>TARA_R110002167_G_scaffold19055_1_pt1 | contig 52238 bp, 44 predicted proteins | sample TARA_R110002167 | Tara Oceans TARA_R110002167 (sample SAMEA4398238) | marine metagenome | biome: Polar Biome; feature: [MES] marine water layer (ENVO:01000295) within the mesopelagic zone...; material: water (ENVO:00002006), including particulate matter (ENVO:01000060) such as......
AACAAGGACACGTAACAGTTGGCTACGTTTCGCTTCGCTACACAATTATAGCCAACCATTACTTAGCCTGTTATTTGGGCGTTAGTTGCCGCAACTTGTTCTTGTTAAACTTATTTGCAACTTGTGGTGTTCACCTGAAAATTAAGCACTTGTTTCCGTTCTTTTTTGTGGTAACTTTAGTGCCATAAAATCTGTTTCAGTTTTTGGCTAAACAGTTTTCGCCTGAGTTTTTTCGGTGTAAATAATTAACCAAAATGTTCACGGCTCAAATTCACGGTAAGTGGCAAAGTTTCGGCGGGGTATTTTTTGATTCTTCCGCAAAACTATTGAATGTTTTTAATAAATGGTTAGTTGAGCAATTACAGTTACAAGCAACTAACAAGGCATTCAAACGGACAAATAACAGTTGGCTTTTTGTTCGTGCCTCACTTATTTTAGCCAACTATCATTTGCCGCTTAATGTGGCGTTATGCAGATAAAAGGGGTATCGATGGAACTCGCAACATTACTTACAGCATTTGCTGCTTTATTAACTAGTATCATCACCATGTTCACAGTGAGAGAAATGAGAAAGCAAAGATTAGTATCTCATTTACCGATTATTAAGGTGTTAGGTAGTTATGCTGAAGTAGAGATCGATAAATCTCAAAACTGGCTATGGAAAAGCGAAAAACTTGCTATTAACAACTTTGGTAAAGGTGTTGCTTTAGATGTGAAAGTAACATGGGAAGTACAAACGAATGAAATCATTGCAATGCTTCAGAAGTATGATCCCCATAATGTAAAAGGTTTTTCTCTAGAAAATAATTTTCTAAGACTCGAAAACTCTTTTCACGCTATTAAAATCCAATCGGAGAAGTTATTTCCCGCTATATCCGTCGATACGCAAATTTGTAATGAAATTGCTATACCTTCATATTTGACTGCTGCGTTTGGTACTTATATCAATGAGGCTTTATTAAATAGACCTGAAAATAGCAAATCTAAGTCAATTGTCTTTGAAGACTTTCCCAGTGTAAATATTAAGGTTGAATATTTAGATATTAACAATAATATTTATGAAAAGAATTTATCTATATCTTTTCTTACCTCGTATCACTTAGTCTTATTTATTAATTTTTATAAAAGGAATCATATGAAATCAACTATCTGTTTAATATATTTATTTACTGCTTTGTTGTCATTTACAACTATTGCAGCAGAAGTCTCAGTTAAGAAAAAGTGCTATGATTATGAAGGTGTATCATATTCAGGTCTAATAAAGCTATGGTACCAATTTGACCAAGGAATTAATGAAGAAGAGTTTACGCAGCAACTCCTGAAAGGCTATATGCCCGTAGAATATAAAAAACAAAGACAAAATGAATTCACATTTAATAAATGGATAAAAAAACAAGGACACAATTATAAAGAAAGCGCTTTGGGTGCTACTCGTTGCTTTTGGGTAAAAATACCTGTCAAATTTGGTAAGTATGACTTTGATAAAGAGGAGTTTACATATGATCTTATAAGTGAACTAGATCGAATGTGGAATCTTAGCTCAAAGAAAAAAAGTGGTGTTAAATTACCTCTTCATATTGGTTCTTTTCAAAGAAATAAACTGTTTGTGCCTACCCAATTAAAAATGCCAGCTGAAAAAGCAGAGCAATATATTGAATCTTTGAGAAAAAAAAGAAATTATTTAGATGATGCAGGTTATATAGATAGGAAAATATTTACAAAGGTTTATTTTCGTGTTGATGGTTTAAAGGACACGAAGAGGCATTCATATTCAAGTTACCCAAAACAATTGTGGTATGAATCTCAAATTAGTATGGTTGAAGTGTATTTAGACAAAGAATTAAAAACTCTTCACGAACGTAAAAAATTAAAAGTGTACTAACAATAACTCTCTTAAATTTTAAATGTGAATTTATCAGCCCATACAAGGCATTCAAACGGACAAATAACAGTTGGCTTTTCGTTCGTGCCTCACTAATTTTAGCCAACAATTTTTTGCCTGTTAAATGGGCGTTAGCCGTATAGTTGTAACGTTGAGCTTATGTGATACTATAGTGATACATTTTTACATTTTAAGTTGAGTTAATCATGAGAGTAGAGCTAGTTACGACTTTAAAAAGGCAAGCAACAAAAATCTTGGCAGAGCTCCATTCCTCAAAAGAGCCAGTTTTAATCACGGAACATGGTCAACCATCCGCATATTTAGTTGATGTAGATGACTATGAATTTATGCAACAACGAATGGAAATTCTTGAAGGTGTTGCTAGAGGTGAGCAAGCTATTAAAAATGGAAATACATTTTCTAATCAAGAAGCAAAAGAGAAAATGAAAAAATGGCTGAAATAATATGGACTTCACCAGCTCTGAATGATTTAAATGAAATAGCAGAATATATAGCTTTAAGTAATTTAGCTGCCGCTAAAAATTTAACTCAAAAAGTATTTGATAAAATTACTAGGTTGGAAAATCATCCAGAGTCAGGAAAGATACCTCTTGAATTAAATAATTTTAACTATAGAGAAATTGTTGTTAACCCATGTCGTATTTTCTATAAAATTGAAAATAATCATGTGTATATATTGCATGTTATGCGGCAAGAACGTGATCTTAGAAAGTTTCTTTTACAGAGTTAAATTTATTTTTAAACGGGTAGTGTTTCACTTAAAGGTTTGCGTTTGTTTCAATTCTTTTTTGTGGTAACTTTAGTGTTCTATGCTGGTTTAGCATTTTTGGCTAAACAGTTTTCACCTAAATGGATTTGGTGCTTCTCGCTCAATTTCCTCTAGGTTAACTAATTTTTGTTGGTGCTATTCGCTTTTTAAGCTTTGGCGTAAATGGCTCAAATTCACGTTGGGCAGCAAAGTAGCAGTGGGTGCAATCAAACGCTCACTTCTATCAATTTAATTTTAGTAATTACCTTACGTTATGCGCTTTTAAAAAACAGCAACTAACAAGGTAATCAAACGGAAAAGAGTTATACGAATTTGGTGGTCATTACAGTTTACTTTGATAAAAGTAATCCAAGTTTCTCTGTATTAGAGCCTGAAAGGAATAGTAAATTTATCGAGTAGGGTGAGGTTTATGCCTCATTCCTCTCACAGAATCATACGTACCTCGTATATGGTTCCTACAATCTACCGCTTCTTAGTAATAAGAAGCGAGACCGTCGGTTTTTACTTCGCTTATCTGATATTAACCTTTTTATTGCGTTTTTAAATACCCTAAGCATTCATCTACTTCTTGAGTCGACCCCATAATCACGGCAACACGTTGATGAATATGAGACGGAGCAATAGTTAAGATACGTTCTTGCTCGGTAAAGGCTTTACCATTGGCATTTTCAACTAACATTGCTAATGGGTTTGCTTCATACAACAGACGTAATTTAGCCGGTTGCTCAGGTTTTTTAATATCATTCGGATAACAGAAAATTCCACCACGAGACAGCACACGATGCACATCACCAACCATGGCGCCATTCCAACGCATGTTATATTTTTTAGCACGCTTACCCTCTGCGCCCAAAAGAAGATCCTTAATATAATGAATGAATTCTGATGACCATTGATTAAAATTTGACATATTCACAGCAAACTCTTGTGTTTCTGTCGGGATATCCATGTGATCGGTGGTCAGTAAATAACACCCCTGCGTTTTATCTAACGTGTATAAGCGCGATGGTCCACCGGTTGTCAGCGCCAATAGGGTAGATGGACCATATAAAACATAGCCTGCGCAAACTTGCTCTGTACCTTTTTGTGCAAATTGCAATTCACTATCATAAGCCACATCATCTTTAGCACGATAAATAGTAAAAATAGTGCCTATTTGCCCATTAATATCAATATTGGATGAGCCATCGAGGGGGTCAAAAGCAACAATATAAGGTGCATTTTCAGTAGCACCAACAACATAATCTTCTTCTTCAGACGCGATGGTTCTTACTTTGCCACTCTCTAATAACATGTCTTTAAGTAACTGATTACTAATGATGTCTAATTTCTTTTGAGTTTCACCTTGAATATTTTCATCTAGCGTAGAGCCAAGCACATTCGACAATGCCCCCTGACCCACTCTGAATGAAATTTCTTTACAAGCCGTTAATATTGTTTTGATCAACAAGATCAATTCAATGTCGACATTGTCTTGCTCTAAACAGGGGATTAAACGCTTCATGCTTTGTCCTTATACCTATCAAGGCAGTTAAGTTCTTTAAATGAAAGTGCTAGACGCTCGGCCATCGATTGTTCTACTTTACGTAACCACACGCGTGGGTCGTAGTATTTTTTGTTTGGACTATCGCCACCCGTTGGGTTACCAATTTGGCTTTGTAGGTATGCTTTATTTTCTTGATAATAATTTGCAACCCCCTGCCAGCTTGCCCACTGCGTATCGGTGTCAATATTCATTTTTATCACGCCATAGCTAATAGCTTCAGTAATTTCAGATGGTGCTGAGCCAGAGCCGCCATGAAAAACAAAGTTCAAAGCGTTATGCCCTAAGCCATATTTTTTAGAAACAAACGCTTGTGAATTTTTCAAGATTTTAGGCGTTAATTGAACATTACCCGGCTTATAAACGCCATGCACATTACCAAATGAAGCAGCAATGGTGAATGAATTACTCACTCGGCTTAATTGCTCGTAAGCATAAGCAACATCTTCTGGTTGTGTATAAAGTAATGAGGCATCAAGATCAGTATTATCAACCCCATCTTCTTCACCACCCGTACAACCAAGCTCAATTTCTAAGGTCATACCCATTGCAGTCATTTTTTTTAGATAGCGAGCACATATTTCAATATTTTCTTCTAATGTCTGTTCTGATAAATCTATCATGTGAGAGCTAAATAATGGCTCCCCGGTCTGTTCAAAATGCTTTTCACTTTGCTCTAACAAACCATCGATCCAAGGTAATAGTTTTTTTGATGCGTGATCAGTATTAATTACCACTGGAATACCATAAAGTTTAGCAACACTTTTAATGTATTTTGCTGCTATAACACCACCTTGAATGGCTGCATCCATTGTCGATAACTTGTGTCCATTACCAATAAAAAAAGCGGCTCCAGAGTAAGATAATTGAATGATGATCGGAGAGTTTATTGCGCTTGCTGCTTCTAGGGCAGCATTAATTGAATTAGTACCGATGACATTAACGGCCGGATAGGCAAACTGATTTTCTTTAGCATAATTAAAAAGTGAACTAACATCGTCACCAAAGACAAAGCCGCTATTTATTAGTTCTGATAAAGGCTTCATTTTACTCCATTCCTTGAGAAGCTTTACAGGCAGATGTGATCTTTGACCATTCTCCCAACGCTACCCAATCAGGTCTAGCAACCCATGTTCCACCAACAGCAAAAACATTAGTTAATGAAAGAAAATCTTGCTGGTTACTTTCATTAATACCGCCAGTTGGGCAAAATGATATCTCTTTAAAAACTGAACCCATCGCTTTTAAAAATGGAGCTCCGCCAGATAATGAAGCAGGAAATAATTTTAGCTCTGTATAGCCATATTCCCTAGCTAAAAGTATATCTGCAGCATTTGATACACCAGGAAGTACTGGAATAGTGCACTTAGCTAGCTCACTTAATAATTTACTTGATATGGTTGGCGTAATAATAAAATCGCTACCCGCATCAAGTGCTTTTTTTAAAATATCGGCGTCAAGAACAGTACCAGCACCTACTTTTAACTCAGGTAACTCAGTCTTAATAGCTTTTATAATCTCAATTGATGCTTCAGTTCTAAGTACCACTTCAACTAAAGTAATACCTGCACTAGCCATTGCCTTGGCAATGTTAAGTCCTTGTTCAACGCTATCTGCTTGAATAATGGGTAGCAGAGTTTGCTTTCCCATCAGTGTGGAAAATAATTTCATTAGTGATCCTTTTAGACCTTTTAAAGTGTTAAATTTTTAAACTGATGCCAGTTGAGCTTTGATAAACGTATCAAACTCATCTGCTGGTGCAATAGCACCTCTATGTTGTATAACAAAACCAGCTGCTTTTGATGCTAATGCAATTGAGTCATTTACAGAGTAACCTTCAATACGAGCACCAAGGTAAACGCCATTAAATGAATCGCCCGCAGAAGTAGTATCAACTACGTTTTCTACCGGCGTTATAGAAAACTGAGAGGTTTCCCCATCAACAACGACTAAGATACCTTGCTCACCATTTTTAATGATTAATTCATTTACACCAAACGGTTTGCAGTAATTGTTAACTGCTTCAACGGTGGTCATACCAAATAATTGCTCAAAATCATCAACTCCTGGAAGCGATAAGTCTGATTTGTGTAAAGCTAACTCAAACTGCGCTTGAGCTTCTTTAGGGCCACTCCACATACGAGGACGATAGTTAGGATCAAATACAATTTGTACCCCTGCAGCTTTTAATTTATCAATTAAAACCCAAAATGCTGCTCTTGCTGCTGGCTCAATAACCGCCAAAGAAATACCGGAAAAGAAAAACATATCACCTGTTGATAATTGGTTAATAGCGTCATCATCAATGTATTGCATAACTTGACGAGCGGCTGAGTTTTCACGCCAATAAGTGAAGCTACGCTCCCCTTGATCATCTAGTTGAATAGAATATAAACCGGGAATTTTTGTTTCTGATGTAAAAACAAAATCAGAACCAATGTTTTCATTTTGAAAATATTGGATCATATCAAGGCTAAATTGGTCTTTACCTACTGCTGTCACTAAATGCACTTTCACATCCGCGAAAGTGCGTTTTAGGTAAACAGCGGTGTTAAAAACATCTCCAGCAAACGATTGGCTCATTGTATTAGACAATGTATTAGATGACTTCTCTGGTGAAACCGCCATCAGTTCAATCATACATTCGCCGAATAAAAAAATGCTTTTCATTAACAAAACCTTATTAACTTTACTTACAAAAATTAAAATAAATTAAAATTTTATCGATAACAAGTTACCGAATCACGTCGCGCTGAACTTTTATCTCTTAGCTTTTAATGGCTCAATTTTTGGAATAAGAATCCAAACAGCGGCCATTGCAATAACCGCTAAAGAGGCACCAATCACAAAGGCAGGAGTGTAGTTACCGTCAGCGGTTAGAATAGGCACTAGAGCCGTTAGGCCTAGTGCACCCAATTTAGCAGCCATACCCGAGAAGCCTGCAAGCGTACCTACAGATTTTTTACCATAGAGGTCGCTTGGTAGTGTTTGAAGATTACTGATAACCGTTTGGAAACCGAATAAAATAACCGCCATGATCATTACAGCGGTAGTCGGTCCACCAGGGTTCGCCATTGCTAATAGCGCTGGTAACATAATCAAACAACCCAAGGTAATGGTTAGCTTACGTGTTTTGTCTACATTCCAGCCTGCCTTTAAACGGTTTTGCGCAAGAAGGCCACCAAACCAAGCACCAAACATGGCACCCACGTATGGCACCCAGCCGTAGATACCAATAGATTTAACATCCATGCCATATACTTCGTTAAGGTAAATAGGGATCCAGAAAACAAACAACCACCAAATAGGATCGATAGCCGCAGAGGCAATAATGACGCCCCAGCTTTCTTTACGAGAAAGTAATTCACCTGTTGTAGGATTAAATTCTTCTTCCGCTGTAGACTCGTCAGCGTCAGTATTTTGTTGACCTGTTAAAATATACGCGCGTTCTTCGTCAGTAATCCAAGGATGAGACTTAGGTGGAGCCTTTACCAATATAATCCAAGGAATAAGCCACAACAAACCAATCAAACCGATAACAACAAAGACCATTTGCCAGCTAAAATACACAGTCATGTAGGCGACTAAAGGAATGGCAATAATACCGCCAATTGCCGCACCTGAATTGAAGATACCTTGAGCCAAGGCGCGTTCTTTGGTTGGGAACCAGTCTGCGTTACTTTTAGCTGCACCTGGCCAGTTACCTGCTTCTGCCACACCTAATATCGCACGGAAAATACTAAAACTGAGCATACCCTGTGCAAATGCATGAGCGGCAGTCGCAAGAGACCAAACACCAATAGACAATACAAAACCTAAACGTGTTCCTATCCAGTCAAATATTTTGCCAAATATTGCCTGACCAAAGGCATAAGATAAAATGAAAACCATGGAGATATTCGCATATATTTGTTTCCGCTCAAAAGCCGATTCATCAGGGAATAAGTCTTCTACAATGTCTGGCCATAGTACAGCAAGCGCTGAACGGTCAATATAGTTTATCACTGTGGCTAGCGCGATTAACGTAATCACCCACCAACGTAAGTTTTTTATTTTCATGCGCTGCTTTCCTTATTATTAATATGGTCAAAAGCACCTTCTTCGACAAAGTCTTCGCGTGGAGGGCTAAACGTATCAATTAAAATACCGCCCGTTGGGCAGGTAGCGCCATGATCTGCATGGGGTGGTATCATGCAACTATCACCTGGCTTTAATATTTTAGTTACACCATCAATGTTAAAATGAAACTCTCCTTCAATAACATAAGTCACTTGAGAATGTCTGTGCGCATGATTGTAGCCAATAGCCCCTTTATCAAACCAAATTTTAACCGCCATCAACTCTTCGTTATAGCCTAACATTTGACGTTTTAAACCGCCGCCTATGTCTTCAATTTCAGTTTCTGTACCGAATGAGAAATGTTCACTTTGACTCATAATTGCCCCCTACTCTTTAATTTCGAAAAGTTTAAAACGGCCATCAAATTGATATGTAGAGCCATTGAATGAAAATGTGTTTGATTGATTGCTTTTAATGTTTTCAGCAGAGTTAAATGCCAATAAATAACGTTTATTTCCTTCTAAACTAATTGCTACCACATCAATGTTTTTAATTTTTTGATGTAACAGTTTTTCAACTTTACTGACTGCAGAAACGGTAAATTCTTTTGATGGGTTATATTCACCATGCGGCTCTAACACGCTAACAAAGGTATGATTTTTCGACTTTGTTTTACGGTTGATAAATGCATTTTCATTACGTAGATTAAACAAGGGATCATTCGCGCCAATCTGGGTGAAAATTAATGATGAATCGCCATCCATAATTGAAGAGCTGGTATAAAACCTTCCATTTTTATTTAACCAAGTAATTTGAGATAAACCCGCTTTAGGCTGTGCTTGTGCTTTCAACCATAAATGTTGATAACCATTTTCTTTACCTAATACCGGTAAACTGGTTAATTGTGTATCTAGCGCAAAATTAGTGCTAATTAAGTGACCTTTATAATGCACAGGTAAATCATATTGATGTTTTTCTGTTGATTTAACATCAAAAACATCAACCACCAGCGACTGGTATTGTTCAGAGTTATCTTTAATTGGTAAGTTAATCAACGCTATGGTACGTGTTAAGGATACACCTTTATAAGCACTATCAATGCTTGCCGAACTGATAGTGACATTAGCATTCTTCTCAAAGAACAGTAATTCAGGATGATTCGCATTGCCTATTTTAACATTGGCATTAAAGTGCGTTTTTTCATCCACAACCACGGTATTGTGCGCTATCGTTTGTTTTGCCCAGGTGCTATTTTCAGGTAAATAACGTCCGCCATATTTAGCTTCTACATTTAAGAATCGTGCAGCGCCATAGTCTGAAACAATTTCTTCACCTTTATCGTAAAACTGCCAGGTTAATTTATCAAAATGACCATGTCCTAAACCCTGCGCAGCAGGCTTGAATAGTACCGCTTGTTCACCACCCACGTTTTGACGCATTATCACTAACGCACCTTGCTTGCCGTCATTACCATCACCAAAGGCAACAGAATTGAATTGATATGGTTGTTCAAGTTTATTATCAAGCGCTTGAGCAATTTTCAAGCCATCGCCCGTTAATAAAATCTGATCTTGTTGTTTAGCAATATCAAGTAAACCTGCATCCCCCGTTAAGCCATAAGCAATGGCGACACCGTTAACTAACTCAATAGTGTCGATACCCTTACTTTTAATGGCATCATTAATCGGGAAAAACAATTTGTTATAGCTTAACTGTATTGTAGTATCGATGGCTTTTAAGACAATACCATCGCGATATTCAAATATTTTACGTATCGGTTGATTGGTTTGAATTGCCTTAGCAAAAGTCACAAATGGCATTAACGCAAAACGTTGATAATAAGGACCTTCGTTGTAATAACCTTGTGGAGAAAACAGCTCATCTAACTGTCTTAAGAATCCCCCTTTGCCTGATTTATCCAAGCCATAAAGTGCTTGTTCTACCCATTCTAATTCACCAAGCACATAACCTGTCATACCTACCGCAGCAGTTGTCCATGTGCCGTGGTTATGTACTTTATTGAATGTTTCAGGAGAGTCGACTGATAAAAACTTGACGATAGGGCGAAATAACCCTTTTTCAATTGTTGCTTTTTCTTCAGCAGTTAAAGAAGATAAAACCAAATCGTAAGCTTGACTGGTATACACCAACCACATAGCCTCGTTCAAGCTTTGCCAAAATAGTTTACCTGGGTTTTGTTTACCCATTTTTCTTTTTGGGTGTAAAGGCAAGGTAGGATAAAGCGTTGCATATTCAAGTAACATGTCACGCACATAGTTAGCATAGTGTTCGTCTTGCGTTAATTGATAAATAATGCCAGCGTCGTACATTAATTTATAATTTTTCTTATGCCGCTCATGGGTATAACCGCCGCCACCATCTTTTGGCATTGGTACGGTAATAGGTTGAGCGATTTGTTGATCAACCGACGCTTTATTGGCAACAAAGATATCTTTAAATTGTCCACCTTGTTGAATAGCACTGCGCATGTTTTCTACATCAGCAGTTGTCACAACTAGATTAGGACTGGTTTTAGCCATCGCCATTTGATTACTACTCATTGCAGCAAAAATAACAACAGCGATAGCAGCTAACCAAGTTTTAGATAATGGTAATACTGAGGAAAAGCATGATGTTTTATTAAAAAAATTCATAAAATGGCTCTTATTGAAGTTGCTTGTTATTGAATAGCACTGCGGTATGTGGACCTTTAGCATGTAACTCTTTCACGCTAGGCGCAGGTGTTTTATTGAAAGTATTATTTTTTACTGATGTTTTAGGCTCACCGACCGTATGTTCAATATTAATCAATCCGCTTTTAACAAAGGTATTACTTTCGATGGTAGACACTTGAACTCCATGTAAGATGATTGCAGATTTAGACTTATTACGTTTACCGTTACCTACATTATTTATGGTGTTGTCTTTTAAAAGTATATGAGGACCAAATGTACTTTCGTCTGAGCCTCCACGATATAAGTTAACTAACATACCCTCAACGTTTCTAAAGGTGTTATTAATTACATTTAGGTACTCGACGTTATAAATACCTAAATCATCGATTTCTTTGTTTAACCTAAAAATATCGCCAGTAATATTTTCAAAAATGTTATTTTCAACATCAATAGATTGTGCAAATGCTCGGCTACCTGAATCTAAAAAGTGGAAAGAGTGATTAACATTTAGATCTTTAATCACACTGTTTTTCATCGCAAAACGGTAATTTTTAAACATACCCCATTTAGCTGTTCTCACAAAGGTATTACCTGAATAGTCAGCGCTGCTTTTACCACTAACCACAACACCATCAATACTTAAACTGCCACCGTTATTAATTTCAAATAAGGTTGAACGGCCAAACTCTAAGGTTGCTTTATGATGGTTTTTAGCTTTAATTGATACTGTTTTATCAAGCTTAACAATTTTATCAATGGTGTAATTTCCATCGTCTAAAATTAAAATATCGCCTGAGTGTGCTTGCTTAATCGCTTTATATAAAGGTTCACCACCGGCTTTAACTGTGGTTGTTTTTCCTGACTCAAATGCAACGTCTGGTTCTGCTTTGGCATACCAGCTTGTACCTGTTTGATTTTTTTGTGTTGGCTGAAGATTTTTTGATACACCGATACCATCATTATCAGAAATTGGATATAACAAACCATTATCAGCTCGCTGTAACACTAGATTTTTTTCTGTAATACCTGAAGCAATTTTATTATCGGTAAGCTTATTTGAAATATTGTTTGAAAAGGTAATACCGCTAATGTCGTCAAATACTGAAAACGGTGCTTTACCAGTGTCATTAAAAAATAAATTATTTTTAATGACACTATTTTTAGGAACAGCTGAACGTTCAGCATCGCTACCCGCAGCTAAATGGACATGGTCAATATTAATCAGCGTATTATTTTCAATTTGAGCATTAACTACCTGATGATAACGATTAATACTAGAATTTGGCACACCATTCATAATAGTTAAACCGCTACCAAAGCGGTATCCAGTTAAACCTTCTAAATAATTATTACGTACTATTTGATCACGGTTTATTACTCTAATGCCGCCGGTATGATCAACACCATTACCAAAAAAAACATTATTTTCAATAAGGTTACCATTACCATGACGAAGCGTTAACGTACCGCGTGATTCAAAAAAAGTATTATTAACAATGTTATTTTTACCTGACTTAACCGATACAATTTCAACTTCACCGTTACATCGATCGAAGTAGTTATTTTCTACGGTAGTAAAAGAATTTGTTAATGAATGATGACTTGTGCCTATGCGTAATGTTTCACCACCATTTGAACCGAATATAGGTCGAGGGCCAAAATAATTGTGATCAATTCTATGATGGTTTTCTTGGCTATTTTCTGTCGTAAGTCTTACCGCAACAGTAACGCCTTTATTGCGTTTACCGACTAGGTGATTGTGATCAAAGCGGTTGTATTGTCCGTAAATACCCACCCAATAATCTGATTCAAATCGGTCTGGATTACTAAAATTATCAATAACAACTTCTGTTACACGCGAATTAAAGGCCAATTCATTTTTATTTTTTCTAAACGAAATCACTTCACTGCTTGGTGTGTAGCCGTTTTTGAAAACAAGTCCAGAAACAACTAAGTACTTTCCAGCTAGTCGTAAATTTGATTGCCCAGTAAGGAAAACTTTGCCTTTAGTTTGTGCTTTTAATGTTATCGGTTTTTGTTTAGACCCTTCTCCTTTAAATAGAATTTCAAAATTGTTCCATGTGCCATTAGCTAAAACTATGCTGTCACCCGCTTTTACTCTTTTAAGTGCCATTTCATAGGTGGTAGGTGTGTCAACTACCCAATCTTTTGCCGTAACTTGACCAGATAATAACAAAGCCAATACCACAGGAAATAGCGATAATGTTATTACTTTGATGTAATGTAGTGTTTTAATTGAGTACATGAATATCTCTTTTTAACCTGTTTAAAAAAATTAGGTCTCTCTAAACTCAGTGTAGTAGAGAGCCCTAAAACAACCAATATCGATTCACTTGTATGCTTTAAATAGGACTTTCATAATCCCGAAATAACATTAAAGTATATTTAACCAATACCGAAACAGATTGTCAACCACTTTATATTACCAATACTAGATCAATTGGTAATGTTAAACGTATGCATACATGCTTCATAAACATACCGAGATGCAAACCAAAACATAATATAACTAACATTTTTTAGCTGAATAATTTTGCTATAGGATAGATAAAGTTATATGATTAATGTTAATTACAATTCATTTTTATATGAGCAGAGGAAATAATATGAGCAGCAACCGTAGGCTGTTTTGGAGCATTGTAGATAAAATCGAGGCTTTAATTGATTCTGGAATGTACTCTCCTGGTAGTCGCTTACCACCAGAGAGAGAATTAGCTGAAACGTTTAGTGTTAGTAGACCCACTGTACGCGAGGCTATAATAGCCTTGGAGGTTCGAGCAAAGGTTGAAGTTAAAACAGGATCGGGGGTTTATGTACTAGAACCGGTTAACCAACTAGGTTCACAAAGAAAGATTAATGCTTTTGAAGTAACACAGGCTCGCGCATTAATTGAAGGAGAAGTTGCCGCAATTGCAGCAACAACCATTACTGAGGATGAGTTAACGCGTTTACATCAAACCTTAGTTGATATGGAAAATAACCACTTTGTTGCCGCAGCAGACAAAGAGTTTCATCAAATCATCGCTAATGCTACCCGAAATAGTGCCATGATATTAACGGTAGAAAATCTTTGGAAACTACGCTCTTCAACCCCTGAAATAATTAAAGACTATGACAGTGTGTGTAGTACAGACAGTTCAAAAACGCTTACTGAGCATAAAACAATCTATCAAGCTTTAAAGTCAGGAGATGCTACACAAGCTAGAAGTGCTATGCATAGCCACTTCAATAGGTTAATAAACGCTTTATTTGATGCGATAGAAACTAGATCTTTAGAAGAAATAAAACGGAAAAACAGTGAAAAAAGAGGTCTTTATTCAATTCCTCATTCTGTAGATAACTAATGAGGTAGATAACTAATGAGCAATTGTTTACCTTATTTCTAAACTAAAAAGGCCTCTCCAAGGAGAGGCCAAAAAAAGTAGTACTAACTAAAATCCCATCAATCGAGTTATTCTTACCTAACAAATATTCAACTTACTGGACTAAACCTTACTACAATGTGGCTGTCTTGCCAGTATCAACACCATAGTAAGGCTGCACTCGAATTACTTCTCTAATTTAAGAAAGTAGTCGAATATTTCTGGAACATTACCGTTACCCATGCCTGCATCGACTGCAGCCTGAAGGTTAGCTGAAGTGCCTTCTGCAATCTGTGCGCGAGTACCTAAATCTTTAACCATTTCAAGGAAATAGCCTAAATCTTTATTAGCATTACCGATAGAGAAGCCTAAATCACTAACGCCGTCTACTGCGTAGTTTTTACAGAACCCCATGAAAGGAGAATTAGATGGGCCAGTCGACATGATATCGAAAAGCTGTTGGCGATCAACACCCGCTTTGTCAGCCACTGCGAAAGCCTGTGACATAGCTGCAACAGTTGTCATACCCATAAAGTTGTTGATCAACTTAGTTGTGTGACCTGCACCAAGAGCGCCAAGGTGAAATACATTTTCACCTTGCTGTTCTAGAACGGGCTTAACTTTGTTGAAAGTTTCTAAATCACCAGCAGCCATAATGTTAAGTAAACCATCTTTAGCGTGAGCAGGTGTACGACCTAATGGTGCATCGATCATACCTGCGCCTTTCTTCGCAAGATCTGCGCCGATTTTACGAGTAGAAGCCGGGATAGATGTGCCAAAGTCAACTAATACAGAGCCTTCTTTAATACCAGCTAAAATACCTTCGTCACCGTAAACTACCATTTCAACAACTTTTGAAGTAGTAAGGGCAAGCATTACTATGTCACTTTTTTCAGCTAATTCTTTACCTGAACTCACTTCAGTAGCATTGCCTCTAGCAATAACCTTCGCAACAGCATCTTTATTAAGATCCATTACGTTTACTTGAAAGCCACGCGTTTGCAGGTTTTCAACCATGTTGCCGCCCATAAGGCCAAGGCCGATGAAACCTATGATAGGTTTTGTCATATCTAACTCCTAAATATATTGGTGTATGTTTATCTGAGTGTGAAATTACCCACCTATGGCTCAGATTAATTTCTACTATAAGTAACCAGTTGCACTAAATTTTTGTGAACCAGTTTAGTTGCAAAATACCATCCAAATGGTGACATTAATATCTCCTTCAAAGGCACCTATTTTAATTTGTTAAGCCTTCAGCAATATAAAAAACTAAAGATCTGCCTAGTGTTAAACCAAATAACAATTTTGGTAATAATCTTTTATGTAAATCATAAAGTGTGACCGTTGCATTTTTATGATTCGTAAAAGAGTAAATTAACATTTCAATTGACTAAGTAAGCTAATCGTTTAGTTAACACTCTAAACGATCAGGAACAAACCAATACTAACCAAAGATAAAAATAATGTCAACCAATTACGATGTATTGGTAACACTATTCGGTATAGACCCCGGTTTAAAGTGTAGTAATGATTTAAACTGAGGTGCTGAGTGCCTTAATAACACCTCTAATTTCGGCTAGACCTTTCAAGCGACCGATACAAGAATAGCCAGGGTTTCCCAGCTTATTGATGTCGTCTAAAATTTGATGACCATGATCAGGTCTAATAAATATCTCATTATTATTTTGTTTTTCACCACGCGTTTTTTCTTCCTTTAATAAGGCAGAAATCACTCCTACCATATCAACATCGCTTGATAGATGCTCAGCCTCATAAAATGAGCGTTGTTCATTTTCATCTCGGCTAACACCACGCAAGTGGGCAAAATGAATGCGCGAACCATATTGTTTAGCCATTACAGGTAAATTATTATCTGGACGACTACCGTAAGTTCCTGCACATAAAGTAATGCCATTAGCTGGACTTGGCAGTGCAGAAAACAAAATATCTAGATCTTCTGATGTACAAATAATACGGGGTAAACCTAACATATCCCTTGGTGGATCATCGGGGTGAATCGCTAACTTAACACCTAGTTGTTCAGCTTTAGGTAACACTTGTGATAAAAAAGAGAATAGATTTTTTCTTAGAATATCTTTGGTAATGTCTTTATAGTTAGCCAGCATGCCTCTAAAGTTATCTATGGTATAAGCATCGGTCATTTTACCCGGTAAACCAGCGATAATATTTTTTGTTAGCAACGCTTGCTCTTCTTCGGACATTGCCGAAAAAATTAATTTTGCTTGCGCTAATTCTTCATCGGAATAATCAGCTGCCGCATTTTCACGCTTTAAAATAAACAAATCAAAAACAGCAAATTTTTGTTGATCAAATCTTAGTGCATAACCGCCATTGGGTAATTGAAACTTTAAATCTGTGCGAGTCCAATCGATCACTGGCATAAAATTATAACAAATCGTTTTAATATCACACTTTGCTAGGTTTTCCATTGATGCGATCCAAGCATCAACATAGCGCTGATTATTTTCACGCCCTAACTTAATGTCTTCATGCACAGGAATACTTTCAACGACAGACCAAATGAGAGCAGATTGAACAGTGTTTTCTTTTTCAATTAACTCTTTATGGGCCTGAATTTTCTCTGTAGGCCAAACTTCACCGGTAGGTATCGTGTGTAAGGCGCTAACGATATCTGTAGCGCCAGTTTGCCTAATATCTGCAATGGTTACAGGGTCATTAGGACCAAACCATCTCCAAGCTTCACGCATTATAAAATCTCCACTTATTTATTATTACTGTATTTGCATTTATTCAACATATTTCAGTTGCTTCATCAATTTAAAATGTTATCAACTATTACCCGGATAACATTCCAAAATAGACATGCCAGAGTCTGTTTGGTACTCAAATTCGCTAACACCTGCGGGACAGAAAAAACGATCCCAGCGATTAAGTTGGGTAACGTCGTCTCCGATACGAAAGGTACCCGAACCATCAGTCACAATGCCATAAAAAAAGGCGTCTTCTTTACGATTAAAGCTGCCATTGACTGATGCTCGTTTTACGGTGAAACACGATGTATCATCTGCACCAATCAATTCTTCAAGGCTGTTACCATACTCATCGGTAGTAAGGACTTTAGGATTACAACGAAATTCTGCATCAACCTTTTCAGGGGAAACGGGATCGAAATTAAATACGTCTAATGCTGTTTCAATATCTCTGCCCATAAATCTTGCTTGTTCAGGGATCTCGTACCCACAACGCTCAAATTCAAATCTTACCGCCAGATCCGAAGGCTCCATGATTTCCAGCATAAGGATGCCTTCACCTAAAGCGTGTGGACGTCCACCGGGGAGTAGAAACACATCGCCAGGTTTAACCGGAATACGATCGAAACAGTTTTCTATTGATGCAACATCTTGAGTTTTGATCCATTTTTTCAGCTGTTCGCGACTTGGAGATCGTTGAAACCCTGCATAAATATATGGATCACTGACATCTTCACGCGTTTCAAGGATCACATAAGCTTCGGTTTTTCCGCGGGGCACACCAAGACGCTCTTGAGCAAACTCTCGGGTTGGATGAACCTGAAAATGTAAACGGGTGGCACTATCTAAATATTTGACCAGCGGTATGTCGTCCATCGAACGCATGGTGTTGCCACTTTTTCCCAAAAAATAGGGTTGATCTTTCTGCAGTAAATCGCGAAAGGGAACTGACTGCCCTTCATCGTCCGTTACCATAGCCAAACCTTCCGACACATGTTCGCGACCGACATTGCGAGCCTCAACTGTGGAGCCAATCCAGTCTTCGGGGAAGCTTGAATCTTGAGGATTTTCTTTCCCTTCAATCGTATCGAGTAGCTTGCCGCCCTGATAGGTTCGCCAGACACGGTTGGCAGTAAACTTAATTATCTTATTCATAGTAACGATTCCATTGAATATATTTTCCAAAGCACTTACCGATAAGAATAAAGACACGTGCCTGGGAGTTAAAATCCCCTAGTGAAGCGGGAGCTGGCTAGTATGGCATAGGCATTTTTGTCACAACAAAGAGCCTGTTATATCAAATATCCTGTAAGGTCGAGAGGATGCCATTGTAGCTCATGTAACTCATGATCAAGGCAAATACGAATATAATCGATAATATAACATTGGTCATCTTGGAAAATTTATGTTCTCCCATTAAGTGCTTTTTATTGCCTATATAGAAGATGCAACCCACAGTCGCAGGCAACAACAAAGCGCCGAATGCCTGAGAGCTAACCATTACGGCAATAGGCTTAACGTTAAAAATCGGCACGATTAGCCCTAATGAGGATATAACTAAGGCTATAATTCGATAGCTAGGTCTCTTTAGATTAGGCTTTCGCTGATGAAAGTCGTCTAGCAGCCATGGTAGCAGTGCCACATTGGGAAACTGCGAAGACACGCCAGCGGCTATCAGTCCGATAGTAAAAATGGCAACGGCGGCGGCGCCAGCCAATGGTTCCAGCAAGTAAATCATTTGCGTTACGTTTATCAGTGAGATCCCCTGAACAAACAAAGAACCTGCGGCTGCTGCCATTATCGAGGTGCTGACGATAAACATCAGAAATGCTGAAAACAGCGCATCTCTATTTTGCGTCTTTAGGTCAGCCAAGGTCCAACCTGCCTCTTTAACAAGGATGGTTCGTAATATGAACAGCCCAGAAAAAACCGTGGTACCCACCATAGACGCAATCACCAAAAATGAATTTTTATCCGCGCCGGTATCGGGCACATTTGGCACCATGCCTTTCAAAATTTCCATAGCTGGAGGCATAAGAATAATAAAATTAATTAAAAAGCAGACAGACATGATGGCGACAAAAATGGCCAACACCTTTTCAAATACTTCTGTTCTTCCAATCAGAAAAATGACATAAACAAAGGTGATGAAAAACAGGGCGAAATAGAGCGGCGATATACCACCGTCGATAAAATTTTTGGACCATTCATAACAAACATCGGCTAAAATCCCCATTACACCAATAACACTTCCGCATATTTGCGTGGTAAGCGCCACTATAAAAAATATAGCAACGGCCGGATGAATATGTTTCCTAAAAGATTGCAGCGCAGTCTGACCTGTGACTAGCGTAAACTTACCAAATAAGTTAATCAAAAAGTAGGTGATGGCACAGGAGATAAATATGGTCCATAGCAACGACATACCATAATCTGCGCCAGCTTTTGCCATGGCGGTAACGCTGCCAGTACCAACGGTAAAGCCAAACAAAAATATTCCAGGTAGTAGAGACTTAAAAAACGTTTTAATGCTATTCATATACAACCCTCTTAACGTGTTTATTAATTATCATCATTTTTATCCTTATTATATAATTAACTAATGTAATACTATAAATACACACCAACACAGTCAACCAATTTACAATATTGGTTGACCAAACACTATATACAACCCTTTACCCAGCTAGACCATTACAATCTATAAAACAAACTATTTATACCTCATTGAAATAAAGCATTCTCTAACAATTAAAAGTAAACTCTAAGACTTTTTATAAAAAATCATTTTATTCAATAAGCTACAGTGTATCTATATAAAAAAAGGAGTCCGGTAAGGATGAATAGAACTATTGGTAAGTGCATTATACAGCTTTAATTATCATTTTGGTATAACCAAGGGGTTGACCTTTTATGTTTTTATTGTAATTATCTCTATGCTAATTCTTTATGGGTATTAGGTGCTTTACTTGTACAGAGTTTGAAATTTTTATTGGACTTTCATTAATTAAAGATGTGGCTTTCGGGATGTTTGCAAAATAAACCTCAGAATAACTACACAGGGGAAAAACTATGAGACAAAAATTATCTAAAATAACCTTAGCGGTGTTGTCAGCTACCTCGCTGAATTTTGCAGCGTCGGTACATGCACAAGATGCTCAAGCAGAAGCAGAGCAAGAAGTCGAAGTAATTCAAGTAACAGGTATGCGAGCCTCTCTTAGAAGTGCGCTTGCAGAAAAACGTGATACGGCCAACCTGATCGAAGTAATTAATGCAATAGATATAGGTAAGCTGCCTGACCAAAATCTAGCAGAGGTTCTTGAGAACGTTACCGGAGTTCAAATTACCAGAACGGCAGGTATCGGCACCGGCGTACAGATTCGTGGTAGTAACGCTAACCGTGTTGAAATTAACGGTGCGTCTACTGTAGGGTCTGGTGCTGGACGTAGTGGTATGAATTTTGAGGACCTTTCTGCTGCAATTATTGCGGGCGTTGAAATCACCAAAGCTCCAGAAGCTAAAACTACCGAAGGTTCTATTGGTGGTACTGTAAATTTACGTACTATTCGTCCTCTTGAATTGTCAAAAATGTTAGGTTCTATTCGTGTGCAAGGTGAAGACAGTAGCCTTACAACTGATGGTATTCAACCTAGAATATCTGGAGCATACGGAGATAATTGGGAACTTGATTCTGGTAAGTTCGGTTTTGTTGTTAGCGGAAGCTACACTAAACAAGAAGCCACTTCATTCCGCCCTCGTGTCGACCGTGACGGCAGCCTTGTTGAAAATATTAACGCTGATGTTTATAGAAGCGGAACACTAGAAGATCAGGCGACTAAAAGACCTGTTGCTCAAGATTTCGATTTTCTTGGCATTCAATTCCTGAATCAGGAATTAGAGAATTTTGAGTATGAAACCACAAACATTGCGACCACGTTTGAATTTGCACCAAACGATAACATGAAATTTTTCTTCGATGCTATTATTACCGACCAAGAGCGTCGTCAAGATAGTACGCGAGTTCAGGCATCTGGTGTGAGTAGTGTACTTAACTATACTCTGCCTACTGAGTTTGAAACAGTGAATTTTGGTTCACTCGATGGTGTAAATCTGGGTAATATTCAGGCGGCTGTCAGAGGCACAATTCAACCAATCAACTCTGTTGATGATGACGATCCGAATTTACGCTTCAATAGTGATACAGGTGCACGTATAACAGATACTCAAGTATTTAGACTTGGTGGTGAGTGGCAAGGTGATAACTTATTTATAAGTGCTGAGTTGTCAAGTGCAAGCTCTGATACAGCTACACCGAAGATAAATACTCAATTAAACTTTATTAACCCTAATCCTCTTACACCGCTTGATGGTTCTAGTAATGATAACAGCGTGCCATTTATTTATGATTTGACTGGTGGCTCGTTGGCATTTGGTATAGATTTTGATTCTCCATTCGCACCAACAGTTGCGGATTTACTAAATCCTAACAATGTTGTGTTGGATCAAGTAGATGTAAGTAGAAGTATAACCGAAAACTCTGAAGACGCATTCCGTATTGATTCCACGTATTTTGTAGATGATAATATTGTGACTTCTGTTGATTTTGGTTATCGCTATAACAAAACGAAACATAGTTCAGTTTCAATAAATGATCGTATTGGCGGCTTCAGCAAAATGGTCGATAGTCCAAATGGCGCTTTGTTTTCAGATCTTCTTGTTGCAGGTCCTAGTCACTTTGGTGATGCCGATGGTAGAGAGCTGGCGCTTCGTAATTTCCTTATCGTAGATCCAAACCTTGCGTTCAATGACCCCGACGGTACATTAGCTATATTGGAAGCTGCCATTGTAGCACACGGTGGTAAACAAGATTTATCAAACCTTACACCTTCAGATACGGCCGCATTTAGTATCGAAGAAGAAACGCATGCTTTATATGCACAAGCAAATTTTGAGTATGAAATGATACGCGGTAACATAGGTATACGTCATATATCAACAGATATTGCCTCAACAGGTAATACTGTAATCAATGGTGTTGTATCACCAACAACAAACACGGGTGATTATAGTTATACATTACCTCGTTTTAATTTAGTTGCAGACGTAACCGACAATGTTGTTCTGCGTTTAGGCTGGGGAAAAGATATTCTGCGTCCTAATTTTGGTGACTTAAATACCTCTGTAAAATTTGGTACTAACGAAAATCAGTCTGTAGAAATTGGTAACGCAGCCCTAGAGCCTGAAGAAGTTACCTCATTTGATCTTTCAGCTGAATGGTATTTTGCCGAAGCTGCGGTAGTTAGTATCGGTTATTTCAAAAAAGAACGTACCAACTTATTTGTTACTCAGTTAGAGAGTGCTGCAATTGATGCAAATGGTTGGCGTGAACCCGGTCCTACCTGTCCAGGAGGCGGTATCTATAACCCTGCCGTTCAGCCTAATGCTATAGGAGACCCAAATACTGTTGGGTTATGTGTTGATGTTGAAACGAAGTTTAATGATTCAGCAACAACGACCCAAACGGGTATAGAAATGGCTTTCCAGTATGACCTTTCAAGCTTCGAAAATGACTTAGGTTGGGCATCTGGCTTTGGTATTGTTGCTAACTACACCATTCAAGAGTATAGCGGCGGCTCAGCTTTTTACACCTCTGCAAAACGCGGAACAGATATCCTTAATGCGATAAACGGTATTTATGACGACAGTCAGTTTGTAACAGTTACGTCCGACCGAGGCCTTCTTGACTTCTCGGAAAATGCTTACAACGTTGCAGTGTACTATGAGAAGTTTGGCCTTTCAGCAAGAGTGCGTTATACATGGCGTGAAGCGTTCCGTACTGAGGACACTGCTGCAGGTGCTAGCCTTAACTCTACACTAGGTTTTCCTGTTGTTACACATGACAGAGGACAACTTAATGCTAGCGTAAGTTATGACGTGAATGATAATTTAAACCTTGGAGTTGAAGCAGTTAACTTAACCAAGTCAGACATTACTCAATCTTGTGTTAATGAAGGCGCTTTACTATGTGCTCAAGGTATAACAGATCGTCGTATTACCTTTGGCGTTAGCTACAGGTTCTAGGAAGCAAAAGCGAATGGCGCTACATATAAGCAGGTAGTTATATCACCCTTGGTGTACGCGCTACGTTTTAAAACATAACAGTTTATAGGTTAAGAGTTTTCAGCCTTATAAACGTTTAATTTAAAGCACCCTATAAGTCATTAATTGGTCACCGCACTAGTTAATGACTTTTTTAGTTTTTATGGGGATGACCTTCCCCCCAAAAACGATAAAAGTAAATCAGACAAGAGACCAGTATGAACTTACCACTAAAACAACTAAATTTATCTCAAATAGCTAATAGTCAAAAAGTTCCAACACTAAAATACGATAGAGAAAACACAGACATTGGTATTGTTCATCTTGGCCCTGGTGCTTTTCATCGGGCTCATCAGGCTGTTTATACCGAAAATGCAATGAATTTATCCGGCGGAAACTGGGGGATTTGTGGTGTGTCGTTACGCAGTGCAACTGCACGAGATATTTTAGCCAAGCAAGATAATTTATATACGCTAGCCATTTTAGATAAAAAAGTTAGTTATCAAATTATTGGAGCAATAAAAGAAATTTTAGTTGCCAGCGAGCAAAACGATGACGTTATCGCTCGACTGTCTGCAGCAACCACAAAGCTTGTTACCTTGACCATCACCGAAAAAGGCTATTGTTTAGCCGCTGACGGTTCCTTAGATTTAACTCATAAGGATATTAAACATGATTTAGCAAACCCAACAACACCAGTAAGTGCCATTGGCTTTATTGTAGAGTCACTTAAACAAAGAAAACAAAACGGAATTAATGCCTTTAATGTGCTTAGTTGCGATAACGTTTCTGACAATGGTGACAAACTGCGCCGCGCTATTTTAGATTATACTGGACAATTGGATACAAGCCTTCAAGCATGGATAGATAAAAATGTCGCCTGTCCAAATGCAATGGTTGATAGCATTACACCTAAAACTGAAAACTACACCATTGAGTCAGTATCAACAGCCATTGGTTTACAAGATAACTGGCCAATACAAAGGGAAGAGTTTGCGCAATGGGTTATTGATAATAACTGGCAAGGCGAACGTCCTGATTGGGAAAATGTCGGTGTCATATTTACCGATGACGTAGCAGGCTTTGAAAAGGCAAAATTAAGATTACTGAACTGCTTGCATTCAACACTAGCTTACGCTGGTTCCCTTGCCGGTTTTGAAACCGTATTTGACGTTACTAGCGACAAGGGTTTTTATCAATTTATTACTAAGCTGGCTTCTGATGAGATTATTGGTTCATTTGTACCCCCAAAAGAATTAGATGTGAAAGCTTATAGTGATGACATCATTCAGCGTTTTTTAAACCCTTCTATTCGTCATTTATTAACTCAAATAGCCTTTGATGGTTCGCAAAAAATACAAATGAGAATTTTGCCTACTATTGAAGATAACTTAGCGCTGGGGCGCTCTACTAAATTACTTTCTTTATCGCTGGCTTGTTGGTTTGAGTTTATTTGCCGAGCATTAAAAAAAGGGACAGAAATTGTTGACCCTATGGCGAGTAGCTTTGCCAATATGCCTACATTACTCAGTAATGATGTAATGGAAGTTGTTGAAGCCTTTTTAAGTATCGAATCAATTTTCGGTCAAACATTCAAAAACAATACTCAAATAAAAACTCAATTGGTTGACAGCTTAACAGCGCTACGTCTTGGCGAAATCAATCAAATTAATCATATTGTGGAGAAGTTATGTTAAACCCAAGTTTTGCTTCAATAGTAAAAAAACAGCCCTATTCTTCCTGCTTTACACATGGAAAGTATTACTGACGCGGTTAACGCTGAATATGTAATTTTAAAGAATAACACCTTTGATGATACCGCAGCGTTAATTCATGATAAATAAATACTCTATGGCGCAATCGCCCCAAAATAAATTTGGAAAACAACATAACCATGGCTAAATTAACTTAGCCACAACATATGGAAAACCTGGTGAGTTCAGCGCTATAAAATACAGGTAACCTGAGAAGGACGAACATCGAGATTCGAGGAAATAATTCTCATAAAAAGACCGTAAATATGATAGTAATCCTTCCCCTATTATCAACTAATTTAACCTTGCATAACTAAATTTATTTAGTATTCCTTTCACGACATATTTTGATCAGCCCTTTAGTCGAACCATCCATATTTAAAGGCTCATCAATATTAGAAAGCTTACTAAATACATCATTCCCGAGTGCTTTTCCTAATTCTACTCCCCATTGATCAAATGAGTTTATCTGCCAGATTACGCCTTGAACAAACACTTTATGCTCATACAGCGCAATAAGGCTACCTAAAGCCTTAGGCGTTAATTTCGGCATTAATATGGTGTTACTTGGCTTATTGCCTTTCATTACTTTGTGAGATGATAAGTAACTTATCTCATCGGTACTGCATTTTGCTTTTGTCATCGCAGCAATAACTTGTTCTTCAGTTTGGCCATCCATTAGCGCTTGGCTTTGCCCCAAACAATTTGCAATTAACATATCATGGTGATCCGAAATATCAACATAAGGATTAAGCGGGAGAATAAAGTCAACAGGTATAGGCGTTTTACTTTGATGAATTAATTGATGAAATGAATGTTGTCCATTAGTCCCTTCACTGCCCCAAATAATAGGGCCGGTATCGTAATTGGTTTCTTTATTTTCTAAATTAACCGATTTACCATTACTTTCCATATCCAGTTGCTGTATGTATGCTGGTAAACCTCGTAAATAATGATAATACGGTAATAATACTTGCGACTGTGCACCATGGAAGTTTCTATACCAAATCCCCAGCAGTGCCATAATTACTGGCATATTTTCTTCGAATGGCGCTTGTCTAAAATGTTCATCCATTTCAAATGCACCCGTTAAAAATTCTAAGTAGTTATCAAAGCCAATACCAATGGCAAGCGGCAAGCCTATCGCTGACCAAATAGAGTATCGTCCACCAACCCAATCCCACATTGGGAAAATATTCTTTTCACTTATACCAAAGCTTTTAGCCGCTTCAATATTGGCTGATACACAAGCAAAGTTATGTTGAATATCACTGAATTTAGCTTGTTTTAAGAACCATTCTTTAGCCGTTTCAGTATTTCTGAGTGTTTCTTGGGTGGTTAATGTTTTTGATGAGGTGATCACCAAAGTAGTTTCTGGATCTAAACCCGACAATACATCATGAATATGACAACCATCAACATTGGCGACGTAATGTACATTAAGATGCTTCTGACGATAGGGCTTCAAGGCCTCAGACATAATTTTAGGCCCTAAAAACGAGCCGCCAATGCCAATAGCGACAATATCTTTAAATGCCTTGCCGCTATAGCCTTTAGTAACGCCTGATGAGACATCATTGACAAAAATTTTTATTTTTTCTAAGGTATTTTTGACCAGAGGCATAATATTTTTACCGTCAACATACACTGGCTCATTAGAAAAATTGCGTAGGGCGGTATGTAACACAGGGCGGTTTTCAGTAGTATTAATAGGGGCGCCGGAAAACATTTCTTCTATTTTTTCATCCACACAGCATTGTTTCGCCAAATCAACCAGCAATTTTTTCGTTTCTGGTACTAAATGATTTTTTGAGTAATCTAAGGTTAACCCCGATGCTGATATCGTGAATTTATCAAATCTATTAGGATCAATACGAAATAAAGATTTTAAGTGTATTGTTTTACTGTCTAAATAATGAATTTGTAAGTTTTGCCATGCCAGTGAATTAGTTAACATGTTTAATAAGCCTTTATAATAAAATTTATGTTTGTTTCAAAAAATAGAGTAGTTAGCCAAAATGACTATTTGAATAAATAGATGAGTGCTATTTATTCAATGGTAGCGCTAGTTGCTTTAAACACTAGCTGCCGCACCTAATTTACTGAGCACTTCTTCATGAGTCGGTGGTTGGCAACCGATTTTCGACACGTTGATAGAGGCAGCTAGAGAGCCAAACTTTAAGGCATAAGCTAAGTCTTCCTGCTTGGCTGCTGGTGTTAGCGCATTATCACGCAGTAATTGCGCCAGCATCGCTGAAAAGAAGGTATCTCCAGCACCTACCGTATCACCCATGGGTACTGCTTTAAATACATCTTGCCTAATATTAACATTTTCGGTAATAAAGTGAGCACCGTTTTCACCTAATGTTAGCACCACCATACCATTTGTCATGTTCTCAAGCATAGCACGAGCGAGCGTTTGAGGATCTCCGGTTAAACCTTGCAATAACAAGTCTTCATCACTCACCTTGACAATGTCTGCCAAGGTAATAAATCGTGCTATGGCGTCAATATATTTACCGTGATCAATTTCTACGCCTTTGCGCACATTGACATCGATACTAATTTTTACGCCTCTAGATTTCAGCTCTATAATAACTGGAATTAATACATCGATCATTTCAGGGACTAGTGCTAAAGAGCCGGTATGAAATAGCTCTAAATCTTTCGGTAGAATGTCTAAAAGTTTCTTGGCGCTAATATCTAAATCAGCAACTGACTTACGATACAATCTGTACTCTGGGTTACCCTGTTCATTTTTATAAACTAACGCTAATGAGGTGGTTTGAACCGACCTGTTATCAACCGGAATATTTATACCTTCTTCGACTGCAGATTGGTAGATTTTATCTCCGAATAGGTCAGTTGAAATAGGTGACAAGTAACTACAGTCGAGTCCTTGTCTAGAAAAACTTCTTGCTACATTATAGGGAGAGCCACCAATAAAAGGACGATAATCGTCATTTTCTTGCTCGATCATGTCAAAAAGAGCTTCACCGAAAACAGCTACTTTAAATGTCATTTTAATTCCTCTATTCTACCAGTTGCTAGTTTGTTAAAACACGACTGGCTGGTTGTAATTGTTAATCTAGCTTAGTGCGAATAATAGCATTATTAAATGCAGTCAACTTTAATCTATGCTCAATAACCGCTCAGCTGTGTATTCATTGGTTATTAAACCATTGATTAATTTAGATCTGAGGGCACCTAGTATTGCAAATACCTTTTCTTCACCAGCAGCAATGGCATATACCGCTTTGTCAGAGTTTACTTTCAAAGGCGTACTGGCAACGCGTTGGTTAACGGCGCAGTCAATCAAATTACCGTGGATATCTAAAACCCAACTAATCAATTCTCCTACAGCGCCTTTAGTTTGTAACTCTTCTAGCTCTTTTGGGGTGACAAAACCATCTATATGAAGCGGGGAATTAATAGTTAAATTACCAACGCCAACAAAAGTAACATCGGCTTGCGCGGCTAACTTTAAATTATTAGCGACATAATGCTGGGCGTGCAACTGCTCTTTTTCTTCTTTAGTACTAGGCAGTACAGGTAACGGCATAGGGTAATGCTTCGCGTTAATGTGTTCAGCCATACGCATAACAACATCGTATGACGAGGCCGAACCATCTGAAGCCATATTACCCAGTAGCGCAACTATTTGATGTTGCTCACAGTTCAATAAAGCCAGCTCTTCCACACAAGCCCGTAAAACTCGGCCTGTGCCCATCGCTATCACTTTGGGCTCTGGTGACTTTAAGTGCAGTTCTATTTCCTTAGCACCCGCTTGGGCAAGTCCTAACGTAGATGTCGGCTCACCATCATCACTTGGCACGACAATACAAGACTTTAAGCCAAAGCGATTTTTGAGCTTTACTTGAAGATCCATACATTTAGCTATTGGATGTTCTAACCGGACTTTAATCAAGCCTTCGCTAACCGATAACGCCACCATGCGTTGTGCTGATTGACGCGATACATTGAGTTTTTTGGCTATTTCTTCTTGCGTATTACCGGCAACGTAATACAACCAACCTGCTTTAGCTGCATCGTCTAACTTTCTTATTTCTGCATTAGATCGCTTTAACACGGTTTACCTCTCGATTTTAAATGATGAACTAAGTGAAGGTACCTGCTCAAATAACTGGTTCCAATGTGCTATTGTGCAAACATTATCTAGCATTTGAGTAGCTATATCTTTATTTTTCAAATGACTAGCCCCAACATATCTGATGACATGCATATTGGCAGCTAGTGCAGCACGGATACCGGCACTAGAATCTTCTATCACTAAACAGTTTTGGGGTGCTACACCCATTTTTTTGGCGGCATGTAAAAATAAATCTGGCGCTGGTTTGCCATTTTTCACCTCAGAAGAGGTAAATACTCGGCTATCAAAATATTGTTCAAGCTTGGTATAATGCAGCGAGTGTTTTACTTTCTCAGGGCTGCCACTCGTGGCAACACAACTGTTTATATTAAGTTGAGATAATACCCATTCCAGCTGGTGGGTCTGTTCAAGCTCTGATGCAAAAACTTCTATTAGCGCTGCTCGATAACTCTGGCGAAACTCGCTTGTTAAGGTGACAGAAAAATCGGCCAAAACTTTAGCCGTAACATGCTCAAAATTAAACCCTAAGAAGTTGGTAAGGAAATAATCTTCTGATACCACTACACCGATTTTTTCAAGCATGCTAAGCAATACGCGTTGGCTTAATATTTCACTATCAACTAATACACCGTCGCAATCAAAGATAACCAAATTTATGGAGTTATTTATGGATAAAGCCTTATATTCAGTCATCTTTGTTCTTCCTTTTGTGTTGTTATTTCAAATACCACTCTAGGGTAGCAAGAGTACCCACATCCCAAAGCATTTCCAACCAAAAGGTAAAGTTTTTAGTAAAATTGTCATTATTGCTAAGATTTCCAAAGATATCATTCATTTGTAAAAATACTGACGCGTCATCTTTAGCTAACGTTGCTTGTACTATTAATCTTGCTGCTTGTGGATCATCAAGGGTAAAATCACTATCTAAATTACCACCTTCAAAGCAAAGACGGCACCATAAAGCGACAACAAGAGCGAGGCCTTTACAGTCTCTGTTGTTTTCTATGTTGGCAGCTATTATTGGTAAAATAAATTTAGGTAAACGGTTTGATGCATCTTGGCAAAGCCTAGGTACAGTATCGCGAATTTCCGGATTAGCGAATCTAGATTCGATTATTGAAAAATAATCTTCAAAACTAACACTAGGCACAGGTGCAAGTGTCGGGATAATTTCTTCTCTCACCAGCTTTTTAAGGTATGTGCTGATCAGTGGATCTGCCATCACGTCATGTACAAAAACAATATTTAACAGGGCGGCAGGATAGGCAATAGCAGCGTGACCACCATTAAGAATGCGCAACTTCATTAATTCAAATGGTGCGACATCTTCAACAAACTCTACGCCAACTGCTTCTAATGGTGGGCGACCATTGACAAAGTTGTCTTCTAATACCCATTGTCTGAATGGTTCGCAAAAAACAGGTGCTAGGTCTTCAATGCCAAATAATGTTGTTAAACGTTCACGCTCTTGCGCTGATGTTGCTGGCGTAATGCAGTCAACCATTGAATTTGGAAACGTGACATTAGCGCTGATCCAACGGGCTAATTCAGGATCAATTGCATCAGCCATTTCATTGACAACTCGTTGCACCACTTTGCCGTTATGCGGAATGTTGTCACAAGACATTACCGTAAAAGGAGGAATATTTTGCGCACGACGAATTTTAAGCGCGGCAATAATTAAACCGAATACGGTAGAAGGTGTGTCAACATTAGCAATGTCGGCTTGAATTTCTGGATGAGCAAGGTTAAAAGCACCTGTTTTATCATCCATAAAGTAACCACCTTCTGTGATGGTTAACGATACGATACGAATTTCACTTTCACTGAGCGCAGCAATTAACGTGGCTGCGTCATTTTCAATAAAGTCGAGCATAGATGCAGTAACCTGAGCGGTAAGGTTTTTATCATCTAATTCAACAACGGTTGTTAACCAGTCTTGTTGTTTTAGTTTATCTCGCATTGCCGCATCGTATGACTTGATGCCTGCACCACGAATAGCCCAATCGTGAGCAATTCCGGCGTTAAATAATTTGTGCATGTACATCGCTTGATGCGCACGATGAAAATTACCAACACCGATATGAATGATCCCCGGTGACAAAGACTCGCTACTATAATTAGGTTTTACAACCTGACTTGGTAGCGTATCAAGGGTTTTATTGTTTAGCTTAATTGACATAGGTATTTGCTCTTAGTTTCCAACAGCCTAAATAGAAACAACGCTAGCGTGTTGTTGTCGTTGTTGTTGTGGCAACGTGACACCTGCGGCATCAAAATGTAGCATCTTGTTTTCTACGGCATTTAAATAAATTCTGTCCCCGTAGACAAAAGGACAATCTCCACCGGCTTTAACGGTAAAGGTGCCGCTGCCTTCAACATGAACATGCAAAAAGGTTTCAGAGCCAAGGTGTTCAATAACACCCACTTTTCCAGCCCACGTGCCTGCTTCTGTTGAGATATCGATATGTTCTGGTCTGATCCCTAAGCAACAAGTTGGATCAGCAGCTGATGGGTCAACATCAATAAAGTTCATTTTTGGCGAACCAATAAAGCCAGCGACAAATTTATTAACAGGGCTGTTGTACAACTCTAGGGGGCTGCCAACTTGCTCAATGATTCCACCATTAAATACCGCAATACGATCGGCCATTGTCATGGCTTCTACCTGATCATGTGTCACGTAAATCATGGTAGTGGCTAAGGTTTTATGCAGCTCAGAAATTTCTAAACGCATATTTACACGTAAAGACGCATCTAAATTAGATAAGGGTTCATCAAATAAAAATGCAGAAGGCTGACGTACGATTGCTCGACCTATAGCGACACGTTGGCGCTGGCCACCTGATAATTGCCCTGGCTTGCGATCCAGATAATCGGATAAGTTTAATATTTTGGCGACATTCGCTATTTTGTTTTCAATTTCTGCTTTGCTAACTTTTGCACGCTTTAATGGAAAAGCGATATTGTTACGTACCGACATATGTGGGTACAAAGCATAAGATTGAAACACCATGGCTAAACCTCTTTTAGCGGGTGGTGTAGCCGTAGCATCTGCGCCATCAATTTCTATGTTGCCACTGGTGGTGTCTTCTAAGCCGGCAATCATTCTTAATAATGTTGATTTGCCGCAACCCGATGGACCAACAAAGACGATAAACTCACCGTCTTTAATTTCTAGATCAATCGGTTTAATGACGCTTACATCACCGAAGTCTTTTGTTACTTGCTTTAAATTAATACTGCCCATTTTCAAATCTCCTATTTAACTGCGCCGAAACTTAATCCACGCACTAATTGTTTTTGACTAAACCAACCAAGTATAAGAATTGGCACAATGGCCATTGCTGACGCTGCCGACAACTTGGCATAAAATAAACCTTCTGGGCTTGAATAGCTGGCGATAAATGCGGTTAACGGTGCTGCATCGGCTGCGGTTAGAATGAGGGTCCAAAAGGCTTCATTCCACGCTAAAATGACATTTAATAATAATGTTGAAGCGATACCAGGTAAGGCAATAGGTAAAAGCACATATAATATTTCTTCGCCGATACTTGCCCCGTCCATACGTGATGCTTCAAGCACTTCACTTGGTATTTCTCTAAAATAGGTGTATAGCATCCACACCATGATAGGTAAGTTAATTAAGGTCATCACAATAACCAAACCTAGTTTAGTATCGAGTAAACCAAAATCACGAAATACTAAGTAAATTGGAATAAGTACACCTACTGGTGGCAACATTTTGGTTGAAAGCATCCACATTAATAAATTTTTAGTACGTTTAGTTTGGACAAATGCCATTGACCACGCTGCTGGAATAGCGATTAACAATCCTAAAATACTTGAACCCAGTGAAATCACGATAGAATTCCAAAAATGGTTAAAGTACGGTGAGCGTGCTAAAACCTCTTCATAATTCTCTAACGTCCAGTCAAACATGAATAAACTCGGGCTTGAAGATATCGCTTCAGCCTCTGTTTTAAAGCTAGTGATCAAGGTCCATAATATTGGGAAAAATATTATGCTACTGATTGTCCACGCTAAAAAGGTATAAATTAGTTTTGATTTATTACTATTATTTATCGACATCACTTAATCCTCCAAGTTCTTGCCAATTAATCGCATTAAGAATATTGCAACTATATTGGCGATAATAACGGCCACAATGCCACCTGCTGAACCACCACCGACATCGAATTGTAGTAATGATTGGGTGTAAATTAGATAAGTAATATTGGTTGACTCATATCCTGGGCCACCGCTGGTCGTTACTAATATTTCGGCGAAAATAGACAGTAAGAATATTGTTTCTATTAAAATTACCGCGGTAATTGCTCGTCCTAAATGTGGCATAACAATGTAATAGAATTTACTGAATGGACCTGCACCATCTAAATCTGCAGCTTCAAGTTGCTCACGGTCTAGTGATTGAATTGAAGTGAGTAATATTAACGCTGCAAATGGTAACCACTGCCATGAGACAATGATAATAATTGACAATAATGGAATTTGAGCGAAGAAATCGATCGGCGTAACGCCAATCCAATCGGCAAAATGTGCGAATAAGCCATTAACGGGATTCATCAACATATTTTTCCACACTAGAGCAGAAACAGTAGGCATAACAAAAAATGGCGCTAATACCATAATGCGGACATAGTTACGCCCCCAAATAGCTTGGTCAAGCAAAATAGCCAAACCAATACCACCACCTAGGGTGATCAGTAAAACACCACCAACCAGTAATATAGTATTAAAAAAAGATGCGAAAAATGCCGGATCTGTAAGGAAAAATTCATAGTTTAAAAAACCAACAAACTCATTGTTTCCAGGAGTAAGCAGATTGTAATCTAAAAATGAAAAGTACAATGTCATACATAGCGGCACTATCATCCAAACCAACAGTAAAGCTACTGAAGGAAATAGCATTAATCGAGCGAGTGTACGTGAATTTGACGTCGCCATCACCAAAACCTCTTAAAAGTAAAGCTTTGGGCAAGCACTTGCGGCTTACCCACCAATAACCAATGAACTATTTTGGATAACGTGCTTTTCGCATTGCACGTTCTACTAGGCGTTGAGAGTTTTGTAACGCTTCTTTCACGGTCATTGTTCCAGTCAATGCGGCAGAAAACTGCTGTCCAACTGCGGTACCTATACCTTGAAACTCAGGAATAGCAACAAACTGCATACCAACATAAGGAACAGGTTTTACCGTTGGATTAATGGGATCTGCTGATTGAATTGAATCTAAAGTAATTTGTGCAAAAGGTGCTGCAGACATATATTTAGGATTGTTATACAGCGAGGCTCTCGTTCCTGGCGGTACATTTATCCAACCTTTTTTATCAGCGACTAATGCGGAGTATTCTTTCGATGTTGCCCAACTAATAAACTTCATTGCCGCATCAGACTTCTTACTACTAGAAGGTACTGCTAAGGTCCAAGCCCATAACCAATTACCACGTTTTCCTAGGCCATTATGAGGTGCTAAAGCGAAGCCTACTTTATCTGCTACTTTAGAATCTTCTTTGTTGGTAACAAATGCGCCAGCAACGGTTGCATCAATCCAAATACCGCATTTTCCTGTTTGAAATAAAGCTAAGTTCTCATTAAAACCGTTAGCTGATGCGCCTGGAGGACCAGACTCTGTCATTACCTCTACATAGTATTGTAAAGTGTCATGCCATTCTTTAGTGTCAAATTGTGGTTGCCAATTTTCATCAAACCAGCGAGCACCAAATGAGTTTGACATGGCAGTGATAAGTGCAATGTTTTCGCCCCAACCCGCTTTACCACGTAAGCATATACCGTAAATACCCGCTTCTTTATCTGTCATTGCTTTGGCTGCTTTACGAATAAAATCCCACGTCGGACTTTTAGGCATTTCAAGACCGGCTTTTTTGATTAAATCAGTGCGGTACATCACCATAGAGCTTTCACCGTAAAATGGTGCCGCATAGAGTTTGTTATTAATCGATAAACCGCTTCTTATCGCAGGTAATAAATCGTTTTCGTCATAGCTTGTGCCAAGGTTATCAAGTTCTGTTAACCAGCCTTGTTTCCCCCATATTGGCACTTCATAGGTACCAATGGTCATCACGTCGTATTGACCACCGCGAGTTGCCACATCAGTTGTTACACGTTGACGAAGGATATTTTCTTCTAACGTTACCCACTTTAATTCTATATTAGGGTTCTGGGTGGTAAAGTCACTACTGAGTTCTTTCATGGTGATCATGTCACCGTTGTTAACTGTAGCGATAGTAATAGTTTCTTTTGCAACAGCAGCACTCATGGCCATAATGCTGCAAGCTAGCATAATTAATTTGTTCATCATCGGGTCTTCCCCTAATTTTAAGTTAATGTCTCACCTAACGGCGTTAAATGAGATTTTTAATTGTAATTGTAATTGTAATATATTGTAGTCTAGAAAAAGTAAAACCGTCTTGCAATGCACCTTGGTTCAACGCCGGGTTTTACATTACTAGGTTAAATGAGCCGACGATGCCGGCCGATAACTTAGAACTTAACCGAGATTTCTGAGGTGAAGCCGGAAAACCCTGCGCCGATTTGGCCGCCTGAGTTAACCCCTTCATCTTGATCAACATACTCGAACTTCAACAGTGTTCGGTCATTGAACCAGTAACCTGCTGATACTTGAATACGCTCGACAGTGTTGTCAGCCTGTTCGATTAGATCTGAGGTGTTTTCAGCTTCTGAGTAACGAGCGGCTAGATAGAACTTGCTAGGTATTAGATAGTGTTGTGCTTCAAGGGTGTAATACTGCACGGACGACTCTCCTTTAATCACTCTATTTGAGTCGAAAGTTGTTCCTTGTGCATTCGCAACGCCATCCACGCCGAAGTACGTAATGCCTGCAAGTGGATTACCTGCAGTATCTGCGAAAGTGTAATCATCAGTGGACTTACCCATCATGAAAATCAGACTGGTATTCAGCGTAGGCTGATATGCTAAGTTCAACTGAATAATCAACTGCTCAAGACCTGGCATAGCGCCAATATGTGTATCACGCTCACCCGAACCTGAAGCAGAGAAGTTATAGTTTTCACCATCACCAAAGCGATAGTTAGTGGTTGTCACACCGTCAAGGCTTGCTACGCCGTTTTCAAAGCGTAATTGATCGCCTTGGTTGGCCTGTAAAAAATTCAAACCCGCTTTGAAGCCGCCGGCGAATTCGAGCGTACCTTGAAGTCGAAAGTTGAAGCCTCTATCTTCTTGGAAGGCTTCACCAAAACTTGATGAAGTGATAGCACCAGTAACATTATAGCCGCGAATCGCACCGTTACCAAATGACTCGCTGTAGCTTAATTGTGCACCATTTTCTGCGGTTGCATAGTCTGTTATGCCATTACCAATAAGCGCATTGTCTTGGTTGTCAGCGCCGTCTTGGAAACCTTTAAATTGGAAAGGGGCAAAACCGATGTTACCTAAGCGCAACGTTAGGTCAGCGTTCTCTCGCGCCATGTCATAAAGGCCAAGGAGCTTAAACTCAATACCCCCAAAGTCTTGGTGGAATGAGAAATCTCGGGCACCGTTGTCACCGAAGTCATTTGGCTCTTCAGCGATGTCGACATCGGCTCTGATATACTCGTTGATGTGGAACTTAAGTTGTAAATTGACTCTGATACGACCAAAGCTTGAGGATTGTTCTTCGTCTACTGGACGGAACGCTCCCTTTTTCGCTTGAATTGATTGGTAGTTTTGCATTGCTAGAAAACGCATTTCTGCAAGACCATCAAATAATTCGTAAGGTTGTGATGGTGAGACAGGTACGTTTTTTGACGGCAATTTGTTAGCTTGTACGTAGGTTGGTGCTGAAACAGCCATAACTGCTGCTGCGATCATACTTAGCTTGCCGAGTGTTTTTGGTATATTTTTTAACATAGTTAACCCTTCATTTTATATTTTTAGTTAGTAAATAAGTTTTCTAATGTTGAAATCCTTTACTCGGTATTCGGCGGAAAACTAAACATTCAGAGATTAAAATATGATCACATGAAAATTTTAATTCTCACCAGTACCAAGCAGCATTTCAACAGATGAGTAGCATAACCCCATAAATATGCATTTGCTCAATCTGTGAGCATAATCCCATAATGGATTCATGTCGTCAACCAGTTTGTTCGTAAAACACACATGTTTTTTAATGAAGTAAAATAATAATCTTTTAAATTAAATACTTAATCATGTGATTTGTTTTTAAGTAGGCTACCCTAGCGGAAATATTGATAAATAAATATATACTTTAAGCATTTGATGTATCATTTTGATGAGGTATAAAATCTTCTCATTTACCTCGATATTCTTTAAATATAACTTTCTCAAGCCCTTGATTTACCCAACCAATCATCATCAGATCTCCGATTTACTGGCGTAAGATTACAAGAGGTATGCCATACAGAAAAATGTTGTTAGTTACACAAGAATGTGGCACAACAACCATCGACTTCATTCTGTCTGGATCATCAAAGGCCAAATGATTTTTAATTAATCAATGAAAAAATAATGATTGCTACTTTCCTAACAGGCGGGATCTTATTGATCGTTATAAAAACTATATGGCGCGATATGATGCGATATGATGCGATATGATGCGATATGAATAGATAATGATTGTATATAAATGCTGGCCAGATGGAAAACCCTATTGCCTTTACTTTATGTTGCCTATGCTCGCACCAAAACCAGAAAAATTCACAACCATAACGGCAACTGTAAACACAGAAAAGATCTTACAAAACATTTAGCTAAATTTCGAAATAGTAAATTTTAAAAATAAAACGCTAAGGGCTCTAGCTACCGCATTACGGCTATTAATTGACTACTCGAGTCACGATAAATTTAATAGACTTTATTCACCTTTTTGATTTAATCTAAATTAATTAATATTAATATCAAAATGCCCACAATATTTACGTCAATCAAATATTTACATACCATTAAGATACAAAAATATTTATAGTTGGCCCATTATGGATAATCAAGATAAAACGGTAAATGAAATATGTCACAAGGTAATACAGAGTAAACCAACAACAACCGAACTAAATAAACAAATAAGTATTAATATTTACTATAAAATGGCGAGTCAACAAACTGATTATGAAAATGAGAAACACGCTGTGGGCTTTATTCTAGGTTATAACTGAGTACATGAACAAACATTCGAAAGTAAATATAAAATTGTTATTACTTGTTTCGGTTGCGAAAATACTGACGTTCAGGGCGACCTACAGTACCATAAACTAAATTTGGTGTAACAACGTGTATAGAAGCCAGATACTCTAAATATCGTCTTGCCGTAGTTCGGCTCATACCAATCATCTGACCAAGCTCTTCTGCCGAAATACTTTTTGCCTTATGATTTAGAATCGCTTCTTCTACTTTTTTAGCGGTTATTTGATCTATATTTTTTGGCATTCTTGTTGGTTGTGTTGGTTGATCTTCACTATTGCCACTATGTAAAAGATCATCAACAACGTTTTGTTCTAATTCACCAATTTCATTAAGTTTATTTTTGAAGGTTTTAAAGTTATTTAAAGCACTTTGAAAACGATTAAAGTTCATCGGTTTGAGGATGTAGTCGTATGCCCCACCTCTAATAGCTTCTTGTAATATATTTGCTTCTTTTGCAGCCGTAATAAGAATAAAATCTATTGTTCGGGTTTGTTGGCGAACTTTCCACATAAAGTCTAAACCGTTACCTTCAGCAAAATAGATGTCGAGCAAAACCAATTCGGGTTTAAAAACATCAATCAAGTCTTCTGCTTCATCCAATGTGTTAGCAACCCCTTTTACTTCAAAGCCTTCTATTCGAGCGATGAATCTTGACTGTATTTCTGCAATTTGTGGATCATCTTCAACAATAATCGTTTTTATATTTTTCATTATTGAGGTATCTCCTTAGGGATATAAACAGTAAATAAAGCCCCGCCTAGTGATGATTCTTCAAGTGTAATTTGTCCATGCAGTAAATCTAACGCTTTCATAACTAAACCTAATCCTATGCCTTTACCTTGCTTCGCGCTGGTACTAAAACCAGTGCTAAATATTTTATCGGTTAATTCTTTTGCAACACCTTTTCCTGAATCTTCTATTTCCATAATTAAATCATGACCTACATCGATTAAGGAAAGGCATACTTTTCGTTCTTTTGACGGTTTCTTCAACACAGACTCAAAAGCATTATCTAATAGGTTACCTAGAACTGTTACAATTTTATGTCTATTAATAAAAGCGGGAACATGCGTAAAATTACTTTCACTGTCTAATTCAAAATTAATACCGAGTTCTTTAGCTCGATTATATTTACCTAAAATACAACCGGCAATGATAGGGTCGGGTACTGCCACCAATAATAAGCGCAACAATTCTTGATAGCCCGTTGTTTCACTGCTAATAAGTTGCACTGCTTCATCGTGTGCACCCAATTGGATAAGCCCTGAAATAGTATGAAGTTTATTCGAGTACTCGTGTGTTTGTGCTCTTAACAATCCTGAAAATTCTTTAAGTTGTGAAAGCTCTTTACCAAGGAAATCTAATTGATCTTTTCGCCTAAAACTAGAAACTACGCCAGTCACTTTATTTTCACTGAGGATTGGAATGCTATTAACGACAATGATATTACCATCAATTTTGTATTCTTGATCTAATAAGCTTAGTCCAGAATCAATAATAGAGGAAAAGTTGGCGTTGGATACCAGTTTGCTAATGCTAATATTACGATAATCTTTTTCTAAAGACAGTTTTAACGTCGTTTTAGCAGCTTGATTCAACATTGTTATCCTATCATCAAGATCTGTTGCAATGATCCCTTCTCTCATCGATTCTATAATTGCATTACGTTCTTTGAATAATCGACCAATTTCTTCGGGCTCCAAACCAAATATTGCCTTGCGGAAGTTATGTGCCAACACTATTGCTGAAATAACACCAATCAACAATAACCCCAAAACTAATACAACAATTTTTGACGATAAATTACTGCTTTTATCTTCAATAGTTGTTTCTAGAAATCCAATTGAAACTAAACCAACAATATCACCTGCATGACTAAATATTGGCACCTTGGCTCTTAATGATGGTCCCAGTGTTCCGATAGCTCTAGAAATATATTCTTCACCATCAACTAATGCTCTAGAGTTATCTCCTCCTACCATTAATAGCCCTATTTTACTTGGGTCTGGATGAGAATAACGGTAGCCATTTTTGTCACCAACAACAATAAATGTGGCTTCAGATTTTTTGCGAATATTTTCGACAATATTTTGTATTTGATGGTGTGGATCGTGGGTTTCAATTAACTGAGCAATAATAGGAAAAGCAGCGATACTATTAGCAACAGCCAGTGCTCTTGCCGATATCTGCTTTTCCTGAACATCAGACACTAATAATACTGATTGACCTCCAATAATAACCAGTTCAACCAATACCAATATAACAACATACACAATCATTCGAGCTTGTAAGGTCAAATTATTAAGCAAAGTAAACATACTCTTAATTCCATGAATTTTTAAATAGTGCATGTTGGTTTATGTCGTTGCAAATAAAAAGGCATTAAAATTAAGGTTAACCTTTTCGTTTTTGTCGAATAGATCGAATCATGGGAATAAAAACAGACAAAATTATCATCACCATGATTGTAGCGGTAATAGGCCTTTCCCACATGAACGAAATTGAACCATCAGATATTAGTAATGCTCTGCGTAAGTTATCTTCCATCATATCGCCCAAAATAAACCCCAGTAGCAGAGGCGCCAATGGATAATCAATAATTCTTATACCCACGGCTATAATGCCAATGACCAACATGATGAACAAATCAACAGAGTTAAAGGAAACTAAATAAACACCAATTAATGACAAAAATATAATTATAGGTACAAGGTAACGCTGCGGTATATCTAAAATTTTCGCTATATAAGGAATCAGAGGCAAGTTTAATACCAGTAATATCATATTGCCTACATACATTGATACAATTACAGCCCAAAAAACATCAGGGTAGTCAATATATAACCTTGGCCCGGGTTGTACACCATAAGATAATAACGCTCCAAGCATAACCGCGGTTGTTGCTGAGCCTGGAATACCCAAAGTTAATAATGGAACAAAAGAGCCTGTTGATGCAGCATTGTTGGCAGACTCCGGCGCTGATAATCCTGAAATACTGCCTTTACCAAACTTAAGTTTCTCTTTTATTGAGGCTAAATTACGCTCCATACCATAAGCTAGAAAAGACGCTATGGTTGCACCTGCACCTGGTAATACTCCTACAAAAAAGCCTAAAACAGAAGATCGAAGCACCACTGGCGTTGCTTGTTTAACTTCATTTTTAGTCAACTTAAGTGAACCGATACTTTTCATTGAGATATCATTAGCATGCAGTTCTTTGCTTTCCTCTGATTTATTATTTTTCTTGAGAATAATCATCAAAGCTTCTGCTAAAGCAAATGTCGCCATAGATAATAATAAAAAGCTTAAACCATCGTATAAATCAGGCATATCAAAGGTGAAGCGTTGAATACCAGAAGGGTCTTCACCTATAGTGGATAACATCAAACCGAGTAATGTCATAATAACCGCTTTTAATATCTGGCCTTCTCCAGAAAATGCTGATATCGCAGTAAGACCAAACAGCATTAAGGCAAAATAATCTGCCGATTGAAAACTTAAGCTAACTTTTGCTAAAAGAGGTACAAAAACTAATAACAAAATGGAACCAATCGTTCCCCCTACAAAAGAAGAATAAGCGGCAATAGCAAGTGCTTTACCGGCTTTGCCTTGTTGCGCCATCGGATAACCATCAAATGCGGTAGCCACTGCACCAGAAACACCGGGCGCATTAAGCAATATAGCGGATGTAGAGCCACCAAACACAGCGCCATAATATACGCCTGCCATTAAAATAAGACCTGATGCAGGGTCAAACCCATAGGTAATAGGGATCATCAAGGCGATAGCAGATACAGGACCTAAACCAGGTAACATGCCGATAAGCGTACCTGCAAAACAACCGATAAATACAAACATTAAGTTTTCTGGCATAAAAGCGGTGCTAATACCCAGTAAAATACCTTCAAGCATGGCTTATGCCCCCATCAGTGAGTAATAAAGATTACCTGCGGTTAAGTGCAGAGAAAAAATTTGGGTAAGGATCAACCAAAGGGATAAAGTGATTGCTGAAGCTATTGATAAAGATTTAAGCCAGCTTTGCTCTTTAAGCACTATAAACCCACCATGTAACAAACCAATAGTAGCTAAGATAAAACCAAGGTAATCAAAACTTAAGGTATATAAACCAGTGACTAAAATAAGTAAAACGGTAGGACGCCATGCATACCCTTCAACTTCTTCACAAATGGAATCATGAGTGCTTTCGGTTACCGGTAGTAATATTTTTACAATACAACAAACAATCGCTAAAACAGCCAATGTTATGGGTAGCGTTTTTGACGTAAAAAATTCATCTCCCGCCATAGGATCGGTATTTAACTGCAAAGCTAAATTTAAATATACACTGGAAAATATCAGCATAAATAAACTGCCAACTCGCCCTTTATTATCGATAAAATGCTTCATACTTCCTCACTTACCGCTGTTATTTTTGCTGGGTAGAAGCCGAGCTCTTTTAGCAGCGCTGTAAGCTCTTTTTCTTGCTGGGCTAAAAATATTTTAAAATCTTCGCCTTTAATATAGAGATCATTCCAACCTCGGCTCATTCTGATTTTCTGCCATTCTGGCCTTTTATACATGGCTTCTAATACTTGATGAAACTCTTTTATTTGAGAGTCATTCATCTTTGGCGCAGCAAAAAAACCACGCCAATTGGTAAATTCCATATCTATATTAAGTTCTTTTAATGTTGCAACGTTAGGTGCTGCTACTATCCGCTTAGGTGCGGTTGACGCCAAAATTCTAACTTCTCCTTGTTGTGCAAGAGCCAATACTTCACTTAAACCGGTAGACAAAACCTGTGTTTCGCCCGAGAGTAAACCGACTAAGGCTTTAGCCCCAGCGTTGTAGGGTATATATTTTAAAGACTTTGGGTCTAATCCTGACTTTTTATACGCAAGGGCAGCAACAACATGATCCATACTTCCTTTAGCAGAGCCACCAGCAACATTGACCTTTCTAGGGTGCTTTTTGGCATCCTTAATAACATCATTCCAAGTTTTATAAGGAGAATCAGCACGAACAACAAAAGCACCATAATCTGCAATCACGGTTGCTATAGGTGTTAAATCTTTATAAGACTGAGGAAATATATTTTTTAATGATCTTAAAATAATCGGTGTTGACGTGATCATTAACGTATTAGCCTGACGGTCAGCCGTTTCAATTAAATGAGCTATTGCCTTACTGCCATCACCACCAGATAAATTTTCATATGAGGTATTACCAACAATACCAGTACGAGATAATGCTTCTCCTACACTTCGTGCCGTTGTATCCCAACCACCACCTGCACCACCGGGTATTATAATATGAAGTTGTTTTTTCATTTGTTTTTTCATTTGATTTTGAGTTTCAGCTTGAGCTTGAGCTTGATTAATACATGCAGATAACAAGAAAAACAAAATAAGTTTAATTTTAGCACTGGGAAATGACATGGCTTTCCACCTTTGAATATAAGGAACATCCAATAATAACGAGAGAATTCGGATGCTTTTTGTAAAAATGTTCGAAACCGATAACTTAAACGAATAACTAAACGGATAACTAAACGGATAACTCAGTTCACCTGATTTTTATGCGCTCAATCAGATAAAACACAGTCGTTAAAAAGTACTTAACGACTGTCATATCTACTAATTTATCCTCATTTAAAATGTATGATTAAATTTGACATAAACCATGCGACCACGAACATCATGCACTGTGCCTTCATATCCTGGACGGATAACACCGGCGCCAATTAGGGCTGGTGGATCTTCATCAAAGACGTTATTTGAACCAACCATAAAGGTGGTATCTCCCTGACCAAATAGTTTATTGAATATATAACTATATTGCGCATCAACCGTTGTCCAAGAAGCGACATCCGCTATTGGGTCTGTTGGGTTCTCATCTTGCTTGAAACTATCAATATAACGTACGGTAATATTGGCACTGTGATTATCTAGTCTCCAGTTTGTTCCGAAAGTCCAACGTAGTTCAGGTTGTGGTGCAAAGGCATCTAAATCTGAGTTTCTATAACCCAGACGGTCTTCGAAATTACCGTCACCATCAACATCAGCATCAAATTTAGTTGCTAGCGTCGCTTTAGCATCAAAAACAAATATACCTGCAGAGTCTGTATCAAGATTATAAGTTGCACTTAAATCGAAACCTGCTGCTTCAACTTCACCGATATTAATAAAGTTTGAGGTAGTTGAAACTAACCAACCCGCAGCATTTCGTTGAACACGATCTGATTGAATTGGTGCTTGTCCTTCTCTGAAACTACCATCAGGATTATTACAAGTCTCATTGACTAAAGATTGCCCATTAGCATCTAAGCCAACTAAATCTTCATAAACGTAATTCCAGTAATCAACACTTAAGTTCAGGTTTTCGGTAGGAGAAAATATTAATCCCAAATTATAGTTTGCTGCATTCTGAGGTGTTAAGTCATCAGAACCAATGCGTTTTTGTACCGTATTAGTATTTTCTGAAGAGTTTTGACGACAAACTGATTGTCCATTTTCACGGACTTCAAAGTCAGTTAAAGTTCCAAAGGTTTGCTCACCAGCTACTTGAGTAAGTGTAGGTGCCTGAAATGAAGTTCCCCATGAACCGCGAATACTAATTTCGTCTGTCAACTCAAAAAAACCAGATATTTTTGGATCGAAAGTATCAACACCATTACCATAATCTTCATAACGAGCAGCGAGCTGTATTTCTCCTATATCACCAACAGGGATGAGCGTTTCAGCAAACAAAGCGTAAACATCTTGAGTTCCTTGTACTCTAAATTCTCGCGCTGCTCTATTACCCAATTGTGCAGCCTCCAAAGAGTCTGGCGTACGGTCATAAGATAGGTCTCGATACTGGGCACCAAAAGCTAAAGGAATAACCCCAGCTTCAATTTCCATTAAATCGCCTGTAACAATGATTTCAGCAACAGTAGTTTTGGTTTGGCGACTTTGTACGCCATAGCCATCAAACTGTGACTGAATATCTTCAGAATTTCCTGCTGTTGTACCATCTTTGGGAGAAATCAAATCCGGATCAGATAAACGTGTGCCAAAGGGATTCCATAAACCCTCTTCAACTAAGCTGGTAAAAACGGGCACAATATAGTTGTGCGGTTCAATTTCAGTGAAAAGATTATTTGAATACATGTAAGACGCAACCGCGCTCCAATCCTCACTGATATCGAACTCAGCACCCATCAAAATACGTGTATTTCTAAACGTTCTTTCAAGCTTAGCAGCATTTTCACCATTCACTTCATCACCTAAAGGTCTTGCTGTAGCCGCTAAATCCACTCCTTGCAACGTACCATTTGCCCAACCAGGATCTGAAGGATCAACATACGTTAAGCCATCTGCAACATTTGGATCTTCAACCCAAAAGTTAAATGGATGATCTCCTGGAATATAAAAACCTTCACCAGAAGCTAAATTTCCATTATCAAATACAAAGGCGCCAACTCGGTCGGTAATTTTGTTATTGGAAAAGCCAAATTCTGTGAAAAAATTCACACCGTTATCAAAAATATAATTTGCAGATGCAAATATTTGAGTTCTATTTTCATCCGGAATAATAGTACGTTGGTCGGCAAATAACATTCTACAGGTATCACCTTTTAATAAACCTCCAGCGGCTTCGCAATCAGCATCGGGTACTTGTACGCCATTTGAAACTTTGTCATATAAACCACTGTCAACATCCAACTCGGCTAATGTATAGGAGCCTGGAGAACCAGTACCGCTGGTGTGACGTCCAGCAAAGACATCACCGGCTGGTGCAGTTATGCGATCAACAATCCAATCGAAATCTGTGCGAAAATTTCTATCTTGTTTATAATGCGTGGCAAATACACTAAACTGTCCGCGTTCACTTTCACTACCAAAGGCTAAACCAAGGTCTTTTGCCGTATTGCTAGCTTCTGAATAACCACCACTGATTTCAAAACCATCTATTGTACGCGTAATAATATTAGCGACTCCGGCAACGGCTTCCGAACCGTATGTGGCAGAGGCGCCATCGGTAAGTACATCAATACGTTCAATCATGTTTACTGGCAGCGAGTTAATATCAAAAAAGAAATTTCCTGCGCCATTAGTAACGGGCGCTACACCACCACGGCGACCATTAATTAAGGTTAATGAAGAGCCTAAACCTAAACCTCTTAAACTAAACTGTGAGGTACCTTGTGCTTCACTTTGTTCAAGAGCAAGTGTGGAACCACTATTTACCGTGAGGTTCTTTAATGCATCTGAAGTTTGAGTAATACCTGAGCTAACTAATGCTTCACGATCTAATTCTTGAACAGGTGCTCTACCTTCATAAACCATTTTACGGTTTAGTAATGAACCAGTGACGATTATTTTTTCAATTTCTTTTTCTTTGCTTTCTTCTTTGATTTGCTCAGCTAATACGTTATTTGTTAGCAGTGCTGTAACTACTGCCAATGTAACTGGCAGTAACTTTGTAGTAAGTTTTGAATATTGCATGCTTTCTCCCCACCTAATGTAAATTATTTTATTATATATTTAAATATTTATGCCGCTTTCAATTGCTATCAGCACAATATCAATTTTATTGTTAGCCATAAAAAAAGTTTAAACAATATTGCGTGATTAAGGTGTTTAAAATTTATTATGGTAATTAAATTCATTAAATTTACTCCAATGGCGTGGTTCAATAGTTCCAACGATCCCAGTTAAGAAACAATATACATTCATAAATTTAGTAATACGGTAAATACGTGACATTGACAGAGGGTCAAGTCACTGCATTTGAAGTGGTTCAGGGTCAGAAAGTCCCATGTGAAAATAAAATTGTTGCGGCTTAAGCAATAGGACATAACATGTAAGGTAATTATTCAGCGTATTAATTTGAAAAAAATATTGACAGCTTTTTTGACGATTTTTACAAAAATACATTTAATTTCAGCCACCCTGTAAATCATCGCCATAGTACTATCTATAGGACTGCGAGTGATCTTAAAATAATATATTCATCTCCTCTGGCCTCCTAAAAGTCAAACACCTCACACAGATCTGCTAGCCCTATAAAAATCAGTTTTAAAAAGTAATGGTACAATAGGCTCATTAAATAAAGGCCAATAAACGAGCAATTTGTGAAACTTAGCGGTATAGACATTGATAAAGTGATACCAATAAATAGAGCGGCACTCCCTCAAAGTAAGTATCGTGAAGATGGCTTTAAAACACGTCAAGTCTTTGATATTCATATTTGCCGGAAAGTGACCGAATATCAAGCGCAAGTATTAGTCAATGAAAAAGGTCAACGCTTTATGGCTCCTTTTCCTGAGGGGGTTACTAAGGCGGTGCAATACGGCAAAACAGTTAAAGCCCATGCGGTATATATGTCTCAATATCAGCTATACCTTACGCTAGAATACAAGAATATTTTATCGACCAATTACAGATCCCCATTAGTAAAGGCTCTACTTTTAATTTTAATAAAGTCGCCCATGGCTTACTCTCTGAGTTTCGTGAGTTCACAAAAAAACATCTCGTTGTTTCAACACGTATGAACGTTGATGAAACGGGGATCAATATTAATGGAAAGCGACATTGGCTACATTGTGCCAGTAACTCTATCTCGTAGCGATAGCAGACTGTCTGAAATTTTTGATACAAACTTCAGGTCTATCAAATTGATAAATTAAGGATAGCGTTTATCCTTAATTTACTTGTTTTTTCAAAAAAGTTGTAACCTTTTAATTTGTGTAGCATCAAAGTAGTAATTTAACGAATATTTTAACTAGGAGAATACAAATGAAAAAAGTAAGCTTAACTACGGCGCTATTAATCGGCGCATCAGCGGCAGTTTTAAGTTCAGGTGTAATGGCTGGAGCTAATAGTCAATTGAAAATTTCTGAAAGTGCTTCAGCAAAAGTACAAGAACAATTTCAGAACTGGGTAGCTGGCGATAAAGTTCGTGGGCGTAAAGATAAATGTTTTGGTATTGCCTTAGCGGGTGAAAATGACTGTAAAGCAGGTGCAGGTACCAGTTGTGAAGGTACATCAACAACCGATTTTCAGGCTGATGCATGGACATATGCACCTAAAGGTGCTTGCGAGTTAATTGTAACGCCTAATGGGAAAGGTTCGCTTGAGGGTTAATGAATCGCTATTTCCCCTGCAATATAATATTGCTGGGGATCATCTCGGTGCTGGTCTTGGTTTAAAGGCCGAGCATCTTGATGATATTTTGGCGTTACCAGTGGAAGGATCCTCCCTAGGTAATAATCTTTGGTTTGAGGTGCATACAGAAAACTATTTTGTTGCCGGTGGGCCTCGATTAAATTACCTCCGAGCTATTCGTGAAAACTACGATCTCAGTTTTCATGGCGTAGGTGGATCACTAGGATCTGATCATCAAGCTATGTCTGCGCATACTAAACAGGTGAAAGCTTTGATTGATGAGTTTCAACCGACACTGGTGTCGGAGCATGCTGTTTGGTCTAAGTCAGGTGGTAAGTACTTTGCAGAGCTAATGCCATTACCTCGCACACAAGATGCACTTCAGTCTTTAATTGATGGCATTGATTGTTATCAGTCTGGCATTAGTCGGTCTATCTTAATTGAGAATCCCAGTAACTATCTGGATTTTATCAGTGAAATGGATGAACCACAATTTTTGGTTGAGGCTGCGAAGCGCACGGGTTGTGGCTTACTCATCGACATTAATAATTTATACATCAGTAGTAAAAATACCGGCATTGATGCACTGGACTATCTATCTCAGATTCCGGCCGAGCTTGTCGGTGAAATACATATTGCAGGACATGATCCTGATCCTGAATTAGGTCAGTCACTATTAATTGACAGCCATGCTGCAGCGGTAGCCCCTTCGGTATGGATGTTGCTGGAGCAAGCGCTGGGTCTATTTGGTCATCGGCCTGTACTCGTTGAGCGTGATGCTAATATACCACCGTTTGCAGAACTCATCAGTGAACGCCAAACCGCACAAGGCTATTTAGATCAATGTACACCTAAAACAACATTGAGCATGCCATCTAAAGAAGTGGCTCGCTAATGAGTGTGAATCAATATATCGAGGCCTTTACGAGCTATTTGCGCAGTGGTGACGCAAGCGAAATGAGGCGTTTTTGTGAAAATTCTGAACATATAAAGCGATTGGCTGTTTATCGCAACGGCTTTTATAAAGGCTGTGTTGATGCATTAGCGGCCAACTTCCCTATGAGCCAAAAAAGAGTAGGTAGTGAAAATTTCCGAAAAATAGCGCGACTCTATGTTGATCACTTTCCACCAGAACAAGGTACTTTGGTGGGATATGGACAGGACTTTCCTGGCTTTATTGCGGATTTCATTGCAGACATTGCTCTAGAAAAAACAGCTGTAAAGACAGTGACCTTTAAACCAGATACGAATCAACAGGAAGCAGCCGACCTGCCATTGAATTTGGCAGATATTGCACACTTAGACTATGTATGGTTAACGAGCCTAATGAGTGCTGATTCAGGTGAAATATTAACGCCAGAATATGTTACAAAACTGATGGAGCAAGGTTTTGAACTTACCGAGCTCTGTGTGAAGCTAAATGCCAGTGTGTTACTGCTTCGCGTGAGTGAAGAATCTTTCTCTGAGTGGATCGCGCTAAAAACAAATAATAATGAAGCACCAAAAACTGAATCCTCTGCTGTTGATTTCGTCATGTTATGGCGTCTGCAAGGCTCAGTACAAGCACGTTCCCTTTCTATCGTGGAAGTTGCGCTTATGCAGGCTCTGCAGGGTAAAGGTAAACCGCTGGGTGAAGCATTTGATGCAGCGATAGCAGTAAACCCTAATTTTGAAGTCAGTGATGCTTTTGCTGCCTGTTTACAAAATGAATTATTAGAAATCGAAATGATTTAGTACACATTATAAAGAATAAGGAATAAGGAATAAAGATGGGTATGGTAGAAAAGTTACAACAGTATTACGTACAGATGGGGCAACAGTTGTCGCGGTTTTTAGAACCTTTGGCGCTGCTTTTTCTTCGCTTTACTGTGGCCAAAGTCTTTCTTGATTCTGGGTTAAGTAAGTGGGATGGATTCTTAAAGTTCAATGTCGATAAATACGACCTTTTCATGTACGAGTTTTTCTGTCCTGACCCAGTTAGATCTGGAGCCTTACAGCTTTGTAACCCGCAAACACTTGATTATGTCGACGGCTCGTTTGTGGTAAAAATGATTGAATTGCTTGCCGTGTCAGCAGGTGTTGCTGAGATTTTTCTTCCCATATTGTTGATTATCGGATTGTTCTCTCGTTTTGCGGCGTTATGCCTTATTAGTATGACAATGTTTATTCAACTGGCTGTATTTCCAACTTGGGATCATTGGATTAATCCTGCATCATGGTGGGTGGTATCCTTACTAGTTATTGTGGCACGTGGGCCAGGAGTTCTGTCTATCGATAGATTGCTTTGCTTAGATGCCAAACCTGCTGTGGTAAAATAACTGTTTGAACCGAGCCATGTCATTACTTTCTAGCAAGTGTAAAAATACCCTGATATTGATCCTGGTAACTCTTAGCGTGACTTTGTCTGGTTGTGCTCATCGAGTATGGAATACCAAGCTAACGCCTACTTCGTCAAACCAACCTTACGACTTCATAACATGTCCTTTCATACAGCAACAGTTTTATTTTCTTTGTTCCGATCTTTCATCCTACCGAGTGTCTAATGCTGTAATGGCCTCCTCTGCAGTTCTCGGGTCTTTTGCCAGTATCAGACTACATAACTATGAAGACTGCACGCAACGGTATTCACACCCTGATCGCATGCCAAATATCTGGCTAGTCGATGGTGGTGTTACCGATAACTTGGGTGTCAGAGGTTCCATGATGAGTCCAGTTGCTCTAAGCATCCTCAGATGCTGCCCTGGGGATATTAAATACTGAAACAGTCTCCCTTACAAAACAGGGATTCATGATGTGGAAATTACAAGTTAATTCAAAACGGGACGTTCATGAGCCAAAAGTGAAAGTGCATTTTTCAGTGCTGACATTCAATCAAATTCAGGATATCTCCCTGCGCAAACGTTTCAATGAAACGCCTACAACGTTTCGTCTCCTTCATTCAGGTGTCGATACACTGGCTGATCAAGGAAAAATTCTTCTGAAAAAATCGCCTGAGTTCAACGTATTTATTGAAGCCCTCGAAACTGGCGAAAAAAAGAAATATAAAGGCTATGTTCCCGCTAAGTGTTGTTGAGCTTTGAATAAGTTGTTTTTATTAGGATTTTTATCTGTATCTAAAAATCGAAACCAACCTAAGTAATTCTCTAAATACTTGGTTGCCACACCATGGAAACGCGCCATCCAAGCCTTTAAACGGCTGTGATAAGCATTAACATTTTGAATGTGAAATACCTTTTCTATAACCTGAACACCTGCGGCTACATTCAGCCGTTTGTGAATTAAATCATTACCTTGTGTAAACTTTATATAAGGCCTAAAGCCATCACTGCACAAGACACTATCTTTTACTATTTTACCTTGTAGCTCTTTGTTGAGTTGCTCTGTAGACACAGAGGAGAGAACCGCTTCATACGTATGTTTCCCTCTATCCCGTACTGTTAATAACTATCTACCGCCATATGAATTTTAGTTGTGTTACCTGCAACACTTTTGCCTATGCCTTCGTCATCCTCTGTTCTAGCCCCTGTACTATGCTGATGTGCTTTAACAATACTACCATCGATAAACTCCCACTCCAGATCAGGCTTTATACCTTAATATCTTGAAAAACCTCATTAAAACACCTTTCTTTGACCATAAGTTAAAGCGCCTATATATGGTATTCCAATCGCCAAATGATTCTGGAACATCGCGCCAAGGACACCCTGTTCGCATTCGATATAAAATACCTTCCATAGTATTGCTGTGCTCGGGCTTGTCATATACTCTATCTTTGAGCATTATAACGATTAGTTTTGACCAGTGCTGGTCGTTAAGCATTGTTCGGGGCATGGTAATCTCGTATTTCTGTTT
>TARA_R110002167_G_scaffold47967_2_pt1 | contig 51964 bp, 41 predicted proteins | sample TARA_R110002167 | Tara Oceans TARA_R110002167 (sample SAMEA4398238) | marine metagenome | biome: Polar Biome; feature: [MES] marine water layer (ENVO:01000295) within the mesopelagic zone...; material: water (ENVO:00002006), including particulate matter (ENVO:01000060) such as......
ACCCCTTTTGATTAGGAGTCTATAAGATCTTCTTTGTAGACCGTCGCGCTATTTCTACCGTGGTTCTTTGTGTAATACATCGCAACGTCTGCATGTCTCATTAGGGTTTCTTCGTCGAGGCCGTGCTCTGGATAGATCGCGATGCCAATGCTTGTGCTTACGTCTAAGTTCCGCCCATTTAACGCAAAGTTTCGCATTACCGATTGGCGTATTTTCTCTGCAACTACTTTTGCGTCCTCGGCGTCAGCAATGATCGGAAGGAGCACGACAAATTCGTCACCTCCTATGCGGGCGGCAGTGTCGGATTCTCGTAGGCAAGATTTGATACGTTTGGCTACCTCGATCAACACAAGATCTCCGATATCGTGCCCTAAGGTGTCGTTGATCTGTTTGAACTTGTCGATATCGATGAACATCAGTGCAAGTTTTAAAGAGTTACGTTTGGCATTGAGAAGGGCGCGGTGCAGGCGATCGCGCAGAAGATTTCGGTTAGGAGTTTTAGTAAGCACATCGTGTTGTAGATCGTAGATCATCGATGCTTCACTTTCCTTTCGGTCAGTGATGTCTTCGTGTGTGCCAAACATCAATAAGGGGCTACCGTCTTCCGTTCTAGAAGACACTTTGCCACGATCCAGTACCCAGACCCAGTGTCCATCTTTATGTCGAACACGTTCCTCAAATTCGTAGTAGGGTAATTCGCCGTTGAAATGCTTTTGCAGTAGAATTTGTGATTTAGCTTTGTCGTCGGGATGTACTAGCTTGTTCCAAGTCTCTATGGATATAGGTTCCAATTCGCTCAAGGTATAGCCGACTATGGCAGCCCAGTATTCGTTAAACTCAGCCTCTCCCGTTACGATGTTCCATTCCCATGTGCCAATACGTGTACTGTCTATAATGTTAGTTAGGCGCGCTTGTTCAAATATCAATTCTTTATGAACCTTTCTGGATGTCGCGATTGCGCGCTCCCTACCTGTCATCAAAAGCCAGATTATAAGAGAGAAAGAAATACTGGTTATAATGCCAATTGAATTCACGTAGCTGGCATTGTTGATGTCTACGCGCAGAGCCATGGCGGGTAAAGAGCTAACGACGAATGTCCAATTACGGTCTACAATTTGGAAGCGAATTTTCTGTTGTAAGGTCGAGTAGAAATTTGTTTGCCCTTGTATCTCTAAAGTATAGGAGTCATACATTAGGTTTTGCGGGGAGTCGAGATCGCCATCGTAAATTTCGATGTCCAGATCGTCGAAAGGTCCTCCTTGTACTCCATTCATGAAGTCATTCATTCTAAAGACTGAATATGCCCAGCCTACGATGTTCTCTTGCCGTTGGCGGATTGTTGAATGAGGTTTCTCGCGGGCGTAAATAGGCGCATACATTAGAAAACCTGCCTGCTCATCGACATCAGACTCTTGTACCAAGCGCACGGCACCGGAGATTGCTAAGTTATTATTCTCCGCTGCTTTTCTCATGGCATCTTGGCGTACAGGATCTGAATACATATCGTAGCCAAAGGCTCGAAGATTTCGATCGGAGAAGGGCTCAAGGTAAACGATCGAGGAGTACAGATCCCTATCTCCCTCCGGATACACAGAGTAGGTAGAAAAGCCCTCAGCACGAACGGAGGCAACGTGATCCGCCAATTCAGTCGACGCGATAATGCGTGAGAATCCCACACCTTGGATGCCAGGGTAATAGTCGGCTAAGCGCAATGAGGTGATGAACGTATTGAAATCCTGACGACTAACGTTATCAGACCCATTAAAGAACCCTCCTGTTGCACGCAACACCTCTGAGTAGGCGTCGATGCGACTGGAAATCTGGTTGATCGTTTCTCGAACACGGAAATCGAAGTAAGTTTGAAAATCCCGTTCGGTTTCTCGCGTAGTGGCAAGGCTAAAGTAATAGGTGATAGATAAGCAGGCAATAAATACTAATAGGGAGATGCCGAGGGAAATCCTAGAGGTAGAGGGGGTCTTGGAAGTGAGTTTTTTGATTTCCATGAACCATTATGATCATGAAAACGACTGAAACGGCACTTTTTTTCGTTTTTTTTTGATGTTCTATGTGGAAAATGGCGTTGCGAGCGCAGCGGTGCTAAAGGGTATGAATAAGCACAACGAAGACAGAACGGTTTATCAAGAATAAACACTTTGGGGTATACTAGGTGGCCATTTTTTAAGCAAAGAAGCCCTATGCGCATCGTTCTCGCCCCCATGGAAGGTCTCGCCGACGCCCATCTGCGCCGTCTCATCACGGCGCAGGGAGGATATGACTGGGTGGTGTCCGAATTCGTCCGTGTGGTCGACAGGCTCTACCCCGATAGAGTGTTGTATGGCGATTGCCCAGAGTTAGCACAGGGTGGACGTACCGACTCGGGCACGCCTCTAAGGGTGCAGTTACTAGGAAGCGACCCCGCAGCCATGGCGGCCAACGCCGTGCGCGTTGTGGAGTTGGGCTCTTATGGTGTGGACATCAATTTTGGCTGCCCAAGTAAGACCGTCAATCGTCGCGCAGGCGGCGCGGTTATGCTAAAAGAGCCTGAGAGCCTTTACCGCGTGGTAAGTGCAATCCGCGCTGCGCTGCCCAAGTCTGTCATGGTGTCTGCCAAAATGCGGCTCGGTTTCGACGATACCTCGCTCATGTTAGATAACGCCGCGGCTATCGAGTCCGCAGGCGCCGGTGAGTTGACCGTGCATGCCCGCACTAGGATGCAGGGCTACGCGCCACCCGCACACTGGGAGGAGCTCGGTAGAATAAGGCAGCACATCAACATCCCTTTGATCGCCAACGGCGATATATGCTCAGTTGAAGATTATCACCGCTGTGTCGCCATCTCTGGCACCCCGGATGTAATGTTAGGACGCGGCGCCGTGCGCCTGCCATTTCTGGCCTCGCAAATTCGCGCCAATCAAACCCAGACAACTCCGTGGGTGCAGCTTGCACCGCTGCTCGTACATTTCTGGCAAGAGTTAAGCACAACACTTTCTTCTAAGGATCGCGTGGGGCGTATCAAGCAGTGGGTCAACTATCTGCGCCAAGCCCACCCCGAGGCCGAGGTACTTTGGCATTCCATTCGCTTAGAAAAATGTACGCAAACGATCGACGGACTCCTGCCTCGTTTGGAGTCAGTAGCACAAGGAAGTTGTGCTACTGCTAAGCAACTTTAGGCGAGTCTAGTGGCGAGAGGCGCAGTTGTAAGCGCTAGATTAAACTTCTACGGAAGGTGATCTCTGCAGAGCTTTAAGATGTTCTTCGAACTCTTCGATCGGAGAGGGGCGACTAAAGAGGAAGCCTTGTTGATTCTGGCAGCCTGATTTGTGTAAGAAGTTTTTTTGCTCTTCAGTTTCGATGCCTTCGGCAATGACTTCCAGCCCTAGTTTATTAGCCATTACGATTATAGTTTCGATAATGATGGCGTCATCCTTATTGTTCAACATGTTCTGAACAAAGCTGCGATCTATTTTTAATTCATCCAGAGGGAATCTTCTCAGTACCGATAGCGATGAGTAGCCGGTGCCAAAATCATCGAGTGATAAAGTCACCCCTGTTTCTTTCAGTAAGTACATTTTCTCTGCTATGTCGTCGGGGCTCTTAAGCATTAGGCTCTCGGTAAGCTCCAGTCGTAAGAGCTCGGGAGGACAGTTATATTCTTGTAAAGTAGAGGCGATCTGATCGACAAAATCAGCTTGACCGAAATGACGGGCGCTTATATTGATAGAGAGTCGCATCTCTTTTGTGCTCTCTTCTTCCTGCCAAGCGCGCAATTGTGCGCAAGCTAATTGAAGGACAAAATAGCTAATAGAGTTGATGAGATTAGACTCTTCCGCAATCGGAATAAATTCTGCTGGCGATATCATGCCCAGCCTAGGATGGAGCCAGCGCAGTAATAGTTCTGCCCCTATCACTTCATTATTTTGATTTACCTGGGCTTGGTAATAAGGAATCAATTCGTTGCCTATCGTCGCGCTCTGCATATCTATAGCGAGAGCGGCACGATACTCAAGCTTGGGCTGAAGCTTTTCATCGAAGAATTCCATGCCATTACGCCCAGCTTGTTTGGCCTGGTACATCGCTATGTCGGCACGTCTTAGGATTTCATTGCAGGTGAGATCTTTGCCTACGAACAAGCAAACTCCCATGCTTACCGAAGTATTATGTTCGTTGTCGTAGAGTACAAAAGGTACCTTCATAGCATTGAAGATCTTCGCGCTGACCAAGCGGCATGATTCGATTGCTTGAGTCTTCGATTCGCCAAAATCCTGCAATATTAAAGCAAACTCATCGCCCCCGAATCTGGATACCGTGTCTTTCTCGCGGACAACTTTTTTAAGTCGCTTGGCAACTTCCTGCAAGAGCAGATCGCCAGCTGTGTGACCTTGCGTGTCATTGAGGTTTTTAAAATGATCGAGGTCTAGGAAGAACACAGCAGCATAGGAGCGAGACCTGCGGCTAGAGTTCAATGTTTGTTCGAGCCTATCCATCATCAAGCGACGGTTCGGCATGTTTGTGAGTAAGTCGTAGTAGGCTAGATACTGAATTTCGTCCTGATTTTTCTTGAATTCGGTCTTGTCTTGTACCAATGCCGCAGCGCCAACGATCTCTTTCCCATCACTCTTTAGTGGCGTTACATGCCATTCACAGTGAATTATTTCACCATTTTCCCTAATGTTTTCAATTTGAGATATTGTGACTTTACCTCCATGGGCCAGTTCCGCAATTTTCTTAATAAACTTATCGCGTGCGCTAAGGGGCGTTATGCGTTCAATGGGCTGGTTCATCATATCCGCGGCGCTGTAACCGAAAATATTTGCGGCCGCCTCATTCCACGCCGTTACTTTGAAGTCTGCATCCCACTCAATGACGCCCATTGGAGTAAGGTCAAAGTGCAAGCTCTGACGCTGAGCCATTGCTTGTAGTTCTCGCTCATGAATATTGCCCTTGAACCTCAGCAGTATGTTCTCTAATAGCTTTCCTGAAAGGGTCGCACCGGCAACGGAGACATAAACAATGTAGAGCGCGAGCATTAACGCCAGAGCCACAGACTCAGCAGTGGCGGGGAATAGAAAGCTAGGAAGGGTGAAAAGGTATAACAAACCGGCGAATAGCTTGGCGGTCACAGAGTCGATGGCATAAATGATAATAGCACCGCCAGAAACTCCAACGAGTGCGATGATTAAGAAAGCCTGCTGCCCGAGATTCTCGGATTGGAAAAAAAGTAGTCCAGATAAGCCCCAGATGAAGCCGCAAGCCGCTGTGCTTAAACGAAATCTCGTTAGCCAAACAGTAGCGTGTTGATCGCTGTCGGCGTGTCGATGATATGCAAGGCTGATGAGGTAACGACCAATATAAATGAGCAAGAACAGCGCACTCCACAGCGTTAGAGTGGCTTGCTCAGCATTGCCAGCGAGCAAAAAGACAAGTATTGCTGCTACTAGTACTGCGACAATAAAGGAGCGAGAGCTGCCTTCGTAAAGAATTTTGACTGTTTCTAAACGCAGGGCGTACTGCTCTTTCGAGACTGAGGTGTCGACGGAATTATTATTATTCATCGTCATGCTAAGTATTTAACCTAGGCAACTTACCGTGAATGTTATTAAAGTCGATAAAGCGGACAGATGGCAAAAGAATCAGTGTATAGACTTTGCGTTTAGAAATGGAGCAGTGTTTTTTAAATCAGGGAAGAAATAGGGCAAGTCACTCCCCGTGAATGCAGTTTGCGCGCCTCTAAAAGCGATATTCCTCCTTAGACCTTAAATCAAAGGGGTCAGAGTAAATCAAAGGGGTCAGAGTAATTTGATCTTGAAGATCAAACCGCTCTGACCCCTAGGTTCAGCTATTTAGGCAGTGCTTACTCAGCCCTGCTTTTCTGGCGTTGTACTTATAGGTCAAATCGATCTAGGTTCATGACCTTGTTCCAAGCAGCCACGAAGTCTTGTACAAACATCGTCTGAGCCTCATTGCCCGCATAGACTTCTGCCACTGCACGAAGCTCTGTGTTCGAGCCAAAGGCAAGGTCTACAGGCGTTGCAGTCCATTTGATCGCGCCTGTGCTTCTGTCGTGCCCTTCATAGATGCCCTCAGTAGTAGAAGACTTCTCCCACATAGTGGACATATCGAGAAGGTTTACGAAGAAATCATTGCTCAAGGCGTTAGGCGAAGATGTGAATACTCCGTGTTTCGCCCCGCCCGCATTGGCGTCTAGGCTGCGCAGACCACCTACCAACACAGTCATTTCTGGCACAGTAAGGGTCAGCAAATTGGCCTTATCTACCAGCATTTCTGCCGGGGAGAGTCGCAACTCGTCGCTGTAGTAGTTTCTAAAGCCATCGGCCTTAGGCTCTAACGCTGCGAAAGCTGTTACATCCGTCTGCGCTTGCGTGGCATCGCTACGGCCAGGAGTGAAGGGCACGGTGATGTCTGTGCCAGCATTCTTGGCTGCTTGTTCGATAGCGGCTGCACCAGCCAATACGATCGTGTCTGCTAGGGAAATGCGCTTGTCGCCACGCTGTGCAGAGTTGAACTCTGATTGAATTCGCTCAAGACGCGCTAGAACGTTCTCGAGTTCGCTCGGGTTATTGACGCTCCAAGCATTCTGAGGCGCCAGGCGAACGCGGGCACCATTGGCTCCACCGCGCATATCGGTATCACGGTAGGTCGACGCGGAGGCCCATGCAGTGCGCACTAGTTCCGACGTAGTTAAACCCGAGGCCAGAATTGAAGACTTCAATTGCGCAACATCACTAGCATTTACTAGCGTGTGCTCAACAGCAGGCACGATGTCTTGCCAGATCAGCTCTTCAGCGGGCACTTCGTCGCCGAGGTAGCGTGAACGTGGGCCAAGATCGCGATGGGTTAGTTTGAACCATGCCTTTGCGAACGCTAGCTCAAACTCCTCAGGGTTTTCATGGAATCGAGTGGAGATTTCGCGGTAGCTCGGATCCATTTTCATGGATAGATCTGTCGTGAACATTATCGGAGCATGGCGCTTAGAAGGGTCGTGTGCGTCTGGCACTAGATTAGCGGCACTCTCGTCATCTGGAATCCACTGTACAGCGCCCGCTGGGCTGCGTGTTTGCACCCAGTTATAGCCGTACAGGTTATCTAAATACTGCATAGTCCATGCCGTAGGATTCATCGACCATGCGCCCTCTAGGCCACTGGTGATGGTGTCGGCACCAGAACCACTGCCACAGCTGTTCTTCCAGCCAAGTCCTTGCGCCTCAGCGTCAGCTGCCGCTGGCTCTGCGCCTACGCAGCCGTCTGGAGCTGCAGCGCCGTGTGCCTTACCGAAGGTATGGCCTCCGGCAATCAGTGCCACTGTTTCTTCGTCGTTCATGGCCATGCGACCGAAGGTCTCGCGTATATCACGAGCCGCGGCGAGTGGGTCTGGAGTGCCATTTGGGCCTTCTGGGTTTACGTAGATCAAGCCCATCTGCACCGCTGCAAGAGGGTTCTGCAGGTCTCGATCGCCACTGTAACGCTCATCGGCCAGAAACTCTTTCTCGGGTCCCCAGAACACTAGATCGGGTTCCCATGCGTCCACGCGGCCGCCGGCGAAGCCAAATGTCTTAAATCCCATAGACTCAAGTGCAACATTGCCTGTTAACACCATTAAGTCGCCCCAGGAGATCTTGTTGCCGTACTTCTGTTTGATTGGCCATAACAGGCGTCGTGCCTTGTCCAGGTTGACGTTGTCGGGCCAGCTATTAAGTGGCTCAAAACGCTGCTGACCGCCACCGGCGCCGCCACGGCCATCACCTATCCGGTATGTACCGGCGCTATGCCAAGCCATACGAATGAAGAAGGGACCATAGTGACCGTAGTCTGAAGGCCACCAGTCTTGGGAGTCAGTCATCAAGGCTTCGATTTCGCCCTTGAGTGCTGCGAGGTCGAGAGTCTCGAAGGCCGCAGCGTAGTCGAAGTCTGCACCAAGGGGGTTGGATTCGGGGCTGTTTTGTCGAAGGGGGCTGAGATTGAGTTTCTCGGGCCACCAGAATTCATTGGATGTTTGAGCGCCTTGGGCATTGGCTAGGGAGCCGGTAGCTCCTAGGGCGACGGCCATCGCCAGAGATGAGAAGGCCAGCAGGTATTTTCGGATCATAAGGGTTCCCTCCAGACGGGATCAGAGTAATTTAAAGTAATTAAGTGCTTGGCCAAGCAGAGGGTCTAATCCTACGTGATAAAAGAATTGTTATGGGTTGGAAATTTGTATCACCTAGTTAGTACAAATCTATTGGATTAAACGAGGCGGGAACAAAGAGGACCGCAAACGAGGGCGGATCAAAGGGGTCGGATCGATCAAAGGGGTCGATCAAAGGGGTCAGAGTAATTTGATCCGATCAAATTACTCTGACCCCTTTGATCGTGACTCTGACCCCTTTGATCCCTTTTGATATTGTCACGCGGGTTTAGCGGTTTGGCAGTTCCAGCAAAAATCGAAGCTGCCGGCATTCTCTTCGTTGCATTGAGGGCAAACCCAAGCCGCTTTCGGTTCTGGGTTGATGATCTCGCGCTCTAATATCTCGCGAGCACGCAGATAGTCTTCATCGTGGACTACCCAGAGTTCTTGGAAGATATTACTGATGCCGAGGTTAGGGCCGATAGGCGCGGAGTGTTCGCTTTTGAATGCTGACTCAATATTATTGCTATCCAAAATGTTCTTGGCGGAATGCAATAACATGGTGTTTTCGTGGGTGTAGATTAGTTTCATTTTCTGGCCCTTTGCTTAGTCCGCGTGTCGAGTGCCACTGCGTGCTCATCATCTTCTTTTCTCGTAGAGAAAGAAAGTCACACAGTATTCTCATTATCGCTAGGCCAAGTGCTAGAGATGTCGTTACTATTGGACTTGTCGATCAATTGGAATGCTACGCATGAAGATAGTTCTACTCCTTCTTTTCTTAAGCTGCGCTTCGCTCGCCATGTCCGCAGACGATGAGCTAATCTGTTCGCAGCAGCAGCCCCCATGGACCGTGGTTGCTAGTGCGAGCAACGGTCTAAGCTCAATTGCCCATTTCACGATGCCCCGTAATGCAGAGCCAGATGTTTTTCCCGGTTTCGTTAGTTGCCTTCTTGTCTCTCATGCGGAGTCAAACTGGTGGATTGATTGGCAGCCGGGCTCTATCTTCGAGATAGGCGAGTTCGTTGATGATAGGCGTGCCATTATAATTACTCGCAACGTTGCAGTTGCTAATTCGTATTTGCTTAATCTAGATCAAGGCGATATGCAGTTCATCGGAGGGGGCGTTGGAAGCTTAGTAAAATCGGGACCGAACGCAGGGCTCGTATTACTTCAAGGTCAAAAGCGCTATCACGCCACACGCGGCCCATTCTGGCTCGATGTCTTAGTGGATTTAAATGGAGAGTCTGTTGAATTTCTTCCCAACGAGTGGGGAGAGTGTTTGCCCGTCTCTGAGATTATTCGTGTAGATGAGTCGCGCGCTAGCTTAAAGCAGCGGTTAACTGACTGCATTGCGATTGCTTTCTAGAATATTCGTTAAATTTAGAATAAGGTGGTTTAGCCAAGCTTGTCCTATTCCTCCATGTCATAAAGAGTTAAGCTGCTTTTCTGCACATTAACAAGAATAATTATTGCTCCATTAACTATTAACGAGCATTTGCTGTCGTGGTGGTGGAAAAATGAAAGTTAGCTATTTCGGCAATTTCAAGTCGGTTCTCAGAGGCTCTAGTGCTGCGAAAGGGCGGGTGGCATCACGATACAAGACAAGTGTGCTCAAATTAGAGCGAGGTGAAGTGCGCAGGCTTGAGGTTGATTTGCATACGCAAAAGGATCTCGAGATATTCGAATCCGAAGCCCCTGGAAAAACCCTATATGCTCTTTGTAACTCCACTAGAACTGAAGGTGGTGCGCAGATACTACGTCAGCGCATGGAAAACCCTTTTTCTAGCGCAAAAAATATAACGCAAGCTCAGCAGGCCGTTGCCTATATTCCTAAGCATAGGGAGATATTTGAAAAGCTGGGTCTATGGGTTACAGGACGAGTGGAACGGTATCAAACTGACCCACTAATGTTTGTAATTGAAAGAAGCACTGCTGGGTTTATATCTGGCGCTCTTATTCTTAGGGTGTTCGATGGTTATCACTACATACGTATTCTGAGAGGGGTTCAGTTTGCGTGTATCTTTGTGCAAACAATGCGCGAATTCCTGCGTAGATTAGAAGTGGATCCCCCAGAAGGTGAGTTAGCTATTATAGCGGACGAGATCAGAGACATAGTTTCAAGACCGGAGTTTCTAGAGGTTCCAGAAGAAGAAATGCGAGGAGAGTCCTTCTTTAAGATACTGCGTCTTGATCAAACATTCCGTATTTACAGTAAAGAAAAATTCGAAGATTTGATGAGACTAGCTTATGAGTTGGATGCATTAATCTCTATAGCGGATGTCACACAAAAACTAGGCTACACAATCCCCGAAGTGCTAAATGGCCCAACAAGAGTTCATGCCAAGGGTCTATTTCATCCGCAAGTAAAAAAAGCAGTACCTAATGATGTAGGGCTCGATCAAGCGACTAGGCTTCTCTTTCTGACCGGTCCTAATATGGCGGGGAAGACAACTTACTTGAGATCGATCGCAACTGCTCTGTATCTGGCCCACTTAGGCATGGGGGTGCCGGCGGCTGCTTTCTCATTCACCCCTATCGACCGCCTGTTCAGTTCGATTGCTATAAGCGATGACGTGCACACGGGCACCAGTTATTTTTTCGCAGAAGTTCTGCGCATGAAAGCACTAGCTTTCTCTTTGTCTAAGGGTGAACGCGTTGTGGCAATTATGGATGAGCCTTTCAAGGGGACGAACGTAAGCGAGGCATTGGAGGCTTCTCTAGCAGTGATGCAACGTCTCGAGATAATAGGCGATTCGCTGTTCCTGTTTTCGTCACACTTGGTGGAGTTGGAAGATAGTTTCGCTGATTCTAGCAATATCTTGAGGTGTCACTTCGAGGCCAAAGATAGTGGTGGCAAACTCGAATTCAGCTATCTATTGCAAGAGGGGGTTTCTCGCCAACGCATGGGTATGCGGGTTTTGAACGAAGAGGGTGTATTTGATCTTCTGGACAAAGTAATTTCTCTAGCCGCTGTGCGGCCTGCCTAGATTGGCAATGCGGGTGCCCTGTACAAGCGCAATACTTGGGCAACGCTCTTTCGCATCAATTTGTGCCATTTTGCAACTAAAAGACATTAGATTCATATAGTTGCGTTAATGATGTAGTATATGGCGCACAATTAATGCTAACGACAATATATATAATGCCCACAATGCAAAGTGTGACCTGGAGTCCTATCGTGAAAACTAGTCGACAACTAAGAGTATTGATCCCCCTAATTATGGCAGCCGGGGCTAATTCCGCCCTTGCACAGGCGACGTCTCCACTCGATGAAATCGTCGTTGTTGGTACCCGTTCAGAGCAAGCGCTCAGTACTGTGCCAATGGCCATCAGCCTCGTAAATAAAGATGCTATCCAGCTAGGCCGCCAAGAACTGGGCCTTGACGAGTCTTTGATCGCCATTCCCGGCTTGATAATGCAAAGCCGATACAATTTCTCTCAAGATCTCAGTGTCTCGATTCGCGGCTTCGGTTCGCGTGCAAACTTCGGTATGCGCGGCATCAAAGTGTTTGCCGATGATATCCCTATGACATTGCCCGATGGTCAGAGTGGCACAGACGACTTGGACTTGGGTTCTGCTCAAAGTGTTGAGGTAATTCGCGGACCTTCTGCCTCATTGTACGGCACGGCATCTGGCGGCGTTATCAGTCTAACTACAGAAGTACCTACCGACGTCCCCTTTGTCGAAACTAAGATCATGGCGGGTGAGTATGGACATCAGAAGCTGCAGCTAAAAGCCGGCGGCAAATCTGGCAAATTGGGTTATCTGGTCAACGTGTCTCGATTAGAGATGGACGGTTACAGAGATTTCTCAGAAGTAGAACATAACCTGATCAACAGCAAGTTCATCTACAGCATCGACGACACATCCAGCATTACTGCAATCCTCAATGCTGTTGACTCTCCTGTTGCTAACGACCCAGGCGGCGTAACCCTAGCGGATATTGCCGCCGACCGCACAGCTGCGGGCTCACGTAACACGAGCTCTAATTCTGGCGAAGCATTCGACCAGCAGCGTCTAGGCCTTGTGTATAAAAAGAGCATAGGCAGCCAGCACGACATTACTCTGCGTACCTACACAATGCGCAAAGATTTCTCGGGCTTCTTGCCAATTGGTACGCACATCCCTTTCGTAGGCGATGACGGTGCTATTGCTTATCAGCGCTCATTCTCTGGCGTGGGTGGTTTGTACACTTACACAGACACTTTGATGGACTTGCCTAATGTGTTCAGTGTTGGCATAGACATGGATTACCAAACAGACGATCGTCAGCGCTTTATCAATAACGCTGGTGTAAAAGGCGCTATCACTTTCAATCAAGTGGAAGAGGCCGAGTCAGTGGGGGTTTATTTCCGTAACGAGACATCCTTGCGAGACGACTTGATCCTTAGCTTCGGTGGCCGTTTCGACAACCTCGATATGTCTGTTGATGATTTGTATATGGCCAATGGCGACCAAAGTGGTGACCTAAGCTATGAGGAATTCAGTCCAGCTATTGGTTTGATGTGGAATCAATCGCAAGAGCTGAACCTCTATACTAACTACGCAACTTCGTTTGAGACGCCTACGTTCACAGAGCTAGGCAGCCCCGCGCAAGACTTGAACGTCAACTTAGGTGGCTTCAACAACGTCAATCCGCAGAAAGCCAAAAGCGTAGAGATAGGCGCGAAAGGTAGCGTGCTCGACAACAGTCTCTATTACGACCTAGCGCTTTACACTATGGACGTTAAAAATGAGATCACGAACGTTGTGAATATCGGTAGTCGTGCTTTCTTCGAAAATGCCGACACCGATCGCAACGGACTTGAAGCTCAGATTCAAGCGAAGCTGTCCGATGCTCTAAGCCTGACGGTGGCATATACCTACTCTGACTTCGAGTTCACTAGCTTCGATGGCAACCCTGCTGCAGTGGGTGAAACACTGCCTGGTATCCCAGAGCACCAGTTCTACGCAGAGCTGAAGTACACGCATAGCTCGGGCGCTTATGCGGTGATCGATGCGTTGAACGTAGGTGAGTTCTATGCGGATAACGCGAACACGCAGCAAGTCGATTCATCAATCGTCTCTACGCTTCGTTTAGGCAACAGCTATGACATGAACGGCACGATCGTCGCTCCCTTCTTCGGGATCAACAATCTGTTCGATGAAGAATACTTCTCGAACGTTCGTAAGAATGCCTTCGGTGGTCGCGCCTATGAAGCGGCGCCAGAGCGTCACGTCTACGGTGGGGTAACAATCCGCTTCTAAGGGATTAAAGCCTCGACGTAAAAAAGGCCATCACGTACGCGTGCTGGCCTTTTTTTGTTGCCGATCAAAGGGGGCGATCAAAGGGGTCAGAGTAACTTGATCCGAGATCAAGTTACTCTGACCCCTTTGATCGCCACCCCTTTGATCACCCCTTTGATATTTGTTTACTGATCTTCTTTTGGCATTAGCGCCATCGCTGCTTCGTTCGCAGCCTGACCCTCTATCGCATCGTTACTCAATACCAGTGCAATGCACTGATGGTAAACGTCGTTCTGGTCGTTCTGTGTGGTGGTGTTGTAGACACCGTGAGCGATACCGGCTGGGTCTTCCATCACCTGAATTATCTGCAGAGTACAGTTGTCACACTCGACCTCTGGCAGTGTAACTTCCCACGTGTAGCTTGCTTGTGCCGTCTCGCGCACGTGTGGATTGAGATTGTCCATAAGCACTGTGTCGTTGTTGAAGAAGTCGCCCTCAGTCGCCTGATCGCCAATTCGACATTGATCGCTTCCATCGATAGGGCATCCACCGGCGCGGCCTTCAGGATCAAGCGCTACGATCCAGCGAGGATCTACGAAGTCGTCATACCCTTGCGCATCGAAAGCGATACGGAAATAGCCAGGGTGCCGAATATACTCAGCCAGAGACACGGTAATCGTCTCGCCTGGCTTGTAAGTAAAGACCGCGCCAGTAGGCACGCCATCGGGATTGCCGCATACACCTTTCTTCGTGTCCGCGCCTAGTGCGCCTTGCTCAAACATGGCTACGTGAGTGCCGGCTCTTTGTAAATCGATATGAGCGCTAGCCAGAGGAGTAAAAAAGGCCATGACTAAGGACAGCAGTCCGACCACACGGCTAACATCGCGTAGCGGCTCGCTCTTGCGTGCTAGGGTTTCTTTAATTCTATTTAAATTCATATGCTTACACTCTTTGTTGGAGGAACTGAAGGCTCTCTGTGATTGGCTGTTTGGATACGTAAGATGTGCCAACGTGCATTTCGAGAATATTGATCGCTTATGATTATATCGTGCGCGATATATAATGCAATGTCAGACGCGTTCACAAGAGAGAATCTCTAGTTGTCCCGATTAATTGCCCGGTGCAGTTGTTGTATAAGTGAGTCGAGTTGCTTCTTCAGAGCTATGCCTTGTTCTAATGGAAATTGAGCTCTTGCCATAAGCCGTTTAGGAATATCGACGCATTTCTTTTTTAGCGCTTTGCCGTCTTTGGTCAGCAGTACATTCACGACTCTCTCGTCTTTCTCGTCGCGATGTCTTTTCACGTAGCCCATAGACTCTAAACGCTTTAGAAGTGGTGTGAGTGTATTGCTGGCTAGCTCAGCTCTGTCCCCGATAGCGGAGACAGAGCAGGGGGCGTGTTCCCAGAGGATCAGCAGGACAATATATTGCGGATAGGTAAGACCTAGTGGCTCGAGTTCGCGCTGATAGAGCTTGGTCATTAATCGCGAAGCCGCATACAACGGAAAACAGAGCTGATAATCCAGCAATAAGTAGTCTTCAGGTGTTAGGGATTTTTTATCGGACAAGACTTCAACTCTCTTTTCGCACTGACGCTAGGGCCTACCAAGGATAATCGCGCGCCGAGGTTGCGTCGAGCATTGTTTTCCCTATTCAAAATCAAGGAGTAAATCAAAGGGGTAAATCAAAGGGGTCAGAGTAACTTGATCGATCAAGTTACTCTGACCCCTTTGATTTACTCTGACCCCTTTGATCACCAGTTTGGGCGGCGGCGCTCATTGCGATGATCGTGGTCGTCATTGTCATTGCGGTCATAGCGACGGTCTATTACTTGATTATTGCGGTTTGAACCGTAGCTGCGCACCTCGCGCCAATCTCGCCCAGTCCACTCGAAACGCTCGCCACGGTTGTTTATGACCCATGGTCGCTCGTAGCTCCCGCCGATATCCACGGCAGCTCCTGGCATGCGGTTGAAGCTTCGGCCATTCCAGCGATAGATGCCATATCCACCATCGCGCCTATCGGTGCCGATCACCCAGCCGTCTGCGACAGCGATGGCAGAGCCTTGCACTCGCTGCCAGCCGCGGTCAGTTCTTAGGAATATCTGGTTGTGGCTGCCTAGTCGCCATTGGCTCCCGCCAAAGCGATCCCGCGCACTGTCAGCTTGCGCCGGAGACACGGCGGTAAGCACGAAAGCCACAAACAACGCGCCGCTTAGCATTAGTGCCTTTATGGAACTGTGGTTTTTGCCAGTAATAATTGAAGTTTTCATATCTGCCTCTGCTTTCTCTGTGAGTAAGTGCAGAATACGGCGAGGAAGATGTACGGGAGATTAATGGGGTTCATGCTTGTCTAGATGATGCTTGATCAGCACCAAGGATGCAGAGCTTGGGAAGAATGAGCATACTGCACAGGCGCTTCACTCGATTTTTAAGCTTATATAAGGAATGCCCCTTGGCTACCAGTCTACTTGTCTTGCTCGATGATATTGCATCCATTCTTGATGACGTCTCTCTGATGACTAAGGTTGCCGCAAAAAAGACCGCTGGTGTGTTGGGCGATGACCTAGCACTTAATGCGCAGCAGGTAGCTGGGGTGAAGGCAGATCGCGAGCTACCTGTGGTCTGGGCGGTTGCTAAGGGTTCCTTCCGCAACAAAGCGATACTCGTGCCTGCAGCCTTGCTCATCAGCGCCGTAGCGCCTTGGCTTATCACTCCACTACTAATGCTCGGTGGCGGATTTCTCTGCTATGAAGGAGCAGAGAAGCTAGCCCACAAGTTCCTACATGACAGCAAGGAGGAGCACGCGAAGACAGTGAAGAATCTCTCTGGCGACCCTAAGCAAGTGGTGGCTAAAGAGAAGGAAAAGATAAACGGCGCGGTGCGTACAGACTTCATTCTCTCGGCAGAGATTATTGCCATTACTCTAGGTACGGTGGCAGACGCGGATTTCACGCAGCAGGTCGTAGTGCTGTCGGGTATCGCGATCATAATGACAATAGGGGTGTATGGACTGGTCGCTGGCATAGTAAAACTGGACGATGCCGGTGTAGCGCTTATGCAGAGGGCTAGCAGCGCAGCGCAGCGCTTCGGCGCGGGCATACTATGGTTTGCCCCAAGATTTATGCGCACACTCACCATCGTGGGTACCGCAGCCATGTTTATGGTCGGCGGAGGAATTCTCACTCACGGAGTCGGCGTGTTAGGACACTGGATCGAAAACAATGCCGAGCTAGCTGCAGAGTTACCTTATGTAGGCACTGTGCTTGGAGGCTTGCTTCCGACTTTCTTAAACGCGGTCATTGGTGTCGTGGCCGGTGCACTCATTCTGGCGGCAATCACGCTAACCGGTCGATTGCGCAGGCGTTAAATGACAGCCCATAATGGGAAGCGAGTATATTGACGAGAAAGGCTTGGCGATTGCAGCCGTAGCACTATTGTTCTTACAATTAGTGCCGCGTGCTGACTAATTCAGCATACAAACGAGGAATAACAAAAATGAAAATAACCTTATTAGCAGGCATCGCACTGCTTTATGCAAGCTCCACTATTCCGGCCGCACACGCGCAAGATGGCGGCTCGGTCATCATCGACAAAAAGGAAACAGAGGCGATATTCGACCAGGGGCTGGAAGTGCTAGCAACCGGGCGTACCGTAAGTGATATCGTCGCGAGACATGTCGATGTAGGCGAGCAGTTCATGGGCGTGTCCGTAGTGCAGAGGCCAAAGACACTAGTCTCGGAACAAGAAACCGGAATCTCTCACGTGGATCTCGATGAGATTTACTACATCGTGTCAGGCGAGGGGACGATGGTGACCGGTGGTAAATTTGTGGATATGCAGGAGACCCATAGTGATCTGTTGGGGGCTATGCACCGAGGGACCATCGTTGGTGGTGTATTGCAGAAAGTTAAACCGGGCGATATCGCGATCATCCCCAAGGGAATGCCCCATGGTTGGCACGAGATAGTAACGGACAATATTGGCTATATAATATTCCGTGGTGACCCCAATAAAGTCATGAAGGAAAAGTACTGACCCTGCGCCTTTACTGTGGAAACTGGCGGGAGTAGGATCAAATGTCGGTAATTCTTGGGGGGCAATGCCATGAAAAACAGTTCACTCATTGTTAGCACCTTGTTAGTCCCGATCAGCCTTTTAACCCTCGAAGCAAGTGCGCAGCCCCGTGTGCAAATGTCAGCGGCCGATGCCGCGGTTGCTGTGCTTTCAGAAAAACAAGAAACGCTAGAGTCGTTATTGGCTCAGATCCAGAGTAACGAAGTTGCCCTCTACACTCTATACAATGATATCAATAGCTCCGATGACGACGATATTCACTGTACTAAACGCACAGATGAAAATTTTGAACGAGTAATTCAAATTTGTGAGCCCGCCTTCCTAGAGAAGATCAGGGAAGAGAATAAAAGAGAAGTAGAGGCAGGATCAACGAGGGATGTTGGTCTTTTCGGAAGATTACGCGAAACATTTTTTGGTCCGTGGGAGCTGACTGATGAGCAAGTAAGAGCGCGCGCTGCAGAAGCTCTTGCGCAGATACAACAAGAGATCGAGAGTCTCGCAACAAATAATCCTGAGCTTCTAGCACGGCTTAAAACTGCTGGGGAGCTACAGCAGAAATTTTTAGAAATGGCAGAAGTGTCTAAACCTAAAGATCCGGCCTTTATGTGGCAGAATGAGCCAGGTTACAGGAATGCTCAGCTCCAAAACCGCCCAAACGCAAATCCTAAGCCATGGTTTTCAGCACCTCCCCCTGGATACACTCAGCCGCAGATTCATTTTGGCTATCGCGATAGTCCACGTCGCTAGCGAAGGCCCCCAAATGTACACGAGGGCTCGATAGCCCCAAGTTCCTAGTAATCTCCATCTAATTTCTGCCGTTTCGAGTACTCACTTAACTCCTAGTACTAGATGCTAGAGACAATTTGGGTGAATACTTCCCAATACTTGTGTGCGCTAACGCACAGATGTGGGGCGCACAGAAGTACACAATAGCCCTTATCACAGTGTTCAATCTGAGTATCAACCAGAAGGCTTTCTTCCGGTCGTCCTCATCACAAAGGAGTTCATCATGATCGGTCTATTAGTCGTAATCATTTTAGTAATTGTAATCGTTAAGCTGGTTTAACTTACTTAGGAATCTGACCCACTGAAGCTCTCAACGGTGTGAAAGATTCCTTTGCTTTTCCCCGCTCTCACTCCTCCTATTATCGTCGTATAGCCTATGCAGCTCGTAGTTCAGAATCTCGCAAAACTCTATGATGACAAGCGAGGACTCGCGCCGACCAGCTTCAAAGTAGACAAAGGCGAACTTATCGCCATAGTCGGCCACAACGGCGCTGGAAAATCCACCCTCCTAAAGATGCTAGCAAGCTGGATAGTCCCGGATGACGGCACTGTTATGGTTGACGGGATCGACCTGAAAAACAGGATGGCACTGGCAGGGAAGGTTGGCTTTATTCCTGAAGACCCCAATCTCTTCGAGTTCTTCTCCGTAGAATACAACCTCAAACTCTTCGCGCGTCTTTCTCGCACCCCCATGTCTCGTGTGGAGGAGATCCTAGACGAGTTCAAGCTGTTAGCGTTTCGACGTAGTAAGGTGCAGACGCTTTCCAAGGGCTTGAAGCAGCGAGTGAACATCGGCCGCGCACTGTTGGCAGATCCTGCGCTGCTGATTCTTGATGAGCCGACATCGGGTCTCGATTTCGAGATGACAAGGGAGATCTATCTGCTCTTACAGTCGATGCATGCAGTAGGGAAAACCATCATTTTCACATCCCATAGACCGGAAGAGATAAAGAGTCTCGCAACGCGCATCATGGTGTTGCATAAGAGTAAGCTGATCTTCGACGGTGCCCCCCATGAGTACTTCCAGTCTGACATTCATGACGAGTTGTATTCATTATGATGAGAAATGTCTTCATACTTGCCTTCAACGACTTGGCCTTCGCCTTTAAAAATAAAACATTCCTATTGGTTCTTTTTATTCCGCTTTTCGTTTTCGTCACTCTTAATTTCGTAGACGACACTGGTGAGGATACAAGCAAAGTTAGAATCGGCCTGCTTGCGCAAGAAACTCTTACACCGGAGGTCAGCGAGAGCATTAATGCCGCTGAAACCTATATTGAGCTGACTCGCTTAACGAGTTCGGAAGAGGGCGTTCGTCTACTACAAGAGCGCGAGTTGGATGGAGTAATAACTTCGAGTGAAGACGCAAGCGGCAGTCTCGTGTTACTTGTCTTGAAGAGAGATTCAATCCAAACCCTAGCCATTATGCAGACTTTCGCTGCGCTGCAGAAAACGGCACAAGGCGCAGCCCCAGACTGGATTTCGGGCATAGATTCGTTGCACCAAGGCGGCATTCAAAGAGAAACACTGCCTACTTGGGTCTTGATGTTGGTATTGCTCATCGGCTTCGTAATACTGCCGGCACAGGTAGCAGAGGAGAAGGAAAAGAAGCTGCTGCTTGGCCTGCTCCAAACTCCCATAAATGAAGTGCAATGGTTGCTAGCCAAATTGATTCTAGGAATGACACTGATCTTAACAGCAGTGCTCTTCCTGCACTTGCTAGGGAAGTTTGGGCTCGTCCATCTCTTCGACTATATCGCCTTGCTTTTGGCGGGTAGTTTTTGCTTCAGCGCGTTCGGAATATTCTTAGGCTTTCTCTGTCGAACACAGGCTAGCGCGCGAACGCTTGGCGTTATCTTCTACCTTCCACATTTGCTCCCCTCGGCGATGTCTGATGTTTCAGAAAAATTTACCGCTGTTGCGCCCTTACTGCCGTCTTATCAATTGTATAAACCTCTTCAATCTATACTGCTAGAGAGCGCAAGCCTGGCAGACATGACTTTCGATTGGATCTACTTAATTGTTCTGGGCTCAATGATGTGTTTGTTCTCATATGTGTTGATGAAGAAACGCTGGTTGATGTGAACACTATCTGCAGGCGATATTCCTATCCTCGTCGCTTAAGTTATTTCTTTATATCTTCGTAGTAGCTCAATCCAATAATTTGCGTGCCTTTTTGCTGAATATTGTAGAGGGTAGATTTTGCTATTGGAATTAGCTAAGTTGTAAGTGTCTTTTTCGGATGCACTGTGGAGAGTAGGATGAGTGAAGAGGAGGTTGGTCGGAAAGGCACGGCCAGTAAAAAGGCTAAAGAAACTGCGGCTGCGGATAAGACTCGTGCTAAAACCCAAGAGCGTGAGACTCGAGAGAAGACAACAAATTCGAGTGAAGATTCCCTGACCTCGGGCGAGCGAGAGGCTGTAGCCGAGCATGGTAACCTGTCTGCGCTGACTCACTACTCTATCATCCGCCGAGAGGGCGAAGAGGAGTTGCAAAGACCGCTGATATCGCTCTGGTGGTCCGGTGTAGCCGCGGGAATTGGAATATCTACCTCTATCCTCGTCGAGGGCATCATTCGCTCGAGTCTTGGCTCTGAGCATCCCTATCTGACGCTGATCGAGAGCCTTGGTTACACCTTTGGCTTCGTCTTAGTAATATTATGCCGCCTGCAACTGTTCACCGAGAATACCATCACCGTCGTGTTGCCCGTTCTAGCCGAGCCGACGCGAAACCGCTTCTATCGCACAGCGCGGTTATGGGCAATCGTGTTGGCGGCCAATCTATGTGGCACATTCTTCATCGCCGCCGTCGCCGTGCACGGGAGCATTCTTCCGGCAGCGACTCTCGCGGCTATCTTAGAGATTTCCCAGCATGTTGCGAGCCTTAGCGCGACTGAGACGTTCTTGCGCGGCATTCCTTCGGGCTTTTTCATCGCGGCATTGGTGTGGATGCTGCCTTCGGCGAAGGGGTCAGAAGTTTTAGTGATAATTATGTTTACTTGGTTGATCGCGGCAGGTGATTTTACCCATGTCATTGTTGGGTCGACCGAAATATTCAATCTGGTACTTATAGGGGAGATGAATATTTTCATCGCCTTGTTCTACCATATTTCCCCGGTACTCATCGGCAATATACTCGGCGGCACTGGTTTGTTCGCGATGCTGGCCTATGGGCAGGTGCATGAAGAGATGTGATAGTATCGTTCATCTTCCCCTATGCTTAGCCATTATGTATTCCCATGAATAGATCAAGCGCGCATCCAAATGCTCTTAATTCCTGGCAGCGAATTGTCTTCTCTCCACTTTTTCTGTTTACTGGATTCGGTATTATCGTACTTGCGGGTATCTGGACACTCACCCTGAGCTTCATATTGTCCGAAAGAGATGCAGCGATCTATTCGGCTAGGGTTTCTAGTCATCAACAGGCCGACACCTATGAGGCCCATGTAGTTCGGGCACTACGTGAGATCGACCAAACCCTTCTGTTTTTACAGTATGCCCATAGTCACGGCCGTGACAATTATCTTGCCGATCTTGAAGAACGTTCGCTTCTGCCGCCAGCTTTGTTGTTCATAGTGAGCATTGCTGATGAGCAGGGCAATATCGTTTATAGCAACAGGCCTCGAGGGTTGAGCAATGTCGCCGAGGAAGAGTATTTTGTTCAGCAAAAGGAAGCGGATTTGCTAACCGTGAGCAAGCCTCAGCGTCTAGAGGACGAGGGTCCATTCTATGTGCACTTCAGTCGCCGACTAAGTTCAGCAGAGAACGAGTTTAATGGCATTGCCATCGTATCTGTAGAGACAGACTATTTTGTTAGCAGTTATGAAAGCAACATATTGGGTGCGAAAGGGCTGCTGGCAATGCTAGATAAGGACGGAGTTTTTATAGCCAGCCGCTCTGGCGAAACGATCTCTACGGGCGAGGTCACGGACTATTCTGAGATCCGCTTTCACAATGCCGGCGAAGTGGATGTAGCAAATAATCTAATGGTCAATCCTTGGGATGGAGTGCAGCGCTATACCAGTGCCTTGGAATTGTTTCAGTTCCCTATTGCGGTAGTCGTTGGGCTATCGGCTGAGGAACAGCTTGCTGATTACTTTGTTAATCGGGATAGGGATTTGCTCCTGGCAGGAGTGGGGAGTGTGGCTGTAGTTATCGTATTAACTCTGCTCGGCTTTCAGAGTCATCAATTGGTAAAGGCACGGAGGCGCGCGCTCGAAATAGAGAGGGCCAACTTAATGAGAGCAGAGAAGCTAGCGTTACATGACGCGCTTACTGGCTTGCCGAATCGAATACTCTTCTCGCAGCTTGTTGACCAGAGCTTGCACAGGGCGCGACGCAACAAACATCGACTAGCAATTATATTTCTAGATCTGGACCACTTCAAGAATATCAATGACACGTTAGGTCACGATGCAGGAGATGAATTGCTGAAGGAAACCGCAAAGAGGCTAAGGGCTTGTTTCCGTAAGAGCGATACTATCGCACGATTTGGCGGGGATGAATTCGTGGCGCTAATGCCAGAGATAAACACTGCAGCGGACGCAGGCCAAGTGGCTCAGAAGATAGTAGACACAATTGCAGAGCCTTTCTTCCTCAACTCGAAGGCTTGTTACGTTAGCGCCAGTGTGGGTATCGCGATATTTCCGGAAGATGGCGAAGATGAAGAGACTCTTGCCAAGAAGGCTGACAGCGCCATGTACATCTCGAAGAAGGACGGTAGAAACACCTACCGCTTCTCTACTGAAACAGCTTAAGGTTAAGCGCTATTCTTAGCGTGCAATAGCCGCGATTAAGCTATTGGGCGACCGCTAGGTATTTCGTAGGGAATCTTAGTCGCTCTAGGAAGCTAGACCCTCCGTCCACGTCGCTAGAGTCCTCTGTTATCAGCATGGGCCTAAAAACAACTTTTACGCGATCATCTACGTTACTACTATCTATGTAACCTATTGCGTTTGGATTGGCGATTAGTCTCCCGATCAGATCTTCCTCGTCGCTTGCTATCGCAGGTGGACGCCCTCTCCCTGTAAAGATCAACTTTGCCCAGAAGGCTTTAACTTGAGCAGCAGTTCTTCCTGCGAGCTTAATATAGAACTCGTCCCGTTCCGCAGTGCCTTCGTCCAAGTCCAACGGAATCGCGTCGGCACCGCTAGGAAAGCTATAGTTTCTGCCAAAGAAGATGTTCTCTACGTTTACCCTTTGCAGTTGACCCACTTCGCTTTGCGCGGATACCACGACGACAACATCGGCTGCGGCCATGCTAGAACATAAGCAGAATAGAATTCCAATGAGCATAGGTTTGATTGACTGCGCGATTAGAGGCCTCATGGAAATACAAAGCTCAGTGAGGCGCTGATGAGGTTCAGCGAACCGCCGGGTTCAAAACCGGGTTGTAGATTCGTTAGGTTGCCAGTAGAGCCTTTCTTCATGTTCGAGTGGTCAAGCTGTGCGCTAAATGCCACTCGTCGGTTAACTTCCCAGCGTAATCCGACCGATATGCTGTCTTGGACCGGAGAGGTTGTTGCCTGGAACTCTAGAAGAGCCTGGTTGAGGGAACCTCCGAAAAAAACTAGAGATGGCGGCAATGTGCTGAGGTCCAAGGTGGACTCTGCTGGAAAAGGTTCACCGCGGGCTTTCGCAAGAGTGAGGTAGGGAGTTAGCCTGCCGATCCGATAGCCGCCACTGACATAGGCCCCACTTTTCTCCCCCACGATAGAGTCGCTTTTAGTTTGCCCCCATTCAGCCTTGAGAAACCACTGACCTGGGTCGTAACTTGCGCCAATCCCGATAAAGCTAAGTTTGCTGTCATTGGGATCATAGTAGGTAGCTAGCTTGTCACCAGCTGGGCCGAATAATTTGAACGCTGCTATCAGCGCATCGTATGAATTTATGTCCAGAGTTGCGGCTTGATATGAGGCATGGATTGTAAGATCACCAAGCTCGAATGTATTGGCTATACCCAAGCTTTCTTTCGCCGCTACCGAAGAACCATCGGCGAGATCAGTATTAGTTTCTCCATAGGTTATCTCTAGAGAGTTCAGCATGTCTTCCCGAACGAACGTGTAGTTCGCACTGATACCATCTCTAGAGGTGATAGGAACAAGACCATACACTTCCACAGGTGGCCGGACCCAATGGTTGGCGTAGCCAATATTATGGTAGGTTGACTCTAGAAAAGTGGCTAAGACAGAACGCCCCGCGCGGACACTAAGTTCCGGGGTGAGCTGGTAACGCAGGTTCGCCCATTCGATTTCGGGGGTATATTTACCGTCTGGCTTACGCTGCGAAATCACCTGTAAAACGGCTGTTAATTTGTCGTTGACTTGAGCAGTTACCTGGCCACCAATCAAGCTGTCGATGTTGGCGGCCACACTCTTAGAGCTACCAACGCCGTCGTTGTGCAGGCTATTAGCCCTAAAATCGGCTTTATCTTCGTCAGAATGGACGATGCCCAGCGTGCCAAACGCATCGAAGGAGAAAATCGAATCTTCGGACTCGGCGGCTTGCCCCAGAACTGGGAAGATCGTCAGCGCGAGTAGAATTTTTGTCGCTAATTTGTTCATCTAGCCCTTTGTCTCTATCAGCTAATTGGCAAGTCGTCAGATAAAAAGATACAAACAGCCAATACATCCAATAAAACAGGCCTGTTGCGTTAGATTGCCTAACTGCGAGGCGTAATTTGGAGCTCGTGGCAATTCAGATAACGCTTTGTACGGTAATGATCTCACTGATTGTCCGAGTATTGGTAAACGGAATATTAACCCTCCATAGTCCTTTATGTGGGTTGTAACTCAATGAAATCTTATGAAATTCGTCGAGTACGCGCAGCTTAGATCAAGTGGCCAGCGAATTATGAGGACGTATTTTAGGTGCTAGCCCGGCAAAATACAAAGGGTTTCCTTGTGCTGCGCTCTCGCCATTGACCGAAATCAAAGACGTTCTAGATCAAGCTCTTATATAGGTACGCAGCGTTCTGTAACTGAAGGGCATGTCACATAAGTTAGGACGCTGCGCTTCTTCCGCGCGTAGATGCTAAATCCTATTAATCAGTAGATGAGGCGGTACTGGCAGAGAAATACTGCGACTGCTCTAGGCATAATTGAATGAAAACTTTGCTAGCTCTGCTTTGATAGCGAGTATTGTGCTGAATTAAACCTATCTCCTTTATTGCGCTTTGAAAGTCGACAATTGGCAGTTTGACTAATTTTCCTTGCCTTACTTCTTCTCTAACCGAAACGTCTGGCACTATAGAGATACCGCTATTGACCTGCACTAGGTTCTTAGCGACTTCGATCGAGCTAAGGGCCATGCGTACATGCAGCTTAACTTTGGCCCGCTCGCATGCAGTGTCGATCTCTCTGCGTGTTGAGGATCCGCTGTGCAGCAATAGAATGGGATACTGCTCTAGGTCTTTCAGCAGCACGGATTTTCGCTTCGCGAGAGGATGGTCTGGATGACAGATCAGGCAGTCTGATTTGGTGAAGATTGGAACGGCGCTTAAGTTCTTGGGCAGCGCTTTTAGAGTGGCAATTCCTAAGTCGGCTTCGGCAGTTTCTACGGCCCTTAGGGTTTGCATAGAAGTGTCATTGCGAATGACCAGCTCAATTTTAGGATAGCGCTCCTGAAACAATTTCACCAAAGGAGGTAGGCGATAACTCGCCGATGTGTCCGAGGTAGAGATCACCAGAGTGCCGGAGACATCTTGGCCTAGATCGCGTATTTCCTGAGCGCTTTGCTCCAGTAGAACTAGTATTTTCTCGGCATATCCCAAGAATATTTCGCCAGCATTGGTGAGTTTGAGTGATCGCGTACTCCTTGCGAATAGTATCTCGCCCAATGACTCTTCCAGGTTCTTTATCTGTGAACTGACAGCAGATTGCGTCCGAAAGGTGAGCTCCGCGGCTTGGGAGAAGCTGCCTGTGCGAGCCACTGCCCTGAATGCCCGCATCTGCTCAAGGCTAATATCTAGAGGAATAGAGGGGCTTCTATTGTGCATGTTCGCGTCTGGCATCTCTGGCGACAGCTCCTATATATTTGGTCAGTAAATATATCATATAAAATTAATGAAATTGTTTAATATATAGCCTGGCTATAGTCTAGCGCTCCTTCAAAACTGGTGTTTTCAACCCATTCAAGGAGCGTACAAGTCAATGGCAACCATTGTTAAGAGCACATCAAGCAGCCTCAAAGAGTACCGTCTATTGCCAGGCCTAACGACAGCGTCGAACTCTAAAGACAAGGTGAGTCTGCATAGCCGGCTGTGTCGCTCGCCCAGTGGCTATTTGATGCTTAAAACGCCCTTTATCAGCGCCTCAATGCAAGCCGTTTCCGACAAGCGTATGGCAATCGCCTTGGCAAGGCTAGGCGGGGTTAGTGTGATTCCAGTGCTTTCCGATGTGGATAGCCAAATAGCGATAGTGAAACAGGTAAAGCAATACAAGGCAGGCTTTCAAACTGACTTGATTACGTTTAGCCCCAGTACGCCGATTAGTGAAGTGCAAAGGAGCAAGCTCGAGACAGGGCATTCCACCTATCCCGTAACCGACAATGGCCTGTTCCACGGTAAGCTCCTAGGCATCATTACGGACAAGGATTTCGATGCACAGGCCGATCTAAAAGAGATGGTGAGTAGCCGCATGAAAACTGACTTAGTGCTAGCGAAAGATGGCGCCAGTTTGTCAGAGGCCAAAGCCATGATGATCAAGACGGGGCGGGGATTTTTGCCCATCGTGTCGGCGGAAGGAACGCTTCAGGCTGTAGTTTTTCGAAAAGATCTTGAGCACCATATTCGCTTCCCTAACTCCAACGAAGATAAGTTAGGGCGCCTAGTAGTAGGGGCGGCAATAAGCACTCATCCGAAGCACAGGAGACGAATCCCGAAACTCGTAAATGAGTCGGTAGATTTCCTGCTAATTGATGCTTCCGATGGCTATTCGGAGTTTCAGAAAGAAACCATAATCTATGCAAAATCATTGAGTGACACTCCCGTAATTGCCGGAAATGTAGTCACCGCTGAGGCATTCGAATACCTAGTGGCGGCAGGAGCTGATGCCGTAAAAGTTGGGATGGGCATAGGCTCTGGTTGCATAACCCAAGAAGAGAAAGCCACGGGGCGAGGTCAGGCGACAGCGCTAATGGAGATCGTGAGTGCTCGCGATAAGCTCGTTGAGAATGGCCACGACTATATCCCCATTATTGCGGACGGAGGTTTATCGTCGCCAGCAGAGATATGCGTAGCGCTGGCTCTAGGGGCCGACACGTTAATGATGGGCAACTATTTCGCTCAATGTGCCGAGAGTCCAGGCGCAGTTCAATATCGAAATGGCCAGGCCTACAAAATGTATTGGATGGAGGGCAGTGTACGGGCGCGGAATCTAGGTCGATATTTCCTAGGCAATGACGAAGACAGCCAGGAGGGTTACTTCGCGGAAGGCGTTTCCGGTTTGGTTCCCTTAAGGGGCTCTATATTCGATATTGTTCCCGAGTCTTGTTCTAAGCTTAAAGCCTCCTTGAGCACCGCTGGCTGCAGTTCAATCCTTGAGCTACATAGAAACGCTCGACTCGAGCATCAGAGCGCGATAGCGCTTGGAGATAGCGCCGTGCACGGGTTGATAAAAGACAATGAGAATGGTCTAGCGATTAGTTAATTTGCTCGCAACTTCAATTTCAGCCGAAAATGTGTGAAAGTATGCGCCTTAATCAAATCACGTTCGCTCATAGCGCCACTTTCCGAGAATGTAATATGTCTTCTTCCAAATTACGCAATGTACTCTTTATAGGCCTACTTGTGGTTTTTACTGCATGCAGCCCTGCAGAGCAGCAAGGCGAAAGTAACGAAGTCGTTGCTCAGCTCAACACTCTAGAAGGAAGTAACTGGCAGTTGGTTAAGTTAACTGTTCTTGGTGGTTACGAGTTTATACCGGAAGACCATAGTAAGTATGTGCTCAATTTTCGGAGTGGCAATCGGTTAACCGGCACCTCGGACTGCAATAGTATTAGTGGCTCTTGGCTGCAGGAAGATGCTGCCCTGCATTTCGATCCCTTCGCGGCGACAACTTCACTGTGCCCGCCGGGCTCACTACACAATAATCTGATTCTGTATCTGAGAAATGTGTCATCCCATAGTCTTCGAGATGGTCATATGGTGTTGACCACCCCGACCGAGGGAATAGAGATCGAGTTCGAGTCTCGCGATTAACATAGCTGCTATTGCTGAGATTCACGAATCCAGCGCTGTACCCGTGCGTGCATCATCGGCATCGGTACGGCTCCTGCCCCTAGAACGATATCGTGGAAAGCGCGGATATCGAAGTCATCGCCTAAGGCATCTTCTGCATTAGCACGAGCCTGTTGAAAATTCATCATGCCAATCTTATAGGCAGTTGCTTGGCCCGGCCCGGCGAAGTAGCGCTGTACCTCTGACCTCACGGCTCCCTCTGGTATTGGTGTGTTATCGAGAAAATACTGCACGGCCCGCTCTTCCGACCACTGCTGCGTATGGATGCCCGTGTCGACCACTAGGCGCACCGCTCTCCATATCTCGCCCGCGAGTCTGCCGAAATCCGAATAGGGATCTTGAAACCCACCCATCTCTTTCGCTAGCCATTCCGCATACAAACCCCATCCCTCTGTGTAGGCAGTAGTGCGATACTGAGTGCGAAAACGTGGCACCTCTGTGAGTTCTTGTTGAATGGATATCTGCATATGATGGCCGGGGTTGCCCTCGTGGTAGGCAATATCCTCTATCTGGAATTTCGCCAATGTCGACATGTCGGACATGTGGGAATAGAAAACCCCAGGCCGAGAGCCATCAGGCGCACCGGCGCGATAGTGCTGTGCCGCACCGTCTTGTTCTCTGAATGACTCCACGCGACTTACGATGAGAGAGGCCTTTGGCAATAGGCCAAAATACTCGGGCAATTTCTCATTGATGAAATCGAGATACTCATTGTTCACATCGAGATATTCCTGACGCCCTTCATCCGTATTGAGGTAATAGAACTGCGGGTCTTCGCGCGTGAAAACAAAAAACTCCTGCAGGCTTTGTTCAAAACCTACAAGATTTTTTATGGCCTCCATCTCGCCACGCAAGCGCTCCACCTCCGCAAGCCCGATCTCGTGAATCTCGTCGGCGGATAGATCCAGAGTCGTCATCAACCTCAAACGCTGATTATAGTAGTTTTCGCCATCGGGCAGCGCCCAAACACCCTGGGATTCTGCAGATGCTAAATCTCTATCTTCCTCTAGCCATTGCGCCACTTCTGCGTAAGCGTTCAGCACTTCGTTGGCGAGGATGCTCTGCGCCTCTTGTAAATAATTCTGCGCTTGGTCTGCACTTAAAACATCCTGCTCAACTAAGGTTTCTATCTTTGTTTGTAGATCAACCCACAGCGGTGAGTTCGGGGAGTTGTCGCTGGTATTGAAGGGGACGCCCGCAGTGACGCGTTCTATCTCCGACAATGCTGCGTCATAGGCAAACCGTGGCTGCCGTATTCCCAATGCAGAGGCCTGCTTCGATCTAGCCAATAATTCCTCAAACACTCTGTCGATCTCGCCGAGCCTAGAAATATAGGCTTCGACATCCGCCGCAGTGTCTAAAGCTTGGTAGCTGATCAGGAAGCTTGGAATGCCCGCGTGAGGGCCGCCTCTGCCGAATATATAGCCATGGTTCATGTAGGGAACCCTGCTCTCGGCTTGCTCTAAACCATAGGCCCACATGTCGTAGGACAGCTTGCCATCGTCGTTGAGTGCGGCATAGTCGAAGTCCTGCTGCATAGTGCCAACACTGCCGCGCAGCCATTCCAACTCTTGGAGCTGGCCGGCGAGGGTGTAGTCATCCAATTTGTCGTAGTCAGTCTTATCGCCCAAACGGGTTCTAGTCTGTGGGCTAAACCCTAGCTGTTCTTCGTACTGAACATCCAGCCAAGCATTGAGTAATGCGGTTTCATTGCGAACATCTGCCTCAGCTTGCGGCTCGTTGATCGGCGGAGTAGCTGCAGGTTGTGGCTCACTGCAAGCGGCCAAAATGAAAAGTATCCCAATACTGTATATCCAGCGCATGACCTAACTCCCAATTTTTTCGCAATTGTGTGATTCGAAAGAGCACTTTTCAACGCAATCTGAAAGCTGTGAGACGCTCCAATTTGAATAACGAGGTTCAAGATTACTCACTAGACTGCAGAAAGTGAAATTTTTGGGCGAAGATGTCGGCGATGAAGCTGGGCGCTTCCGCGACGATGTAGTCGCAGCGATTGCCCTCGCCGGGTATGATGCGATAACGCCCCTCATTCAAAGCGGAATGCCCATGCCTGCCCCTGCCCCGGATATCTTCAGCCTTGTCCCCGTCCTACTTGCTCTTATTATCTCAATTAGCCTGCGCAACGTAATCTTTGGCCTATTCGTCGGGTTGTTTGCCGGCGTGCTGATGATCGAAGGCCCGGCACTGCTAGGGGGTATGAGTTTGATGGTGCGGGATTACCTAGTGCCCCAAGTGACGGACAGCTACAACGCAGGGGTGCTGGTACTGTTGGGTTTCATAGGCGGCTTTGTAGCACTTATGGAGCGCTCTGGTGGCGGCGCTGCGTTCGCGGCGAAGGTTACGCACTTCATCACCACCAAGGCGCGCCTGCAGGTGTCTGCGTGGATCGGGGGTATCGTCATCTTCTTCTCAGATCTAGGCACGCCGCTGATCATCGGTCCTACCTTTAGACCTATGGCCGATCATCTACGGGTCTCGCGCGCCAAGCTTGCCTATATTATCGATTCGACTGCATCGCCAGTGGCCATCCTCGTGCCCTTCATTGGCTGGGGTGTCTACATCATGAGTCTACTGGAGCAACAGTTCACGACGCTGGGCATCGAACAGTCTGACTTTCAAGCGCTGATCTCCGCGATGCCGTTCCAATTCTATGCCTGGCTGTCTCTGTTCGCTGTGCCGCTACTTGCGCTTACCGGTGTGGAGTTCGGCCCGATGGCGCGCTCAGAACGTCGTGCGCTAAGGGAAGGGCTGACGGCAACGGAGGGCGCAGCGAGCGAAGTGGCGAACTCGGCTGCAGCCCAGGGCGTGCAACAGAGCGCTGCGAGCAAGGCGCGGGCCTCGTTTATCTGGCTGCCATTGCTAGTGTTGTTTGTCGTTTTGCTGTGGACTCTAGTGCCACTAGGGTTTCCCTTTGGACGCATCAGTGGAGCCGACTTCCGTGCCGGGCTCTCGACCGCTTATCTGAGTGCGGCCGCGGCGTTGATCGTATTGATGGCTTTGACCGGTGCGCAGCGTGTGATGGCCAGTGTGCAGATGTATCTCGAGGGCATTAGTCGCATGATGCTTGTGGCGGTAATGCTGCTGTTAGCGTGGGCCATGGGAGACATGACCACGGCTCTGGGAGGCGATGTCTATGTGGCGACACTAGCGGCCGAGAATGCGGCACCATGGGCACTGCCTGTGATCATCTTCTTAGTGTCGTGTAGCATCTCCTTCGCTACGGGTTCGTCTTGGGGTACTTTCGCCATCATGCTACCGCTAGCCCTGCCAGCCACTGTCGCCATAGGGGCGCCGCTATATGTGTGTATCGGCGCAGTACTCTCCGGTGGTTTGTTCGGCGACCACTGCTCGCCGATCTCCGAAACCACCATTCTGTCCTCCACTGGAGCGGGCTGCGACCCCTTCGAACATTTCCAGACGCAACTGCCATATTCCTTGGCCAATGGTGCGCTGTGCGTAATGGGCTATATCGCGGCAGGCTTCACAGGTGCAGTGTGGACGCTGCCCGTGTTGCTCGCATTGCAGCTGGGCGGCTTGCTGGTGCTGCGGAGGAGGATAAATGGGGTCAGTGTAGATTTACGGGAGCAGAAATAGAGTTGGTGTAACAATGGTTAACGTAAATCTACACTGACCCCATTTATCCGTTATCTCTTATACTGGCCTTACTGCTCTTTGTATTCCTAACTGAGACTTATCCCAAAGAAGATATTGCTTAGTCTAATTGCGGTCATACTAGAGCCCCTAACAATTACGGTTTAAAGAAGAGTGCGATGTTAAGGAAGTTCCAACTACAGTCCAAACGCCATGTCATTTGAGCAAATTGTAATTGTCGCGCTATTGCTGACCACTATGGCCATGTTCCTGTGGGGGCGATGGCGCCATGACGTTGTCGCTATGGCGGCTTTGATCGCCTGTGTGTTTGCAGGGCTGGTGCCCAGCGCCGACGCGTTTGCCGGTTTTGGCCACCCGGCGGTAATTACGGTAGCTAGTGTGCTGGTGTTGGGTTATGGGCTGCAGATCTCTGGTGCAGTAGATGTGTTGGCGAAGTATCTACTACCTACATCATCCGGGCCGACCGTGAGTATCTTGGCGCTGATCAGCCTAGCAGCGCTGTTATCGGGTTTTATGAATAATGTCGGAGCACTGGCGCTACTGATGCCCATCGCCATGACGATGGCCGCTAAACTTGAACTTCCCGCCGGTAAAGTCCTCATGCCTCTGGCATTCGGTTCGATTCTGGGTGGTTTGGTGACCTTGATAGGCACGCCCACCAATCTGGTAGTTGCAGGATTTCGGGAATCTACCGGCATGGGTAGTTTCTCCATGTTTGATTTTTCACCCGTTGGCGTCGCCGTCGCAGTGGCTGGAATAGCCTTTGTCGGCATCTTTGGGTGGCGAATCGTGCCCACGCGTAAGCAATCCGAGTCTGAAAGGTTTGATACGGGCACCTACCTCAGTGAGGTGCGTATAGTTTCAGGCAGTAAAGCAGAGAACAAGAGTCTGCGGGAAGTCGAACAACTGCTTGATGAGGCCGACGCCCAAATCATCGGCATGATACGCCACGACGTGCGTATTTCCGCTCCAAGCCCGACCAGGATTCTGCAAGATGGTGATGTGCTGATTATTCTGGTGGAGCCGGAATCTTTACCCAATGCACTTTCAAGTCTCGGCCTCAAACTAGAGGAGGACGTGCCTGCCAGTGACGAGGAGGAAAGTGAATCTTCGCTAGACGCAGATCAGAAAAAGTCAGACGGAGAGGCGGCAGAAAAGGACTCCGATACCGACACTAGTAAGTCAGACGAAATTGTCGTGCAGGAGTTGGTGGTTATGCCCGGCGCTGCGTTGGTAAATCGTTCTGCGACAGACATTGATTTGCGCAGCCGCTACGGTATTAATTTGCTGGCTATATCTCGCCAAGGGCAGCGTTCCGTCAAACGTTTACGGTCTACATTAGTGAAGGAGGGCGACGTACTACTTCTTCAGGGTGAACCAGAATCGGTATCAGGATTTGCATCTCAATTTGGTTGTTTGCCATTGGCCACTCGCGACATCCGTGTGCCAAAGAAGGGGCAGGCGCTTACCGCTTCACTAATCATGGCGGTAGCTGTGGCTGCAGTGGCATTTGGCATACTGCCTGCTGCCATCTCGTTTGTCGCTGCCGCACTGGCCTTTACAATTTTTGGCATAGTACCGATTCGCTCTATCTATACCTCAATCGACTGGCCCGTGGTCGTACTATTGGCCGCCATGCTTCCAGTTGCCAATGTCATGTCTACGACAGGCACTGCCGACCTGATAGCACAATTTTTGCTAGATACTGTCGCGCAGAGTAACGCCTTAGTCGCATTAGTTTTGGTATTGGTAGTAACCATGTTTCTATCGGATTTAATGAACAACGTAGCAACTGCGGCGGTGATGTGCCCGATTGGGCTCAGTACTGCGAGTCAGCTAGGGGTTAATCCAGATACCTTCTTGATGGCTATCGCTGTGGGGGCATCATGTGCGTTTCTAACGCCAATCGGTCACCAGAACAACACACTTATCCTTGGGCCTGGGGGATTCCATTTTGGCGATTACTGGCGGCTAGGATTGGCGCTGGAGGTGATTGTTGTCGCGGTGAGCGTGCCTATGCTGTTATGGGTGTGGCCTTTTTAAATGGGGTCGATAAATGGGGTCAGTGTAGATTTACGAGAGCAGAAATAGAGTTCGTGAAACAATGGTTATCGTAAATCTACACTGACCCCATTTATCCATTTAACAGCACCTTAAAGTGCAGCGCCATCAACACTTTCTTTTCTAAGAGTCGATAGTAGCTCGCGCATCTGCGCCACTCGTGTGCGCCCGATCTCTTGCGCAGCATCTGTGCGCAATGATTCGGGCAGCTCAGTACTGAAATTCTCGAGTGTCGCTAATGCAGTTTGTAAGTCGCTTGCCCATGGATGCCTTGAGGTGAGGGAGAGAATGCGCGTTACACCAATCACACCTAGAAAATCTAAGGTGTCGGCATCATGCAAGACAGTGGCCGTAGCATCGTTAGGCACTTCGGCATAGTACATGTGGGAGAGCACTGCGCTGTTGACCGCGGCAATTTTCGCGCTAGGGAAGCCTGCGTCTAAGAGCACACTTTCCAGATTATCGACTGCCGTTTGGGAGTGTTCGGCGCCAGCGACTGCATAGGGTGCGAATGTGCCCATGTCATGCAAAAAGGCCGCTGCGAATAATACCTCTTCATCGATGGTGAGCGAGTCTTGCTGCGCCAGCTCGGTGGCCACTAAATAATTGCGTTCGTAGTGCTCCAACCCCCATGCAGAGTGTTGGAGATTCTCTACAGCGAACTGGTAGATGGCTTGCTTCCACTCGCTGTCTAGGGCAATGCCTGCGGCAGAGTAAGGGCTTTGTGCCAGTGCATTGTGCGCTTGTCCCATAAGTAGCGTGACGAGCAGTGTTGCCAATAGAGAAGCTTTCATAGTCTCTCTCCTAATTGCTTAGTTTTGGGCAGATAGTCGTTATCTTGGAATACTTCGGCCATGATTGCCTGCTCAATAAGGCCACGTTGCCCAGACTTTGTCGGCACCCGCACGATCAAATGAATCTCGCCTGCCACTGGCACCTGCATGGTGACCCTCGGGTCCACGGAGGGCGGCTCTAGCCCGCGTGACGAGCTGACTCGATTCATATAACGACGCACCTCTTCCAAGAAAGGCTCACACTGTTTGCGCGCCGCAGCCAAAATCGCTTTTTGAGCCCCACGCCAGTCATCGTCACGCCTGAAGGGCACGGTGAACACGTGCAGCACATAGTCATGAGTAAAGCTTTCATTGATGACAGGCTCGGAGACAAACAGTGCATTCGGAATCACCGCCATGCGGCCTGTGCGCTGATGTGTCAGCTTGCCGGGGCCCACCTCTAGAATGGTGGTGGCGAGCAGGTTCTGGTCTATCACATCGCCCCGAAAGTCTTTGATCTGAATTCTGTCACCGATACTGAATGACCCAGCGCCCGCCTTGAGTATGGAGCCGGTGATGCACATGATCAGCTCTTTGGTGGCGACCACGAAAGCCACTGCGATGGCTACGATCGATAGGGCTAAGGTGCGCAGTTCTTCGCCCCAGATAAGCACTAAGCCCAAGATCATCAACAAAAGCAGGCCGTTGCGTGATTGCACGAGCCAGCGCCGGCGAAGCTCCGGAGAGTCGACCTGACGCTTGATGAAGCGCGCGATCAGTGCGCGAACTATCAAGACCCCAATGATCAGTAAGGCCGTGCTAATTAGCAGGCTCCAGACGGATTCCGGCACGGTAAAATCGGTCAGCGATGTCTGTATTTCTTCGTCCATGCGCGCAGTCCTTCGAGCCTTACTGTGGTGGGTTGGGTCTATTATTACTCGTTAGTGGTTGTTTTGACTAAATTTACTGATTCTCTTGGGCTGTCTAAGTGGCTGATTCCGAGCCTTACCCGAGACCGAACATGAGAACTATTGTACTTTACTCTGCCCCCACAAATTAAAAAGGGGACAGTTTAGTCAGCTATTAAATCAACCGACTAAACTGCCCCCTTAACCTAACGATTCAAACCTCTAATGTGAAACTGAAACCCACGCTGGGAATCGATTTAGACATGAGATGCCCGAACTATATGGCAGGTACTGCGTGTTACTTGGACTTTCCAGATTTCTTGGACTTGCCAGATTTATCAGACTTGCCAGATTTCTCAGACTTACCAGACTTACCAGACTTATCGGATTTCGCTGCCGCCTTTACTATTGCGGAGCGTTCGCTGTTGTTGAGGATTCCTGCTTTGCGTAATTCAGTAGCAGCGTGAGTTACGCAGCTTACGAATTGACCGTGGTTCTTGAAGTCACCCGAGCAGGCGCTATCAAGTAAGTCCGCAATGTTGCAGCCCATTGCATTGGTGGTGTTAGCAACGCCAGAATCAACACCGTTGATAGAGACCGTAGTGGAGAGTATAGAGTTTACGCAAGCGTCTACGTCGTCAGTAAGGCCATCGCCATCAGAATCACCATCGAAAACGGTAGGGTCAGTCCCTAGCGCTACTTCGTCTCCGTCACTTACGCCATCGCCGTCTGTGTCTGGGTTAAGAGGGTCGGTGTTGTAAAGGACTTCCTGTAAGTCAGTTAGGCCATCGCCATCAGAATCACCATCGAAAACCGTAGGGTCAGTACCTTGCGCTACTTCGTCTCCGTCACTTACGCCATCGCCGTCTGTGTCTGGATTAAGAGGGTCGGTGCTGTAAAGGACTTCCTCTGGGTCAGTTAGGCCATCGCCATCTGTATCTTCGAATACCGTGCCTGTATTAGTTTCGAGGCGGTACATGCCACCTGCGGAACCACCGCCATCGAAAATGATGAACTCAAGCGTGTGTGTTCCGTTCATAGCGACGGGATAACTTGGAGCCGGGTGCGTGCTATAAGCGTCTTGAAAGCCTACGAGAGTGCCATCTAGATAGATCCAAGAACAATTGTCCGCAAGGAGGTTGAGCACGAAGCTACCCGTGCCGGAAACCTCGGTAGAGTACTTCGTCCAATTATGACCGCCAGGCCCCTGAGAGGTGATATTCGACCATGCGTTAATCCAGGGCGCCGAGAAACTCTGAGCACCTTGCCATGGATGAATACTTGTTCCGAATGCGCTGGCTTTATGTGAGTTAACCCAATTAGCGTTGAGCCCAATGGAAGGCACAGTAGTGCAGACAGTAGTTGGCCAGTTAGCATCAGCTGCGGCTGGGAAGATCGGATCCCATGTATCAACGCTGTTGTCGCTTGTATATGTTAAAACTGTTTGAGCGCTTGAAACGCCGGACGCAAGGATCGCGGCGGCACTAAATAGTGCAAGAAATATCTTGTTTTTTGCGACCATATCATCATTCCTTCTAAGAACATTATAATTGTCATATGAGTTTAGCTGAGCTATTAGCTAAACTCAAAGTTTGCAGTAATAAGCTTTGACCGTATTATCCGCGCTATAACCCGTCAGTTTTCGGATAAATCGCTGAAATATTAGTTGATGGCGGGTTTGCTTGCGAGGGTTTCACTTAGTTCTGTCAATCTAGTGCGCTAACTTATCGCTGCAAAAAAAAGGGCCAATAAATTTTGGCCCTTTTATCTACGTTTTTTTAAGCACGAGTAACTTATTCTGCTGAAAGAACCAGTTTTTCCCAGCTATTACTACCGTTCAGTCCATTTGTACTTCCGCATCGGTAACCGCCAGCACCATAATCGTGGGTATGCCAACTTAGCCTGTCTCCATTATAGCTGTTCTTGGTGTCTGCGGAAGTACGTGATACGCCCTCACCAACTGGGGCGAAGCCCATTGAATAGTTGCCAGAGAGATACCAATCAACACCATTCGCCGTATGCACGACGTTATTGCTGTCACCAGTATTCAGAAAGACCTCATTTCGATTGGCATAGGCAGCTACTGTCAGCGTATCGCTTCCGCTTGGACGGCAAGCCAGCATTATCTTGCTGCCAGAACACGCCGCCTCGATATCTTCAGGATTAGTACCGGCACTATAATTAGTGGAGTAGCAAATTGACCAACCATTCAGCGAGGAAAGCGATAGATTGGTTTGGATGCCGCTGAACAAAGTAGTGTGGTAACCCTGAAGGGTGGCCACGGATGACTCGAGGCTAGTTATCTGACCACCTAAATTCGCCAAGAGTGCGGCGTAGCTAACAGATGTGGCTTCTAGGGCATCTTGTCTGAGTGAAAGGTTCAAGATATCACTGTTGATGCTGGTGAGGTTGGCATTGATAATAACCAAATTCAGTAGCAATGAATCTATAGCAACGGCGTTTGAGTCTACAGCGCCACTGAGTAAGCTCAATTGTGTCGCTAAATTTGAAGCTAGGGTTTCTCTAGCTGTATTGAGGTTGACCAGTTCTGCCTGCACATCTACCAGTGTTTCATTGATAAGGCCAATATCAAACGCATGTGCTTCAGCCAGTGCGTTTAGATCTGCTGCAACATCGTCTACATTTTCCTGTGTTGTGCTTATCAGCGCCATCGCAGAGTCAATGCCTGCTGTGTTAGTTGCTATATTGGCTTCCAGAGTTTCGATTGTTGCTTCGACAGCTCCAATCTGGCTGTTTAGTGAATTAATCTGGATTTGGAGGTCAGCTAGACTGCCGCCATTGGACGCGATTAATGCAGCATTCGCATCGATCTGGGATTGCAGAGCCTGAAATGGCTGGCCATTAGCGGCGCCATTGCTTCCACTATTGGCATCTTTGCCAGCGAATACGCTTGAAGTGCCTGCGATCGTAGCGATAGCAATGGCTAATGTAAGTATTCTTTTTCTCATTCTAATGGTTTCCTTTCTGAGAGAAGCTTTTAATAATAAAAATGGGCGTAGTTGCCAATTTTTGCGGTGGAAATGATATGTGCATCACTATCCCTTTCCCTAAACTATGATAGGTAACAACGGGCGTATAATCAATGTTATAAAGAGGCTCTGGTGTCATTTGCGAAGTTGAATTAAGAGCCACACGAGGCCTATTTACAGTGGCGGGCCCACCTAAACTTGATCAATGGACCAGCGGATTATGAGTCAAAGGAGCGGCACGCCCTTTGCGGCCCTAACTCGGAGAAGTTCAAACGATTTCCTTGCGCTGTGTATCGAATGTCCAAGCAAATCGCCTTAGAAGCGAACTAGATAACTTTAGCTTAAGGTAAGTATCTGTTTAAATTAGGGTTTTGGGAGTAGTGCTGTGATGGAGGTTCGCTATACGGCTTTATTTTCCGCTTTTGTCGATGTGATAAGTTGAGAGTAGAAAGTTGCAGATTGATTGTTATGTCTTGGGAAAAGGCGTAATACTTGTAGCTTATAAGTAGTGCATATTACTTATGAACAATAAGCTAAGTGTGAGCAGGGGCCATGGCCTATTCAAAAAAACACATAATTAGCTGTTAGGTGACGGGAGCTCAATGATAAAGCCTACAATTCCAAGTAATGAAGCAGAGCGATTACACGCTTTGAGAACGCTAAACATTCTTGATACCTCCCACGAGGAACGGTTCGATCGCGTAACGCGTATGGCTAAACGAATGTTTAACGTGTCTATTTCTCTAGTTAGTCTGATTGACGAGGATCGTCAGTGGTTTAAGTCCAAGCAGGGCCTTGAAGCAACTGAAACGCCCAGAGACATTTCCTTTTGTGGACATGCAATTAATCAAGAAGGCCTGTTCATCATACCCGACGCAGTTAAAGATGAGCGGTTTTTTGATAATCCCCTTGTAACTGCGGCTCCATATATTCGTTTCTATGCTGGTTACACTTTGAAAATTAGGGAAGGGCTGAACATAGGCACCTTATGTTTAATCGATGAAAAACCCAGAGTGATGGCTGAGGAGGACCAACAACTCCTCAAAGATCTTGGCGCTATGATTGAACAAGAAATAAAATCGATACAGTTAGCCACTTTAGACGAGCTGACTTTAATTTCGAACAGACGTGGTTTTCTAACGCTTGCTGATCACAATTTAAAACTGTGCCGACGCAAAAAAGTGGCAATGACATTTCTACTATTTGATCTAAATAAATTTAAAGTCATTAACGATACATATGGACACCATGAAGGTGACTTTGTGCTAAGCAAATTTGCTCAACTAATGCTTGATTCGTTTCGGGATATTGACGTGATAGGCCGACTGGGTGGCGATGAATTTGTTGCCATGCTGACTGATTCTGACAAAGAGAATACTGAGCAAATTTTAACTAGATTTTCTGTAGCAGTTGACCAAGCAAACGCGACTATGAAAAAGCCCTACAAGATTGAGTACAGTGTAGGCCAAGAATATTTTCAATACGATACGCAAAAATCAGCAGAGGAAATGATTCAAGAAGCGGATTCTGCTATGTATAAAGATAAGAATAGCAAAGTTCGCTAGCTTAGGTTTTTAGGAGCTATCTATTTGCGCTAGAACCAAAACGGTTGAACAGCCAGCGTACAAGAAGTGGAAATGCCCCGCAGGCTATCAGAGACAGAATAAGTGGTGCATCGATGAAGGCGCTCGACCCATGTAGCGCTAATTCGCGAAGCGAGGGTAGGCGTAGGCCAACATAGGCCCAGATCGCATTGGCTGGCACTAGGCCCACCACAGTAGTCCAGAAAAAAGTCCAACTTGGCACTCGGCTCGCCCCGCTGACCGGATTTACGATTGAGAACGGGGCGTGCATCATTCGCAGTGTGAGCAGGTAAAAGGCCCCTTCTTTTTCAATGTGCGCGTTCATTGTGGCGACGAAGCTAGTGTAGCGACGCTCGATGGTGGATTGGAACAGGTAACGACTCAGCATAAAAATTGCCATCGCAGCGATGCTAAGACCGACGGTTACGATAAGCATCGCCTGCCAAAAACCAAACAGCCAACTGTAGATAATGGCTTTCCCGCCCGTTCCAGGGACCAGTGCAAGCAATGTGTAGACAATAAAACCAATCAGAAACGAACGCACTGGATTCTGCGCAATGGCTGAGCGAAAGCGATCCTCCTGCAGCGCAAGATCCTCCAGTGAGAAGATAGTGTTCGCATACCAGGCAAGCGCGGCCAGTAGTAGGAAGACAAGGGAGAAGATTGCCAGTTTCTGTTTACTGCGCGCGGCACTCTTTTCTTTGCTCACAATACGGCATCTCCAGATACTAGAGTTCCGAGCTGGAGTGCGCATATGCGACGGGGAGTGTTGGCCAGTAAAGCATTCGCAACTACAGGCACAAAACTAAGCCCGGATTGTAGGCCGGTATCGTGTAAAAATGTGCTTATCATTGAGGTCCAATCTATATCGTGAAACGGTACTGACAAGTTAACTCTTCATCTGCCAGAATCCTAGTATGAAAACATCAAAACTCTGCAAACGACACTGCTTTCAGAGTGAACGCATTCGCAGTCCAGGGGGGCTTTATCACGGCCTCAAATAGCGATGGCATTGTCTACTTCGCGGACGATTAAAGGCATGATGTTCACAGATTTTGTCTTAGGGCTATGAAGAAGGGCCATACGGATATGCTGGCAAACAACAAGACTCAATTCAACTGGCACCATGATTGCCAATTCGAGCTGTTAATCGACGGCACCGAATTTTTCCCGCGTATTATGCAGTACATAGAGAAGGCACAGCACCGCATCGACATCGAGGTGTATCTAGTGGCATCAGGACGGGCTTCGCAGCAGCTAGTAGTGGCCTTAAGTGCTGCCGCCGCGCGAGGAGTTGCCGTGCGCTGTCTGTTTGATGCTAGCGGCAGTAGTGATTTTGTCGCTGCAGAACACCAGATACTGCGCGAGGCCGGGGTGAATTTGCAATTTTACAATCCCCTCACATGGTACAACGGCGTGCGTAACCTGCACCGCGACCACCGTAAAGTGCTGGTATTTGATCAGCACATCGCCTGCATTGGTGGTTTTGGCTTCACGGATGAGTTCTGTATTGCAAATGAAGCAGACCAAACGCCCTGGCATGAGCAGATGCTGGTGGTTAAAGGCGGTATCGTCGCCGACTGGCAAAGCCTGTTCGAGCAATGCTGGCGGCAAGCCAACAAACCCCGCCGCAAAATGCTCGACATATCAAAGCAACAACGCTCCATCGTGTCTCTGCCGGAAGCCATGCCAGGTCTAGGCCGCGTCGCTTTCAGTGCATCACGCAATAACCGCGACATGCTGTGGCCATTGATCACCCGCATTCGCGACGCTAAAACCCGAGTGTGGCTCTCTACCCCCTACTTTGTTCCACCACGCGTGCTTAGAATCGCATTGACCCATGCTGCGCGGCGCGGTATCGATGTGCGCCTGCAGGTATGTGGCAATTTTACGGATCTACCAGGTGTGCGTTATGCGGGACAAATTTATTACGCCAATCTACTACGCGCTGGCGTAAGAATCTTCGAATACCAGCCACGCTTCTCACATCTGAAATCGGTTCTGATCGACCAATGGGTGTCGCTGGGTTCATGCAATTTCGATCACTGGACTTTGCACTGGAACCTAGAGGCCAATCAGAACTCATTAGATCCAGCGCTGACAAAAACCGTGCAGCGGTGCCTCGAGCGGGACTTCGGCCAAAGCGAGGAGCTAACACGTCAAGCATGGCGAAAACTGCCCCTGCCTTTTCGGCTAAAGATTTGGTTCTGGGGACGTGTGAAGAGGCTGGCGGATTTGTTTTTGAGTTTCTATTGAAGATAAGAAAAGAGTTAGGAACAATTTAGTTCAGGGTAAGATTAAAGTGTTTTCAATAAACCAGTCCGCTCGCGTAATTAGCCGAACTTTGATGAGAGTTGGTTTGCAAACGATCGTCTATTTCCAAAACTATAGTACTCTTGTAAACCTCCCATTTTTAGTGGCACTCCAAATTAGAGGCTTCCGGGGTTTTGTGTTTGGCCAGATATCCCCAGAGAGTGAGATCACCCAGTGAGTCATGCGGCCGTTCTTCGTTATATTCTCTTACCCAGGTTTCTGTCAGTTCTCGCACTTCATTCAATGTTTTGAAGACCTCGATATTCAAAATCTCATCACGATTAGTTCGCTTGAATCGCTCAGCATAAGAGTGCTGAGTAGGCGTGCCTGACCGTATAAAGTCCAGCATTATACTGTGCTCTTCAGCCTGCGGTTCTCATCCTTAAGGTCTTACAGGCGTTTAGCGTGCCGGCGTACTTGGGCTTCCAGTTGTACTAGGTGGCATATGATCGCGACAGACCTCTTTGATCGACTTTCCGACCACAAACTCTTTCAAAAATTTGACGATCTGCGCTTCTGTAGAACGTGATTTCTTCATCTTCGTTCTCCTTCTTGGGACAGTCTATCTCAGAGAACTCTAGCTGTAGATGCCGCTAGTTTAACGGGGTTTTGTATCCTTCACTCTTATTGACCTATGTCAATATAAAGCTTTACCAGCCAGATACACTTAGCAGCGTTGATATAAAACCTTTTAGTAAAAACCACAAATCGGCCACGCCGAAAATGGGCTAGATGTTAAGACTTGGAGAAATCTATGAGAAGAAATAACGTTATCGGGCTGCTCTCGGCGATTGCCTTGGTTCCTGCCCTCGCTGGCGCTGCCGAGCCTACCGAGGGTCATCCGACGTATGCAAAGGAAGTGTCGAGGATTATTCAGGACAACTGCCAGATATGCCATCAGCCTGGGCAGATCGGGCCAATGTCTTTTACATCTTATGAAGAGGTTCGTCCTTGGGCGCCCCTTATTTCACAAAGAGTGGAGCAGCGGGAGATGCCGCCTTACCAGTATGACAATGACGTAGGGGTGCAGCACTTAAAAAACGATTGGCGCTTATCAGAAGATGACATCAACACGATTGTGTCGTGGGTAAAAGCGGGCTCGCCATTAGGTAATCCTGAAGACTTGCCAGAGGCAAGAGAGTATCCGCAGGTTGGAGAATGGCGTCTCGCTGCTGAATTAGGCCCGCCCGATCATTTAATCAAATCCACTCCCTGGGACGTGCCTGCTGCTGGGCAAGACATGTGGTGGGAGCCAGAAGTAGATTCAGGCCTTACTGAGACACGCTGCATTAAGGCTGTAGAGACTCTGCCTTCGGCGGCTGCGCACGGTTCAACGCATCATGCAAACTCACATTTCCTAGTGCAGGATGAGTCTGGAGAGTGGGTAACCTATGGTCGTCTGTCCGAGTATGCTTACGGCAAGCTTGGGGAAAAGACTCCTGAAGGTGCGTGTCGAACTGCCCCAGCGAACTCTAAAGTTGGTTGGAGTATCCATTACTATCCCGATGGCAAAGCAGTCCCTGATGACGAAGTCACTGTGGGTATCTGGTACTACGATGAAGAAGATAAGTTCGATGAGAAGACGGCTTATCGCCAAGACTTGAGCTTGTACATGCTAGATGGCGGCGGTGACTATTTGATTCCACCCCATGGCAAGTTGATGACCCAAGGAATGCATTCATTCGATCACCCTGTCCGCATCGACAGCTGGCAGCCCCATTTGCACTTGCGCGGTGTCGCGATGTCGATGGAAGTTTTCTATCCTGCAACAGGACGACGCGAGACGCTCAGTCAGGCATCAAACTGGAACGCGGGCTGGAATCACAGTCATACCTACGAAGAGGGTTATCAGCCTCTGGTTCCAGCGGGTGCAATTATTATATTGACCGCTTGGTTTGATAACACTGCAGACAATCCACGCAATCCCGATCCTGATCAGTGGGTGGGTGCGGGTCAGCGAACGACTGACGAGATGTCCCATGCATGGATTGCAGTGACTCACCTCGACAACGAAGGTTATGAAGAGGCGCTTGCGCAGCGCGAAGACCGTGATCAACGTATGGTTTCTGGAGTGGAGCAATGATGAGAAATTTCAAAACATTAGCTACTGGGGTAATGGCCGCTACGCTAGTGGGGCTAACAGTGGCGCCTGCAGCTTACGCGCAGCTTCCAGCCCATTTGCGGGACTATCAATTGGCCGCACCAAAGAAATCCGGTGATGTTGTTGGCCCGATGTTCAATGGCTGGATAAAAAACGATGATGACTCCATCACAATGGTCTTCGGTTTTGTGAACCAAAATCGCGAGGAGATTGTTGATATCCCGCTGGGCCCGAACAATCGCTTGGAGCCTGCGCAGTTTGATGGCGTGCAACCTACTCACTTTCCTGTATATAGACGTGGTGGTTTCGTCGGTCTGCAGGAGCGCGGTGTATTCGCAGTAACGGTTCCTGCCGATATGGCTGACACTGAGGTTGTATGGACACTTAGCCACGGCGGAGTCAGTTACTCTGTTCCTGGGCGTGCCACGTCGACCGCGTATGAAATGAGCCGAGATCCTGCCGCGATGGGTTCAGTGAATCCGGCCATTCGCTTCTCAGCGAATGGTCCAGAAGCCACTGATCGCGAAGGGATCTATGCCTCGCTGGTTAACGCCAAAGTGGGGACTCCTGTTACCTTGAGCGCGCAGGCGCAGGATCGCGGTGATCGCCGTGGTTATGAAGTCCAAACCCCGTTCTTCCCTGTAGGGACAGAGTGGATCATGCATCAAGGCCCTGTTGGCGCCACTCCCGTGTTCGAGAATCCGAAAGTCACGGGTAAAGATCGCGGCGAAACCGACACGCAAGGCATGAGTGGCAGCGGCGACTGGACGCAGACGTCGACTAGAGTGACGTTCTCTGAGCCGGGCGATTATGTGATTCGACTTCGCGTAGACAATTTTATGGCACCTGATAGTCAATTCGACAATCAGTGCTGTTGGTCAAACGCATACGTTCCTGTGAAGGTTAGCGAGTAAAAGCCTCCGCGGAGCGAAAAACGAAAGCCCCGGAGCGCAAATGCGATCCGGGGCTTTTGCAATTTTGGTACCGTAGTTTAGTCCCGTAATATTATGCAGAATTCGGTAGTAAGTATTCGGAGAAAAGGCCAATGATCAAAAACCAGCACATCTGGGTGAAACCAGTAAAAACACTCTGTGCGATTATCGTGTGCACTGCTGTTTTTGGCGTCTCCTCACAAACTGTTTTTGCACAGACCGGTGATAGGATCCGAGGCGAGTATCCTCATGTAGCCGGCCTCTTAAATGCCTTTGATGTTACTCAAGCTAAGACTTTCGAAGCTATCGCTAGAATCAATAACGAGCCAGCGTACGCGTTAACACGCGCTAGTCTGCAAGAATATTTGGCAATGCTAAAGAAAATGACCATTAGCGACTTGATGAGTTCTGATGGCGTTCATATGGCGATGAGTTCTTCCGCTAGCCCTTATTTCGATAGCGAGGTGGAGGCACGCATCAGTTTGTTGAATGCTATGCGCACCATGCAAAGCAACGAAGAGGCGTCCGCAGCATACGTAGCTAACACCGCGATCAGCAATCACGCTGCCGAAGTCTTGCGTCGAGGCCGTGACTTTGAGAACCAGTTGTTCGAAATATTTTTGGACGACAGTATCGCTAACAAACAGAGTGCGGTGAGCGCAGCGATCGTTGCTTACCAAAGCGATGATAGGCGTTCGGTGACTAGCTCTACTAAGGAAAGCAGTTTTTTGATCGAGCACGATCAAGCCACGGGTTTCGAAACTGCGTTTCCACGACTTAGTGGTTTGTTATGGACCCAGCAATGGTTTCAACTGGCATCGCTTGAAGCGATAATTCTGAGAACGATGGACGCACAGTTTGTAGATGGAATGGATACCGTGCTAGAACGTTTTTGGAACAAGGTTGGCACCGATGGGGGTATGAGCATGTTTCCCGCGCCCAGCGCATTGCCAATGGCTCCTGCAATTGCGCCGGATCTGTACACCTTGTCGCCAGAAGCAGCCAATATTCTCGATAATTTAAATATTTTGGAAACAGTGTTGGCCGATATCTTGTCCTATCCCAACGTGGAAGATCGAGCTGCAAAAATGGATGCGGCTGTTGCCCTGTTCACTAATAAGGGGGCGAATGGCTCACATAATGCGGAGTACCTACTTTTTGCGTTACGAGGTGGTATCTACAACCAAGGCGGGCCCGCGCTCGGACATCTGATGCGCTCTGAGCGCAATCGTTCACGCGCTGCCATGGATATGGTGCAAGCCGCAACCTACGGGACTGATCGATGAGCGTGCGCGCGGCGACATGGCTGGTCGCGTTTGGGCGCTAATTCGTTCCCGTTTGACTAAGATCAAGGGACTATTCCCTGCATCTGCTAGTCTTAAACTCAACATCCCCTAACATTCTAGGGTTGTATCCAAAATACAACAGAGACAACCGATGATTTTTTTTGCACGTTTCGCATTGATTCGTTCACTCGCTAGCGTCTTGGTGCTGGTGATCGGCACTGCCATGGGGGTTGCGCCGGCAACTGCGGCAGACACCACAATACTGGCCACGAAATACCCTCAGCTGCAGCAAATGCTCTTGGCGCATGATGTTTTGCAGGCGCGGGCGTATGAAGAAATCGTGTTGACCAATGAAGCTGCCTCCGCGGCCATCGGACAACGCATGTTGCTTGATCGATTGGAGGAGCTCGAAGAGGCGGAGATATCCCACTACCATTCGGCCGGAAACCATTTATCGCTGCTAGGGCCGCATAGGGCATTCGAGAGTCGCGTAACCCCGGGGCTGCTCGGCGTAATCTACGAGGAGCATGATGTGGAGGAGGTTCGTCCACTGCTCGCCGAAATTGGCAATCTCCCCCCTGTCGCGCTGCAAGCACTGCAACGCGGTCGCGAGTTCGTGGAGCAGCTAATTGAGATCCACCTAGACCCCGAGATTATAGACAAAAAGTTGGCAGTAGCAGTCGCCGTGCAAACTTACCTGAGCGACGACGCTCATTCGGTGGCCTCCAAGCCTAAGTCTGACGAATTATTATCAGACCATCCTTACGCCTACGCTTACCCTGTCGGGTTCCCCCAGCTGAGCGGCCTTACATGGGCCTCGCAGTGGTTGAAGATCGCCCTGCTAGAGATCGTTGTGACCGCAACTTCCGACGCGCAACTAGATGAGGATGTTGAACGACTGATCGCGCTTTACAACGAAAAACTGATTAGGCAGCACAGCGGGTTTGTCTCGCTGCCAGCGGATATTCCTACCAGCCCAGTAATCGCACCCACATTCTTCGAGCTGTATCCGGCCGCGGCCTATATCTTGGATAACCTCGAATTGCTCAAGGTGGTCATTGGTGATGTGTTGGCGTACCCCGGGCTCGAGAATCGATCCCAGGCAATTACGGAAGTTGTTGCGGCCTACACGGATAAGCGGAACAAGCTGATGAACGATGAGACGAAGTACTTACTGTTTGTGTTGCGCGGCGGAATCTACAACGCGGGTGGTCCAGCGCGCGGAGGGCTGACGTGGCCAGATCGTAATTGGTCTAGAGAGCAATCGGAGAACCCGCACATCAGTATCAGCCCTCAACCATGATAGGACTAGAACTATGAGTAGTAAGGTTCACAGCGCGTTGTTTATGGTCGTTAATACTCTTGTAATGGGGTTGGCTAGCATGACAAGTCACGCAGCGCCCGAGCGGGTAGGGGACTTTGCGCTGCTGGACGAGCAGGGCGAGTTTCATCAACTCAGTCGTTATCAGGACAGCGATGCCGTAGTGCTTTTGGCCTATGACAGCAGCTGCTCTGCAGCACAAGAGGCTGCCGCCACGCTTGCGCAGTTGCAGACTCAATTTAACCAACACATCGCGTTTCTTGCGCTCGACATCAACGCGATGGATAGGGCCACAGAACAAGGATGGGGCCTAACCTTTCCTGTGCTTGCGGACGAGTTGAAGCTAGTGGCGGAAAGCCTGCAGATAACCGCTTCAGGCGAGGTGCTGGTGTTTAACCCGCAGCGCTTGTCTCTTTATTACCGTGGAGGCGCAGGGCAGGCTCTGCAGGATAATTTGAATGCGATAGTCGGTAATAAGTCAGATGCCCCTTCCAGTTCTGAGATCAAGGGCTGTTCGATCAGCTACGACAGCGCTGTGGCCGCCGTGCCAGATTACTCCACCGAAATTGCCCCGATCATCGTTCAGCACTGTGCTATCTGTCACCGAGAAGACGGCGCGGGTCCGTTCCCTTTCGATAGTTATTACTCGCTAGCCGGCTGGTCGGCCATGGTCAAAGAGGTGATCATGAACAAGCGAATGCCCCCAATGCAGGTCGATCCGATATATGAGGCCTCGCCCAGTGCGCACGCCTTGTCGGCCGACAAGCGTCAGAAGATCCTGCATTGGATGCAGGCCGGCGTGCCGCGTGGCGAGGGGGCAGAAGATCCATTAGCACAAGTGCCGCTGGAGAAAACCTTTAACTGGGAGCTGGGCACGCCAGACTTCGTCATCGACACGCCTAAGAATATTATCCCCGCCGTTGGCATTCTCGACTATATGTATCTGGAGCTTGAGTTGCCGTTTACCGAAGACAAATGGGTAAGGGCGTTTCAGTACGAGCCAGGAGAGGAGCGTGTCATACACAACCTATCAGCATTCATCGTGGCGCCCGATAGCGATTTTTGGGGCGAGGAGAGACAGGCATTGACATCCGAGCGGCGCTTCCTAGGCAGCTTTGTCCCCGGTGAAAATCCCGCGACGGTGTTCCCCGAAAACACCGGCGTCTTGATTCCGGCCGGCCATAAACTAGCCCTTATGTTTCACTATTACTCGCACGGTCGAGTGCTAGAAGACATCACGGCTATAGGGCTTTATTTTCATGACACCGCCCCAGCGCGTGAAATAATAACGCGACCAGTTTCCGCTAAATTTACATTAGCGGCGAAGGATTCGAATCAATCACTTTCGGCAAGTTACGAGTTTACCGAAAAAGCGACGCTATTGGCGCTAAGGCCGCGCATGAACCAGCGTGGCAAAAACATGAAGTTTGACTTGCTAGCAAGCGTTGGCGAGGCGAAAACACTGTTTAGTATTCCCGCCTACAACTATGGCTGGCAACCTCAGTACTGGCTGGAAACACCGCATAACCTAGAGCCAGGCGCGGTAGTTAATGTATCGGGAACATTCGATAACTCTTTGTCGAATCCTTTTAATCCTAATTTCCAGCAAGAGGTTTCGTGGGGATTCGATAGTGGTGAGGAAATGTTTACGGGCTATCTTACCTATGCGATTGATCGGTAAAGAGGTTTGAGAATGTTTAGCGCAGCATCTGCGCCACCCTTGTGGCTTAGTGCTTTGATTTGCAGAGGGAGAAATGATAGGCCCGCCTGGACACGAACCAGGGGCCAACGGATTTTGACTGAAATCCGAGCTAAAACTGATCCGCTTTTGGAGCTTCGCGAAGCAGATCACTTAGAATGAATTTCTCATCAAGGCAGTGGTACTAAGGCGGGGGAAAGGTCACACCCAGTGGTTCAAAGCGACTTCATTTTTGGCTAGTTTGCCGTGAGTTAAATTTGAAGAATCAAGTTTGAGAAATTAAATGGCCAAGGAAGGCATTTGTCATTCGCGATCAAATTATTTAGACCCTACTGATCCCAATAGGATTTTCCCAGATACCCATTTAATCCAGTAGCAATCTCGTATTTCCACAAATTACTCTGACCCCTTTGACAATGGTTGTACCAACATTTGCGTAAACTTCTCCGAGCGCTCATCGCGAAACCCCTCTATCCCGATCTCCATCTCCTCGTGGCCGTGTGCGGGTTGCGCGCGATAGGTGCCGAGTAGTCTGTCCCACCAAGGAAAATTGAATCCGAAGTTACAATTGTGCTCGTCTTCGTCGACAGAATGGTGCACGCGATGCATGTCTGGAGTCACTACAAAAAGCCGCATAAACCGATCTAGGGCTACCGGAATTCTTAAGTTGCTGTGGTTAAACATTGCGCAAGCATTTAGCAGTACCTCTGCTACTAGAACCGCTGCAATGGAAGGCCCTGTCAGCAAAATCAACGCAGTCTTGAAAAGGCTAGAGATAACGATCGACAGTGGGTGGAACCGATTGCCGGTAGTGACATCGTAATCTCGGTCTGTATGGTGCATGCGGTGCAGTTGCCAAAGAAGTGGCACTGCATGGAAAACGCGATGCTGAATATAGATTACGAAATCGAACAATAGCAGGAATAACAACATTTCTATCCAGCTAGGCAGTGACACTTGGTTCAGTAGTCCCCATTGATGCTGTGAGGCGAATGTGGCTGCAGCTACGCCTAGAATGGGGGCAAGAAAGCGAACGATCACAGTGTTGAAAATCCCCAGTGCAATATTGCTAGTCCAGCGCCTTAATTTAGAGTACCGAAGCTTGCGGCGCGGCAATAGGATTTCCAAGACCATTAGCAATAGAAACATCCCAAGGAATATTCCGAGTCGTAGGCTTACTTCTAAGTAGTCTGAAGGAGCATTCATATTAGGATTCCACCGCTTGATTCGCAGTATACCGTGAATAAGTAAAGTGGCACTCAATATAAGGGAGGGGGAGCGGCTATACTTATGGCGAGCCGTAGATCAAGACGGTGAGCCGAGAAAGATTGTCACTGATAAGCTCAGGGGCTAAAGCCCGACCACTTCAAAGTGATCGGGCTTTTTTGGATCAAAGGGAATCAAATTACTCTGACCCCTTTGGTTTCAGTCACTTCTGCGGGCAGATCAAATATTTCTCACCCGTATGTTTCGCGTAGTACTGGCGCACGGTCTCCGCCTGCAGTGCTTCGGTCAGAGAAAGTTCAGTAGTGTAGTGGCTGGCAAAACTAGTCTTCAACTCTTTCGCGACCCGGGCGCGCAAACGCGCGGCGACTTCCACTCCGGCTTTGGCGAGAAAATTCGGCAGCAACCAGCCACCGACCCCCCACGCCATGCCATAACCGCGGTTAAGCACTGTGGGAGAGGTATCCAGACCACCATAGAGATACACTTGTTTGTGTTTGACTGATCCGTAGACGCTGTAAGCACCGGGTGTTCTTGCCGCGGCGGCTTCCATGCAGGAAAGTATATTGGAAGCCAGCATGCCGCCACCGGTGGCATCAAAGCCGAGTGTCGCACCTGTTGCATGGATCGCATCGGTCAGCTCTGCCATGAAACTGTCCGCACTGCTGTTCACCACATACTTTGCACCCATGTC
>TARA_R110002167_G_scaffold77944_8_pt1 | contig 51712 bp, 45 predicted proteins | sample TARA_R110002167 | Tara Oceans TARA_R110002167 (sample SAMEA4398238) | marine metagenome | biome: Polar Biome; feature: [MES] marine water layer (ENVO:01000295) within the mesopelagic zone...; material: water (ENVO:00002006), including particulate matter (ENVO:01000060) such as......
TTCATAAAGCCGTAAGTCACAACGACTTATGGCTTTTGTTTTTGGTCTGGTTTGTATCCAATTTGGCCTGTTTTGAATTTGTATCCAATTTCGACTATTTGCCCTGGTTTGTAACCCAGTTACTTATGGGTTACAATTGATCACAGCACAGACAATAGGAGCAGGCATAGCCCCACCAGATTTATCTGGTGGGGCTTGTTGCGTCTATGGGGCATCTGATTGTGTGCAGGTGATGAGAAATTACCAGAGACTATAGTTCAATCTGTATTCTGTGATCCAATCAACTCTCAAATTTACAGGAGATGCAAATGGCAGTAGCACAAGAAAAAGCAAAAGCAGTTAAGGCGGTTCTTGATAAATATGGTTTGGAACACACAATCGAATCTGATTTAGAAGCAGGCAGAATTTCTATTGCTATAAATCACAACGAACTACCTCTAGTAAATTGTGATTTAAAATTGATTGATGATGGTTCAACTTGGGAGCTTGGTTGCAACCCTGCAAGAAGATTTACAGAATTATTTGAAACCGAACACACAACAGAATCAGAAGAGTGGCTTCATATTTCAAAAGCGCTTTCAAAACATAAGTTTAATGGTGAAACAATAAGATCTGTTGAGGCCAACAAAACTGATGGAATTTCTTTTGACATTCTCATAGGCGAACATCATCTATTTACCTACAAACTGATTTTGGACAACAATAAATGGATAGGGCGTATTTTCTGTTTTTCAGAGGTATTAAAACAAGAAATTGAAACTGCTTGAAAACCAAAACAAAAAGCCCTGCTCAATCGAAATCAAGCAGGGCTTTTTTCTTGCTTCTTTTGGCAGAGTTAGCCCCTTCTGAAAGCAAACTACTAATCCACTTCAATAGGCTTTCCCATTTGGTGTTTCTTCTGGAGGATAGCTCAAGAAACTTTTAGCAAGCCCTCTTTCAAGTGCTAATTGACATAGGCTTTTCCAGTGCCTGCCGTCTCTTGTGCTAAAGAATATATAGAAAAACATGATTTTATCAGCTTCAGCATCATGATAGATTTCAAGGATTTTATCTTCTTTGTTGTGCCAAATTTTATTTTCATCCTCTTTGAATTTAAGTTCTACATGATTGTTATTGATATATTCACTATCAAGTTCAAAATTAACTTCAGTGATGTAATGTCCAAAGTTCTTTATTTTTTGACTAGTTGTTTTTCTGTTATTGACGTCCTTATTATTTGCAGTAGTTCCTGCATCAATAAGAATAGGAAGCATCGAATCTCTAAGTTTTATTGTTTCAATCTCTAGTTGCTTATTCATGATTTTAATATTTGCATCATGGTGTTCTTTGAGTGTAGTCATCTCTTTCTGTTGAAGATGAAGCGTGTAGAAGATCGCAGCAAATGCCAAGCCAGAAAAGAGTGCATTAGCACCGCCAAACATGTCACCAAATTGCCCCCTGCTTTCCATTGTGCAGTTTGAAACTGATACAATCCCGCCATAGGCAATCAGAATAAATAATACACCTGCTATCGTCTTCCACACCAAACAGGAAGTGGAAGAATCATCTTTCTTTTTTGACATGCTTGATTGCTCCTGAAATAAGTTCTGAATTTGTATTCAGTATGCCAATATTGATACAGAAAGCAATCTAGCCTAATTCTTAGCGGTTTCTTCTTTCTGAGCTTTCAATTTATTTTTCGATGGTCTCTTTCAGATCGACTGCGGTTTACAGTCATGAAATAAAATGGCACTCGAAAATAATGTAGAATGCTTCATTGATTTGCCACAGTATATTTCAATCTACATTTTATATTGTTTGACGTACTTTCCTCACAACCGACTTCTTTAAGCGGCTTTATTTGATTCGATCGATGTGAAAAAGTTGTCGTTTGATCGAAATCGTTTCCGGTGGACCTCGATGCAGACTATTTTGCATCACTATACCTGAATTTGGTCGCAGGGTTTGATATAGGGAGTTATGTATTCTTTCTTTTCTTATACCCTTCCCTGCCCACTCCCTCGCACCTGCGGTGCTCGGTCGTCCGCTGCTTGAAGTACCGGCTCTGCGAACTCTTTTCTCAGAATTTTTTTTCCACATTTTTGTCGGGAAGTTTTCTCCCTTTTTCCATTTCCATGCTTTCCCAGGCTGGTGATTCTTGTCAAAGATATTGATGACTTTTAGCCTCTCCAGATGATTGCGGACAATCTGGAAGTAAGTCTGATTCCAACTTGTGGTATCTTCAATCAGATTCCAAATAGCCTTGATCCGATTCACTGGCAACGCTTGATTCTCAAGGTGGTCGTTCAGACAGAAAGATATCACACCAACACACTTCTCGACGAATCGAGCTGGAACTTGAATTGATTGCACATGGATAGACATATCAAATTCGTTGATCCTACGGTGATAACCGACAAGACCGTTAGGAAACTGCTGCCTACACCAACAACGAATTTCTGGATCAATAATTACTGAAATGTTGTTTTGAAGTAGAGAAGGATCGAAAGTCTCTTTAATCTTGCCAAGAATATTTGCAACACGCTGGTGGCGGTGACCTTCGTTAATAGCCCAGTCGCCTGAATAGAGTCCATTCTGTTTCAAATACTCTAAGGCTTCCTCGACGGAAGGCAATCGCTTATTAGCCAGATAATATTGTCTGGCAAAAGGTAATAATGCAGACCAGTTTCGTTTAAGTGCACAGGGGTCATTGAAATCATACTTAACATCGCCACAGACTAATTTGCCAGGAGCCTTATTAGCAGGCTTGCTCCCCTGCGGGGAGCAAGCTTTGAGAATCTCATTCGATACTTCGGAATACTCACACTCCAATGCAACTTCATCGGACAGCCCTATACATGAATAACGGAGTGCCGAGACCAAAGTATCCTCATCGAAGTTGTCTCCCTGGTAGATCCAGTTCACGAAATACATGGCTGAGTAACACCGAAGATATTCCCAGGCCGTCTGGCCGTAGAATCGCACATCTTTGATTTTACGGTTGACCCGAGGGAGCATGCCGTGATCAGAAATCGTGATCTTGTCTCTTCTGAGAGGCAAGAAGACGGCCTTACAGTTGTCAGGGAACACTTCGATATTTCGGTCATGGCAAAGGTTGAGTTCAATCAGTTCGTGTCTGATATTGGAAGCCAGGGACTGTGCATCCTTTGACAGGAAATGATCACCGGCACGCCGGAAGCCGAAGAACTTGGCAGAACCGTTTTTGGGATTGACTTCGACTATCCACTTGATGTGGGCAATCTTGCAAAGGTGACGGCCGATTAGAATGGCGATTTCTTGATGACGCCAGGATGAAACAGAAGCGTCGTGCCGGTCGATGTCAACGGTAATGAAAGGGACCAGCTTGGTTTCTGCGTCAGCGACAATCCCCTTCTGGTCGCCTGTGATATGATTTCTGAAAGGCAGCCAGCGGGCATATTTTTGGGCTGTGTCAGGGCAAAGAAAACGTCTGGGATTGGAATCTGGTGGACGGCCAATTCCGTCTTCACAAACCGGAAGAGATAAATACTTTTCTCCATGTCCTTGGTAAAGCCAACGGGATAGAGCATTTGTTGCCCTGGAGTCTGTGAGCGACTTACCCTTTACGAGTTGCTTGATTGATTTGAGAAATCGTGTACTTGTTATGCCCATTCGTTCCTTTCTCTCCACATTATAATAGTCCTGACATTCCAAAAAAATGCCGACGTAATGAAGAGAAAGTTTGTAGACAGACTCTACCTAATATAGTTGATGTTTGCCCGTGAGCGTTCCGAAGCCCGTCAGCGAAAGCTGACGGGCTTTACTTTTGTCATTAGCTCTTATTAGCTGTCTGTTGAAATAGAGATTGAAGAATGCTTCAGTAAACTCAGAAAATGGTCTTCACCCTACCTGGAGCCGATACATTATTCTTGAGTTTGAACTTTGTTATCCACTTGATTGGCTTACATTGTTTAACAGAGGCACCTCTTTCTGTTACCGGCAATGTCGGTATTGAGTTTGAACAACTGATGCGCTAAGATTCGATCAACATTGTGGCACCCAGCGATAGTAGACGACCAGAATGCTCCCGACTTTCATGCCGTATGCATGAACACAAGGTCGAGCATCATTCCAGCTACTAAGTGCCTCGCATCTTAAAAGGCATTTTCGTTTGCTTTGAATGCCTGGAACAATTTCCAAACGTGATTCAAAACCCGCCAGGCATTCATTTTGGAGTGTATGCGATGGGCGAATCTCGCATATTGAAACGAACTGACGCAGCGACGAATATATCCATTTCCACCTAAAACAATGGCGGACTTCGGACGATTTTAAATAGATGCTCAGTCGTCTCGACATCCAGTGCATTGATTACTGAAAGAAACAACATAATGAAAACTGACAATAATATCTGCAAAATCGACGTCTCTTATGACGAGTTCTGCAACGGGCTCGGCGACTACTACAGAAGAGGTAGCATCGCTGAAGCGTTACGTGACCAGGCAGGACTTTTGGAGTGGCATGTCACTCTGCTGCGAAAATTGGCCGATCTCATTGATGAATTTGGTGAGGAAGATCTCGAACTAGACGTCGAATACCTTACGATTTCAGCGCCGAGTGAGTTGGTTCAGCGGCTTATTAACGAGGAGTTGGCGATCTCGTGTGAGTGACTACAAAACACGCACCCAGCATGCAACTGGCCAGCGTTGGAACGACGACAAGCAGGCGATTACGTCAACGCCTGGGTACCGCAACGGCACTGTCGTGTGCAATAAGATGTCCGACTTTGAAAGCTCGCACTTGCTGCCGTATTTCGGCTTTCCAGTGAGCTATGTTCCATCCGCCTCGGCAACAAATGTCGCCGAGGCGGCTCTGGAGCAACTCTGATGTACCAGATGAATGGTGCGGCGATTGTAAAGGGAAATTGCAAATGAGTGAATTGATCACTTGAACTCGGCAACAGCCGGGCGAATATCCCACTATGCCGCATCACGTTTCTTTCTGTAAGCCTTAACGATCTGGACCAGCTTTTTCATGTCCTGGTTTTTTATCGCCAAGGTTTTGGCTTGGGGAAAGCTCAGCGCTTGGCTGATAACGCCGAGAAACTCGTCCACCCATTCTTGACCACATTGAATTGTCGGCCTGGGAATACGGAGAAATCCTGCGTCAATACTTTCTTTGTTCCTTCGTTTTTGTTGTCTGAGTTCCCTGATAGCATCATCCACTTTCACCTCTCGTTTGATTTTTCGTTTGTCTTTGTTGATCATGTCGAGAACTTTGGGGATGTCGTCGTAAGAAATGGCGTAGGCCATGCGAAAAGGGATCTCAAAGAGAATCGCTTTCTTCGCCGCTGTCATGTAAACTCGGAAAGTATTGTTGCTGAGCTTCGGACCCTCTTCATCGAGGCAGAGGACCGCTCTCAACTCTTTGTCGAGTTGACGAAAAAGGGGAGGAAGGTCGTTCTTACGCCACTCCTTACCGGCGAGATCCTCAAGGGCTTGCTCGCATGCATCGATGAAGGCATCTTGCGCTTCGGTAATACGCTTTCCAATTCTCTTCAGCCGTATGATTGTTTTAGAGTTCAGCATTGAATTTTCCTTTTTCAGGTAGAAGGGAGAGGATTTTGATCCAGTGGTATTCGCAAATACGAGCGGCTAGTTCTCTACTGAGGCAACCGCAAGAGCGGGTTCCGTGCGTTCGCAGGTAGTAGCCCGCAGTCACTATTGTGTTTCCACAATCGCAGATGCATTCCCAGGTGGCGTTGCGGTTTTTGTCGGTCCCATGTTGGCGCAAAACAGTAAGTCTACCGCAGCGTTTTCCCGTCATATCAATCGTGAACGATTGCTTTACTCGCTCAATACGAAGACAGCCGCATGAACTTGTTGCACGTCGCCTCAAGCTGCTTCCGTTTACGACAGTTTTGTTGCCGCATATACATTCACATTCCCAAAATGTTCCACGCTTTGATTTTTGATAGCTTCGGCGAATGACTCGAAGTCGTCCGTAATTCTGATCTGTAAGGTCAATCAAATTTGGCATCAGTGATGTCCCCTAGAAGGATTGGAAGGGCTGTTGAACGGGTTATTCAAGTCAAAGGTTCGCATCGGTCCCTCAAAGGGAATATGTCCGGCTCGACGCATGATCTCTTCGATATATCAGTGCGTACATTCCACCGACACCTTGTGGAAGCCCCACCAATAATGCATGGTGTGGTCCGTCCAACCGATTCCCGAATTCTCAGCCATTGTTATTCTCCTGTTGTCTTTTGAGTCACGGCCAAACCGTGCATTTGGTGTAAACTTCAAAGGCTCATGTCTGAACCAAGGAAATCCATAATAAGCCTATCGGTGACTAACTCAAGAGCGTTTTGCGCCCCCAGTCGCCTCCATGACGTTCTCATCTTGGATAGAAAAATACTGAAGGCGACCTGAAGGAAGCAGAAGGATATTCCTCTTGGCGACTCTCCGTCGAAGTTCTCCGACTCTGAAGTTCACCGTTGTGAGCATCCCCTGTTTCGCCTCCAGTGATTCCGAAAAGTGAAAACGTACGCCAAAAAAACTTGAAAATAAATTGGCAGCGTGCTCCCATAAGAAACAAAGCCGTCGCCGGGGCGTAGCCCGGCGACGGCTCGCTGCTACCGATCAGGCACTCTTGGTCCTCGGTGTCTTTACCAGGCCGGTCTTGCCAGCCACGGCACGATCGTCCTTCGCATCCTTGATCGCATCAGCCAATCGGAGCTTACCAAGACGGACATTTTGCTCCTCAATATCACATCCGATGAATCGACTGCCGAGTTCGTGGACGGTGATACCGTTGGTAAGTTCCACCGTTCTTGCGACGAAGGTGTTCCAATTCGGGAATTTCACCATTAGCACCAGATCATCACGTACAGACTTGACGGTCTTCTTTGTGGTACATGATTTCTATTTCCGCAATGCAGAGGCTATTGACTGAAACTGTTCCAGTGCTGTTTCCAGGTCGTCGGCTATTTCCTGTGCGAGAACATCCGGCGAAGGCAGATCTGCTGAGTCTTCCAGGCTTTCGTCCTTGAGCCAGAAGAGATCAAGATTGATCTTGTCCCTTTTGATGAGTTCTTCGTATTCATAACTTCGCCATCGACCATCCGGTTTGTTTTCTGACCAGGTAGCACGCCGCTTCTCTCGAGGCTCGCCGGGCTTGTATCGCTTGACGAAATCGTCGAGATCACTACGTTTCAACGAGTTAGTTTTCAATGTGAAGTGCATATTCGTGCGAAGATCGTAGACCCAGAGGCGTTTGGTCCAAGCCTTCTCCTGCGCAGGTTTTGCATCGAAGAACAAAACGTTAGCTTTTACGCCTTGTGCGTAGAAGATGCCGGTTGGTAAACGAAGCAAAGTGTGAACATCGCATTGCTGAAGGAGTTTTCGACGAACCGTCTCACCGGCTCCCCCTTCGAAGAGCACGTTGTCGGGTACGACGACGGCACACTGCCCATTGACTTTCAGCAGCGACTTGGCGTGCTGGAGGAAGTTCAGTTGCTTGTTTTTTGTTGTCGTGTAGAAGTCAGTCCGTTCATAAGCGGAGTCATCTTTTTCAATGTCTCCTTCCTCGTTCACGACAGCAATGCTGCTCTTCTTACCGAACGGAGGATTGGTGAGCAGACAGGTGCATTTGTCTTTTTCACTTGGCTCGCTTGCCAGGGAATCTACGCCAGATTGAATCGGACTGGGATCACTCTCAATACCGTGCAGGTATAGATTCATAATGCACAGTCGGGCCGTGTTGGGAACAAGCTCCCAACCTTTGACGAATCCTGACTTGAGATGCTTCTTCTGGTCTCGGTCGAGGTCTTTGTGATGGTCAAGCACGTACTGATGAGCGGCTAATAAAAAACCACCTGTCCCTGCTGCCGGATCGCACACGACATCATCAGGGGTCGGTTGAACACAATCGACGATTGCCTTGATGAGTTCACGAGGTGTGAAATATTGCCCGGCCCCTTTGGGAGATTCGGCAGCACTGCGGGACAGCATCCCCTCGTAGATGTCCCCTTTGACATCCGCTTCGAGCCTTGACCAGTTCTCTGAATCAATCAGATCAACGATCAATCGTCTCAGAATCGCTGGGTTTTGAACCTCAGGTCTGGCCCGTCGAAAGATTTCTCCGAGCATTCCAGACTTCTTGCCAAGCTCTTCAAGTACATGACGATAATGATTGAGCAGTTCATCGCCATCCAGTTTCTTTAAGCTCTCCCAGTTATATTTCTTGGGAACGATGGACTCTCGGTTGTACGGCGGCTTTGACTGCTCGTCGGCCATTTTGAGAAACAGCAGGAACGTAATCTGCTCGGTATATCCCATGTACGACAGGCCATCGTCTCGGAGTACATGTGCAAAGTTCCATGCTTTGTTTACGATTTGACTCGTTGGGTTGGACATCGCTATTCGCCTCCATGCTGTTTCAAAATAAAAGGAATAGATCCGGTTTGTACTTCCGGTAGTTCTGAAGCTAAGATACGCCACTCCACTTGAAACGGACGTACATCATTCCAGTTGGCTATAACTCCCGTGAACCTTCCAAATCGACGAGATAGTCCATGTTTGACTCTTCCGATTTTGGCTTCGATCAGAAAACTTTCATCTTGACATCGGTTTACCTGAACTCTGTCTTGCTCTCGATCAGCGAGCATCCGATTAATCTGTTCTGAAACCGGAGTGATTTCTGGCATCGTGAAACTATGCATAGGACTTAAATTTGACTGAGGCTTGGGTTTTTCTGGAGGTGTGGGTGAGGAAGGTCGTCTCAGTGGCTTAGCCTCATCCGATTTCACGTCTGCAACCCAACATATCTGAGTAGGAAAATGAAGGGAAATGTCGATGTCATCTGCTGGATTGTTTCCGCTATTTATTAACCAAAGATCGAAACTGAAACTTCGGGTATTGTTGCTTCCCCATGTGTTCAAGCGGTCTAAATACATTCGGAAGTTAAGGAAATATGTATCGAGTTTCGCATTATAGTTATCAACATCCGTTTGACTGATTCGATTTTGAAAGAATTCTAAAGCTCCCAGCGGTGTCTGAGGGGAGGCAACATTATTCATATAAGGATATTGATTCTTCTCTGCCTCAACTCTTTCATCGACAATGACTGGATTCCAGTTATCAATAAGAGTACATGAATACGGTTCAGATAAATCAGGGTTGCCATTGACGGGAGTAACACAAAGCTGCAATTTAGGTAGCCTGTTTTTTAACCCATTCAACTCTGTAATTGCTTGGCGATATTTCTTTTCGAGTTCGTCATGTGGAGATTCTAATCGAGTGTCCGAGGCTGGCTCGATGACTTGCAGAGCATTTGCTTCGCACCTAAACACCATCCCCATGTCTTCTGTGTAAACAGCAATTCTTTCTCTTGGAAATGCTTCAGAATACTTCTTCGCTGATAGAACAATTCTGTCATCTTTGCTATCGATGCTAAGGCTTTCTGGAAAATCTGAGGCTTTCACTTCATAGTTGAAGACTTCAAGCAGAATCTGTTGTTTCTCACTGCGTTGACGAAGTTCTTTGATCTCTTTGATTACCCTCTTGGCACGGCCTCCCAATCGTGGATCGTCTTTTTTTTCGTCAAGTTCGTGAATTACCTGTAAGCACAGGATGAGTTTCACAAACTCATAACCGGTTACTTTGGACCACGTCACAGATTTTATGGGTGGGTAGTGCAAGAGACTGTTTGTATCGAGAAACAGCGTGATGGCATTGTTTTCATATTGTTCATTCATTGCGACTGCCCTTTTGTCTTGACGGCAGCTTCGTCTTCTTATTTCTGGGCTGAGTTCTCTCTCCTTTGCCAGTCGGCACATACCCCTCGGAACGCATCCACTTCAGTTGCTTTAGGATGGCGGCCCGACTGAATTCCTTCTTCTTCTCATCCCATCCATAAAACTCTTCGATGATAGCTTTGTCAGTGACTTCTCTGCCATCAATAAGTAGGTCATTCCATGCGGCATAGGCAGTAGCGAAGAGTTCGGCTTCTCGCATATCCATCTTGGCGAAGTGGCCCAGCAGCTGGTCGATGTTATTTTTTTGGTCTCCGAGGAAGTCAGCAGCTTCTTCACACATCGATTCGGTATTTGTGTCGGGGTGGTAGGTGACACCGTATTTTTCACGGTCCTTGGTGCTGAACCAGTTGTTATTCTTGGCGGTCCCTTCCAGCTTGTACAGAGCCTCATCAAAGGGACCGGCTGCGTAGCGCTGGAATCGGAATTGCAGATCGAGCTCCTCGTGAGTCTGTGCCAGGTATAGAGTTTTGATGAGTTTTGTGCGGCCCAGTGTTTCGGACTTCCGAGCTGCATGGCTATTTGCATGGGCAATCGTATAAGCGATGATGGCTCCACGCCGTTGAGTGATCTTCCTAGGAACTCTCGGTGTGTCACATCTCGTCTTTGGTTGGGAATCGCCCGATTCTTGTTTGGCTTTGATCCTTGCGATCAATTTTGACGCTGATTCGTCCGCAGAGTCTTGGTCAACCAAACGGCCTTCAAAAGCATCCTTGAGTATGGATTGGCGAAGTCGAGCAGCACGAAGGAGTCCTTTTGATATTTCCTCTTCCGTTTGTGCTTCAATTGTAGAAATTGCATCAACTGATAGAGCGATTTCAATTTGCTCGACGCATGGCGGAACAGGTACGACTATTGCCTTCAGCTTTTCCTGTGAGACGTTTCTCATTGAGTTGCTCGTGCCGGTCGCCAAGCTAGAAATTTGCTTTCTGACGACTGTGCTGCTCAACAGACAATGAAACCATCTTCGATCGACACAATTGACGGTAAGTAACCGCAAGCTTTTGTCTGAAAGAAGCAACCGGGGTCGACATTCGCCAACAAGTACCGATGCACCAACAAGTTCCGTTGTATTCGAACGTGAAAGCAGAATATCGCCAGGCTTCACCTCCCAGTGGGAATCAAATTCAACATGCGATGGTATGGCCTTCTGCTCTTCTTCAAGAAATGTACCCCACGTCATGGCACTCACTTTAATGACGCCCCATTCATCTAAAGTCGCCTTCCGAGATTCGCATTTAAAGGACTTCCCTGCCTCAATATTCGTGATCAGTTGATCTAAAGTTGCCCAGCTCCAACCTTCGGGGAGATTGGGTAATTCAGACGTGTCGGGTGCGACTGGCTCCTTGTAGCGGGCTTTCCAGTTTTTTGGGGGATGCTTGACTTTGGCCTCGTAGTCAGCAAGTTGATCGGCTTCCCACTTCTGACGGCGTTCCTTGAGTATGCGTTCCAGCAATTCTTTGCCGGTTTCTTTTTGAGGATGATCGGCCCGCCATGCTTCGGTGAGCTTCCCTTCCACCGCCGCCTTCAAGACCGAGGCCCGATACCGCTTCAAATTCGTTTGAACCCGATTGAGTGCTTTTACACCGGCATCGAGATCTGAGAAGCACTCTTCAATCTTTGTAACAATCCTTATCTGCTCTTTTCTAGGTGGTACGCAAACATGGAATGCCTTGACTTCGGGAAAATAAATCGTCGTGTGGGTGGTTCCTTTGCCAAAGTCTCGCAATCCGTCCCCTTCAGCGATCAGCGCATACATCAAGTATTTCGGAACTAGGGCTTGTGAGCAAACCCAGTTCACAAAATCTTGGCTTGTCGCCATCTCCTGACCCATCATAAGTGCATATCCAATAGAGGCCGTTCTGGAGAGACATACTGTTCCCGCAGGAAGTAGACGAGCCGCAGAGTTATCGAGTCCGAGTTGTGAAACGTGCTGAATTGTTTCTTGAATCACTCCTCCGTGATGCCTTCGGGCATCTTTGATGCCAATCCAAGGTATCCCACCATTCCAATACTCATCATGGTTCCGGCTTGGCGTGTGCCCTGTCTCAAGTCTTGCAATGTCTGTCAGAAGGCACCACTGCCAACCAGGCGGAGTCGGCATATCTGCATCTCCAACAGACACGGCGTATTTGCCGGGGATGACATTCGTAGTTGCTGCTCGTCCGCTCATGCTGACAACCTCTTATTGAGTTCATTGAGGATGGTTGTCAGTTTCTCACCGAACAGATCGTAGGCTTTGCCCAAACCTCCGAGCTGCGTGAAGGGAGCATACTCGAAATCGTCTTGCTCAATAGTCAGGCTGCTGGCAATATGGTCCTTGATGGCATCCAGCCATTGCCGTTGATCTGGAGTGAAGGTCACGCCAGCGGCCTGTTGTTCTTCAATCCATGTGGCATAACGCTCTTCTACTGTCTCACCGTAGGGAACGATGGGCTGATTCGGATCAATAGCGTGGCGCACGATGGCGATCAGATCGACTACCTTACCGCATTTCCCCTTCACCACCTGTGGTTCGACTGCCTGATATGCTGCCCAGAGAAGATCGGGATTGGCCGAAAGTGGTGGGGCCTTGATCGCTTCGGCCAGTTCTTTTACCGCTTTGAATGACAACCCGGCCCGATATGGACGGCTGTAGAATATCCGAATCGCATCGAGTTCGTCTTTATTATCTTCGATGAACTGATGGAAGTTCTGAACCAGCGATTGGGCTTTCTCCAGAGCAGCGGCATTGTAACCTGCCGAAATCAGTTCATCGGGCGTCAGTTCGTCAATCACCTGATCACATACACTTTTGGCTAGTAGAATCCCATCCCGCAGTTTTGGGTCAAGAAACGGTTTCAAAGCTGTTTTAAGAAGTTCTCGCTCTGCTTTATCCAATTGCTGTTCGGTCGGATCATCCGTCTGTGTCAATTCACCTTTCTCAACGAGATGATTCATTTGCTGATCAGGATCAAGGGCGGTCACGATGTCCTGAGCAAGTGCTGGGATATCCTTTCCCCCCGCCAGTTCTGTAAGCTTTTCACGCTGATCTTCGGACAACCCTTTATTCATCGAAGTCAGCCTGGCGGCAAGTGTGGAAGCGAGGTCAGCATCAACGACACCTTTAGCAACTGTCTCCAATACTTTCTTGAGTGGCACGGATGGCTTACGGTCGATGGGAGTGGAGTCGGACTTCTTAGTCTCGGTGATACCGACTGCATCGACCAGCACGAAGCGGGTCTTGCATCTGGCATCAGGAGTAACCATTTTAAGGGCGTCAGCATCGATAATTCGAACACCACGCCCTTTCATCTGCTCGTAGTAATTCGACGAATTGATCATTCTCATAAACAGTAGACACTCCAGTGGCTTCACGTCCGTCCCGGTAGAGATCATGTCCACCGTGACAACAATTCGGGGGTTATAAGAGTTGCGGAACTCAGCAAGTACCTCTTCCGGTTTGAGGTTGGCCGTCTTTTCCCAGACAGTTTTTTCGACTTCATTGCCGTTCTCGTCTTTAACCTTCCGAGTTACCTGCACAAAGCCGGTGCGATAGGTGATCTTCTGACAAAAGTCATTGCCACGCCCGAACTCTTCCCGAATGATCTTGGTGATATCATCAGCGTGAGAGTCATCCTTGGCAAATACTAAAGTTTTGGGAACTTCGGTACGCCCTGGAAACATATCGGTAAAGAGCCGATCCCGAAATGTCTGAATGACGAGCCGGATTTGATTCTTGTTGACGACATCCCGGTCAAGCTGAACGGCTCCGTATTTCAGATCGTCGCTGACTTCTTTGAGTCGCTCTTTCCGAGTTCGTCGATCCCGGTGTGGGATAAACAACCCTGGTTCCCCTTCGAGTGTTGCGCCTTGCTGGGTAATTTTCGTCTTGATGCGAAAGACGTCAAAACCGACATTGACACCATCGACGACGGCCCGATTGTGACCATATTCCATCACCAGATTGTTGTTGAAGAAACCAATCGTCTGTTTACTGGGTGTGGCCGTCAGGCCGATGATGAATGAGTCGAAGTATTCGAGCACCTGCCGCCAGAGATTGTAGATTGATCGGTGACACTCATCGCAGACGATGAAGTCAAACATCTCGATGGGCATGTCTGGATTGTAGCCGACTGGGACCGGCTCTTTAACCCAAGCAGTTTCGAACATCGAGCCTTCTTCATTGGCTTCCTCAAAATCTGCATCACCCTGAAGGATTGAATAGACTCGCTGGATGGTGCTGATACAAACTCGACTGACGGGATCAACAATGTTTTTCTTGAGGTGCTGAACGTTATATTCGTCGGTGAAGGTCATGCCGTTGTACGGGCTGATGTATTGTTGGAATTCCCGAAGCGTCTGACGACCAAGATTGGCCCGATCTACAAGAAACAGGACTCTTTTGGCGTCAGCAAATTTGATGAGTCGATAGATGAACGATGCCGAAGTGAAAGTCTTGCCCGATCCAGTCGCCATTTGAATCAGAGCCCGAGGTCGATTCTGAGCGAGGGATTGCTCCAGCTTTTGAATCGCTTTAATCTGAACTGGCCAGAGCCGTTCTGTATTCAGTTCCGGTATTTGCTGGAGTCGGCCTCGTACCTGTATATCGAGTTCAACCAGACGTAACAACTCCTCGGGTCGGTGAAAGGTAAAGGTTTTTCGGCTTCTGAAATTTGGTTCCAGTCTATTGGTGAACTGTGTGTCCGTGCCTGTGGATTCGTATGCGAAAGGCAGTGGTAATCGGAAGTGCGGATACTCGGTCGGCATACCGGAAGTGTACTTAGATGACTGCGTTTCTACTCCTGTCAGTGTGTGTCCTTCCGGCTTGGCCTCGACAACCCCGATGATCTGTGCATCAACATACAGCAGATAATCAGCCGAACCCGTCTTCAATGGAAATTCACGCACAGCGACGCCAAGCCCGGCACTGATATGCAAATCACTGTAGTCCTGCACTACCCACCCTGCCGCCTCGAGCTGCTTGTCGATCTCCTGTCGTGCCTTTTGCTCGGGAGTCACGACATCACCTCTGAGTCATCACCAGCGACAGCCCCCTTTCCTTCGCCGTTCGCTTTGAAGTGTGGAGGTGGAACGGAATTGTCGAAGAGATCTGGTTGCGTGGGCGTTGTTAGAACAGCATCTACCTCAGGGTCGGAAACAATCGCTGGTTGAGTTTCCTGTAAACGCTTTTGAAGATTGAAGGTGCGCTGATGAGCCTTACGGAGTACCGTTTGGTAGATCATTGGAATGATGTGTGTATGCTCGCCGTAGTCTGAGGACATCAGACCTTCTTCCAGTGAAGCTCCCAAAACATAGGCAACGACTTCAGTGTTTGATTGAATGCGGCCAGCCCTTCGGATTTCCTTTGAATAGTCACGAGCTTGATCTGCTTCCTTTTGCGTGACGCAGAATCCCCCCTTCTTCAACTCCAGGATAGCGACCTTTCTAACTCCAGCGATTTCGCCTCCTGCATCATAAGAATCCGCACAGTAAGCACCAATAGAACTTTCTGGCAGGACAACGAAATCAGGTCGTCGTTTTGACGGCTTGTAGGATGAACCGCCAAGGAACTTTCCAATGACTTCTGACAGTCCCCGATTCGAACGAAAATCCACTGCTTCGAATTCCGGCCCAAAAATCCATAACCCTCTTTCAAAAAGCGGCTGAATATCATGAAGTTCATCAGCATGTGGATTCTCGACAAGCTTCTCCATTCGCTCGATAAGCTTGAGGCGGCGATCCAGTTCATTCAGGACAATCTCGGCATTACTGGCGGTCCACTGTTGCATCAAGGAATTCCATGTATCCAGATCGTCGGCCGAGCATGCCGCAAGTTGAGCCAGAAGATCATAACCGGTTCTGCTCTGTTCCAGTTTTGCCAAAACCTGGACCGTACGTGTCAGATCTCGATCCGACATTGTTGGGCATTTCTCCTGTACCTCATCAATGAAGTGACCAATGGTCTTCTTGGAAATTGTGGGTAGTTCGCCCATCAGTTCTCGACTGTACTGAATGGCACTCTTTTTTCTTTCTTTCCGTGTTGATGCCAAGTGACTTTGAATCTCCTGGATGACATAGCCGTGGACGGCTTGTCGCATATCATTGGTCAGTTGATTCGCATGGAAGTCAGACCAGTCTGCTTTGATGTCTTTGCCGGGGGTCAGGAAGTCAGCCATGACAATGAAGCTGAACTTCTTCGCCTGTTCAGTTCGTCCGTCGAGATATGCTCCTTCATCATCCAGGCGATCCCAGCTAGGTTCTCCAATCCGACGCTGGTTGACCCACCATGTGATACCACGCAGTCTTGCGCTGCGATAATGTTCAATGGAATCAATGAAGTGGATGGTAATCGTACCGTGATCGGCCAGTGGAATTTCGGTGGTCTTCAAACCATCAAGCGACATCAGTTGAACTGGTTGCTCATTTACTAAGATTTTCAATGAAGGGTCTACTATGAATTTAGAACCGATCAACTGACGAAGTTCATCAATGTCAATCAAATGGCGATTTAGAGTGGCTGAAATCTCTGTTCCATGACCATTCTTTTCCGATTCTGCTAAAAGTTTGATTTCGAAAGGCGTAGTCCCCTGAAGTGCCAAGCCAACTTGTACTGTGATGCGATTGCCGTCTTTCGTTGTCGAAACATTGTAGGAATCTGAAAAACAGAATGGTGCATGCCGTCCCTTTCCACTACGTCCGAATGCCTTTCGTTTTAGTCCCCTGACGCCCTTCGGAAATACGACATCGGTTCCCTGTTCAGCCTCTCGGTCATAGCAGAGAGTTCGCCATCGGCGTTCGAATTCGGCCTTGGTCATGCCAATCCCGTTATCCCAGATTCTGAATGATTCACCTTTTTCAGTAGGCCAGTCTATGTGAATCTCAGTGGCTCCGGCGTCATAACTGTTTGCGATCAGCTCAAGAATCGCAGTGCGAGGTTCGCAGATAATCTGTCCAGCATGATCCTGCAAGAACCGATCTGCGAATGCAAACGGAGCGTCGGCGAATAGCGTGGATTGAGTCGATTTCTTCTTCGCCATGAGAACCACCTCCGATTCATTTGCCCAGGCACAACACAAAAAACTTCTGCGGACGTTTGCATTGCAGTTATGTTGTCTGCGCAGTACAAATAATGTACTATTTTGGGGGATGATGAGCAACCAGCACAAGGGGCCTGGAACGGAAATGCAATGACTTTTGGCGAACGAATCCGTGAACTTCGAAAGGCGAAGGGGCTGACTCTGCGGGAACTCGCCCCAAAGGTCGAAGTTGGGTTCTCATATCTCTCTCGAATCGAAAATGGGAAGCTCAACTATGGGGATTACCCAAGTGAGTCGCTGATTCACCGTCTCGCCCAAGTTCTGGATGCCAGCGAAGACGAACTGCTCATTCTCGCTGAGAAGATCCCAGAGCGAATCAAACAGCGGGTATTTGAGCATCCAAATGAGTTTCGGGTACTCGCCGAGTTGTCTGATCAGCAGCTTCAACAACTTGTCGCAAATATCCGCAACCCGAAGCAGAAACAATCAGAATGAAAATGCTTCTCACCCAGCGGAAACAAGGAGCCCGCTCGCAGTTGAATTTAACTTGGAGTTAGCGTATCCGTACGAGCATATATCCACATAGCAAATGGTGATATTGTAAATCACACAATTTTTCTCGATTGCCAAGCTGTGATTGTCGAGATGTACTCGCCCGCAACAATAGGGTTGAATCTGAATCGATATTCTACCGCAGCAACCAGTTTTCGAATCGTAGGAAATATTCGTCGGCCCTCAACCAGACAATTCAATATCTGAAACATTACTGCATCCTGCCGAAAACTCATGATGGGCTGGTTCGATAATTCGACAAGAAAGTTTACGGCAACGCCTATTGCCGAATCAGTTTTACTTTCATAACCATTGAGTCGCTGGGATACCGCTATAAATGGTTCATTCGGTAACCATTCAGCTTTCTGCGCCGAGTATGTAAGAACACCAGAGTCAATTGTGATATGACGATACCCAAGTTCGATCAATGACACAACTACAGAGTCATATACCGAGCGCTCTAAACTCTGATTATGGCAAGAATGCAGAAGAAGAATCTGCGTCCAGACACCTTCCACATCAAGCTCCGTTTTTGCAATAGCCCGAAGAAGAAAATCGTCTGACAAGAGCACATGCCCTGGCGACTTCGAGATAAGCACGGTATCGATATTTTCTTCGCCTAGAAGCTTGCCTCGCTCTTTGACATACCCTCTCTCAGTTTGAAGTGATTCTGTTACCGGAAGGATGTCACATTCAGCTCTTATCCATTTGATAAGCGATTCTAGTTTCTCAATCTGGTTTTTAATGGATTCCTCTGTCACTTCCTGGCGAATGAAATGCTCATTTTCCTTGGCAACGGTTTCATAGCCGTTTGGATTGATAAGTACACGTTTGTGAAGAATGTCACTCAATACGTCAATCGTTGATTGGGCCACTCCAATTCTTCCGTATAATTTGACGATCTGATCTACAGCACCAATGGAATGAAGGGTCAATAGAGACACGACATCCACAACAAGTTTTGGCCTTTTTTCAAGTAGTTCAAGGGCCTGCTGACGTTCATACTCACCACCATGACAACATCGAAGTGATAGATTCTTGTGAGTCGTCAACCTGGTCCATACATCAACAATGTTTTCACCGATAAGATGTGAAAAATGTCCGATTGTCGTCCGACCCGCTAAATACACATCAAGTGCAGCTTGACTTACATAGGAAGATTTATTGACTTCATCCATTATGGATTCGGCTGCCATCCGTGCACCTTCTTCCCCTTTTGGAAATTTAAATGCAACGAATCCTTCAATCTCTGGAAAATTTACTTCTAAAATCGCAGCACTTTCATGGCAGGCATGTAGAAACTTGCTCTTGATCTCGACAATCCTACCCTTTGTTACTTCAGGTGCTCCTGATTTCAGAGGTACCTCATCCCCCAGTTTCTTATTGATCAATCGCTTTGCAAGATCATGGTTTATCTGAAGCTCATTCCTTGAAATATCTGCATCTTCACGATCATCAATGATGTACCATGCCCGGTCTCCAGAAATATCTTCTACGCAAACCGCTACACCATTTGAAACAACGTCTGCTCCTAGCCAGCGTTTTTCAGTATGCCCTCCAAGGAAAATCGACTGAATATAACGCAAGTGGACATTACCGTTATTGGGATGAGAGCGTCGAATCTCGTAGAGTAACTCTGTGGATTCACGATGTCTTCCTCGGGCAGCTTGTAAATTGGCGATTTGAATCGCACAAGCTGTTGGAATCGCACTTAGTGATGGTGGTTTCGCAAGAAACTCATCTACTTTATTATCCTGACCACGCCGGAGATTTATAACTGCAAGGCGAACACGCATAACATCGTCATCAGGAAAATATTTCAAATAATTCAAGCATACTTCTTCTGCTTTAGGGAGATCGCCAATCTCCTCATAGATGGCTGTCTCGATTTCGCTGGCGTATTGCAGTGGACCATTCGCCTCTCGGAGTGAGTGGCAGATCTCCAAAGCTCGATCCAGCTTGTCTCCCTCATAACAGGAGTAGAGTAAACGGCGGGTATTGGGTGTGTCAGTGGTAGGGTCGGAGACTTTTTCATAGATAGACGCCGCTTGGGCGTACATTTCAAATTCATAATAAGCATTAGCCAGAATCCACAGTTGCGTGGTCGGTGTATAATCTGAAACGCATCGCTGGGCATCCGAAAGAACCGCAAGAAATTCTTCAGGAAGTCGTTGCCCACGACGGATACGAGCTGCCTCTACCAGATCGACAATGTCGTATGGGTTCACTTCAACGACTTCGTCAGACAGCTTTCGTGCCTCTACATATCTCTGCTCTATAATATAATTGTGAACCAGGATTTGGTTTGCTTTATGCCGGAGCTCTGGAGATGGCGAAGTTTTGAGAAAGGATTTTAGTTCATCAATAACGGCGTCGACACCATCTCGTTCAGCAATCAATTCGGCTCGATATAACGGCGCAAAGGGAAGGTCTTCGGGTCGCTTCAATAATCCCATCAACTCGATTGCACGATCCTTGTCTCCTGTTGCTTCAGCAACGAGCGCACGTTGAAAAACTGCGATTGGCAATCCTGGTTTGATGGAAAGCGCTTCGTCAAGATCGGTTGCAGCTCCTTCACAATCGCCCAAAATTCGTCTTGCCAAAGCCCTGTTGACAAGATAGCTGATTCTAGTTCTCCTAAGTTCAGGCTCTTTGAAGCAATCAAGAGAGTCGTCCAAGAGGGATTTTGCTTCTTCAAGTAATGCTCGTTCTTCGGCAGAGGGTTGTCCAATTCGAATTCCAGAACCTTCAACCTGTGTCAAACTGCCAAGAATAGCATTCGCCAAGGCCGCTTTTGAATCGGGAGATGGATTCTCCGCATATTCGACCGACTTGCGAAACCACTTGATCGCCTCATCAAGAGTTTCTCTTTCCTGGGCAGAAACTCCCAATGCGAAGGCGACTTCATGTTGTTCAAGAAGATCTTCAGGGAGTGATTCGATGATTTCATGCAATGACTTATCAGTCGAAGAGTGAATGTATGCAATTTGTGCACGAATACTTGCCGGATGGTTTTTAAGAACAAACTCCGCAGTATTATGAGCATTCTCGTCTTGCCCAATAAGTAAGTAGGCAATGGCACAGTTGCAAAGTATCTTTTCGTTTTGCTCATCGTGTTGCCGTGCCTCAAAAAATGAATCAGCCGCCTCTCGCTCTAATCCGAGACGTAACTGTGCAGCCCCCATGCAGTTGATGAATTGGGCCTTTAGACTTTCTGTTGCGTGAGACCAAAGAGTCGTTCTTTGGCTCTCCAGATATCTGAGTGCTTCTGCCGGTTTGTGATCTTCGATCAATTGACGAGCATACTTCAGTGTAGCTTCATTCTGTGGTGCCAGTAGTCCAGATATATCACCAATAAGAAGCGGATGCATTCCACCTGATTCGGAGAAGGTTTTATCAAAATGACTGAGGATAGTCTTGACATTCTTTGCACCTTCCTCCAACAGCAATTGTTTTGACTCCTCAATTCTGTCAAGGCCCTCTTTCAGGAGCTTCGCATGAGAAAAGTCGGGATAATGCTTTGCGATGACATTCGGATACTTGCCAATAATTTCAACAATGTCCTCCCAAGACCATATCGATACGACATACTTTCGCTTTCGGTGACGGTTTGTGATTTTTCGGGCAAGTTCTTGGAGTTTCGCATCTCTTGGGGCCGTGGTTGCGAGAATGAACTCCGTTATTTGTGGCTTGAACCGTTTCGCTTTTTTGTATTCTTCTTTAAGTTCTTCCTCTGTCACCTGACTCTCAGAGTAGTTGTCCTTCCCCTTACATTGCACTCCAGCCCACTCGTCCCCTTGATTCGGCCTGCCGAATACATCAACTCCTTTCTGACGCTGCCCCTGTCGCCCATTCTTCTGTGTGTTTGGGTCATTCCATATCTCTCCCCACAGGTCGCAACATAGAGATTCGAAGTCTTGCCAGTTTTTTGGCGGTGGAATCTGTAGGCTGGAAAATGTTGGCAATTGATTATCCTCAGAATTTATGTAATTCCGTATGAACTCCTGAACCTATTGGAGGGCGTCTCCTGTCATCAAGATCATCCAGAAAACCGTTGCAAGAAGCTTCATTGGTACAACATACAACATTCTTCGAAGCGACCTATTCTTCTTTAGCAACGTTCTTTTCGATTTGCTTCCAGTACCTATTCTTCTCGAAGACTGGACGCAGAATATCTAATTCTTCGTTCGCAAGGCGTTCTCCTTCAGACAGCTTTCTCACAACTGACTCAACGCTGAGATCATTGAGCCACTCAGCCAGACGACGCTTTGTTTCCGCTGACGTAGCGCTCCGAAACCCTGTAAGAAGCACATTGCCAAGATCGTAACGCTGCTGTTCTGATGAAAACTTTTCGGTGATCTTCGATTTGAAGTCAAGCATTTCGGATACAGTTTCAGGGAAGCCCTGCATCGAGGCTACGCCAGAAACAACATCTAAGAAGAATTCGCTGGACAAGTCCACATTCTGCTCGATCTGAAGCCATGCACGTTTCTTCTGGCTGTCGTTTAAGTCATCCGAAGAAAGCAAGAAAGAGAGGACTTTCGGCGCATCACCACTACGTAAGCTCAGCCACAACCGAAGGCATCGGTCGTTCTCACCCTTGGGAGGCTGCTGAATGATCTGCGATGTGATAGACATCAATTCGTCCAAACTCGCACGTTCCGCAATGAACCCCCAAGTGACTCGCAATGCCTCAAAGTCCGAGTTATCCTCCGGCAAGCCATTTATCATTTGCGCAATTCGTGGTGCGGTTGGCATTTCGTCATGTAGTTTTATCGCTGCCGTAGCAGCATCCCTGTAGTATTGCCAAACTTGGCAAGCAGATTCCAAGACTACAGGACGTTTTTCATTGCTGACAACGTTGCGGGCAACCATGTCGCTCATGCTTTTCAACAGGTCATCCATGTGTTCCTGGCTCGGATTTGATTGGATCACTTTCGCAGCTTGATCGAATAACTGATCTGGATTGTAACCAGAAAGATCGTCAGATGCATGTGGCCATACACGCTCCATTTTTCCGTGAAGCCAACCAAGCAGCGAAGGCCGGTCTTGAGTATTTGGAAAAAGCCCCATGATCATCGAGGCGACAGTTGAGGGAGGGACATAGTTAATTGCCTGCGGCACGACCGAGAAGACCTGTTGAAGATATTCATTCGGGTTGGCGTGACGTTGGCCCAACTGCGAAAATACGCTGTTAAGAAATGCCTGCATTTTCGAGTCGCCAAAGGCTTGTGGACTGAGTTTTGACACAAAGGCTATGATTCGGCAACTCTGCTCGACGCTGATATTGTCGTTCGTATGGATAGGGTTAAGATGCTTCATCAATCGATTCCGCTGTCCATCATCGAGGATTGTGGCATACGACTCTGCCATCCATTCCACGCAAGCGATTGGCAAATCTGAAATAATGCGGTTGGACCAATTGTTGATCAAGTCCTCAAGTAGCTGTGGCGAACTTTCACCAACTGGTGTCGCCAGTGTCACGGCATACATTACGGTTTCACTGCCACTCACCCATTGTGAAACCAACTCGGTAATCGATTGAGCGGTGTCCTCCGTCAACTCCTGCTTTCGAGCGACAACGAGTTGAATCATAGTTTGGGCTGTCTCATTTACATCAACTGTGGCTAGGTCAGTCATGAGCCGATTACTGAGAGCAGTGCAAATTGAATTGAACTCAGCTGAACTCGGGCGTTTATCACCTGAAATTACCTTGAGGGCGTATTTTGAGCCGAACGAAAGCAAGCCAGCCGTACCGAACAAAATGTAATCTGCCACGAAACGCCAAAGGTCAGGGCGGCTTTCTTCACCGCTAACAAGCAAACGATCAAACACGATCTGACTTCGACGGATGACGCCCTCTTCCTCCAGAATTGTGGAAGAGTCGCTTTTGAGTATTGAACAAATCTGATTTGGGTAACGAGCTCCGAATAGTGGCAACAGTCGGTCTTCGTGTTTCTCTATCCAACTTTCGAATTTGTCAAACGGCAAAAACTGCTCGCCCCCTTCAAGTTGTACACGTCGGGATTCGAGCCAATTCAGTAGTAGTGCTTCGGCCTTAACTTCAAGGCCGTGATCACGATGAACATCCAGAGCAAGACTACACGCTTCCTCACACATAGCCATAGCCTCGTCGAGCGACGGTGCCTGTAGGGATGGGAGCTTGAATTCGATCTTTTCGTCTGTCTTGAGCAAATCATCGATGAGGCGTGCTGCGACCATACGCTTGTCTGTTGGTGTCGCTGCTCCGATTACCTTACCAATGTTGTCCATTCCCAAACGCCATCGAAGCTCTGGTGAGTCTCCAAGTTGTCTGGCTAATGGTGAAATTAGCAAATGTGCAGAGTCGGCTGGGAATCGTTCTGTTAATGAAGAAAGGACGAAAGCAGCATTGTTCTTGCGGGTTTGTGTCTCGGACGTAAGTTCCTCCGTCAAACCATTTAATAACCGAATGTCGTCATCAGATAAGGGCTTTGTATCGTTCTCTCGACCAAGAGCCTCAAGTACACCATCAACATCCCCAGAGACAAATGATACATTGAGGGCGAGAGCCTTGTCACCATACTTACGAGTAACAGGGTCTTGAGAGAAGAATAGGATCGGACGAAGCGTTTTGGGCCACGGTACCCCCTGCACTCCAGCGATGAACTGCCGCAAAGAACGATAGACTTCCTTCAAATTTCCTTCTGTTGTCGAATACTTCGAGAGTCGTGCCCTGATTTCGTCCGATTTTTCTTCAAGTTCGCTCTTGCGGATAAAGACATCGCTGAAGTGATGAATTAGATCAGGCTGTTTCTGAAGGTCACGATAGAAATCGGGGAAGTCTACTCTGAGTGCGCAAATCGCCCCTACGGCAAGCGGGTATCCAGTAACAGCCCCAGATGAAAGACCGCCAGGACGGTTGGAGCCCGCACCGTCAAGTTCACGTTTCTTGGCAACCCACCAACACTGAATAAAGCAATTTACAATTTGCAGTGCATTGCGAGGCGTTGCAACGCCGACGTGAATCATCTTGTCTATCAACGTTTCGATTGATGTCTCTGCGGACTCTAAATCCTCATCTAGCCCGGTGAGTGAATTCCGCAGCCACTTTTCAGCAAAACTTCGCATGTCTCGTTTTGGAAATGGAGGAATCTCCATTCGAAATTGGAAAATACGATCAAGAAAGCGGTGAGCATCTGTCTGTGTGAAGACGGCTCCAGGCATGTCGCTCTTGACTCCACGCTGCCTCCGGTCAGCGAGCGCTTCAGCGACACGGTCTTCATCGCAGGAAATCACGAACACGATGCCAAGGCTGTGGGCTTGGCTTGGCAGTTCCATGAAAGTTCGAACAGCATCGAGCCCGACTATCATTTCTTCCGGTGATAGACGGTCCAAATCATCTACGAATATGACAAGACGTTCGCAATGTTTGCCGTGTTTCAGTTTTGTCTTCCCGTTCTTAAATTCATCCAACTGCTGTATGAGCATATCTTCATAGATTTCCGAAGCAGAAATGGGGTTGTCTATGCGAGTCACTGAAGTACGCCGAGGGAATCGATCCGCTGAAAGTAAGAACTTGATTACTGCAACCGAAGCCGCAGCAGACGCAACAATCAGCCAGCTAATGGCCGTTTCATCGGTCACGGAACAGAGGCGTGCAATCCCGACTACTGATGCCACAAATATCACAACAACGATGGCTGCTTGGAGCAAACTCCATCCCCATAACTCAAGCACTTCTTTCCAAAAGTCCAAAGTGCTTTTTGCTTCCTGGCTCGATTTTTGGACGGAACGAAATAGAGCGTCGTCCAGTTTTTCCTTGTCACCGCCTAACTGGACATAGACATGGCGTAAAAGAGCACGCTTGATGTCCTCGCCACCAAACCGCCATGCGTTGAAAGTGATAGGTACGATTCGTCGAGATCGAACCTGGCATCCATCCGTGCATGTATCGTCAGCTAACTCATTTAGGTACATCGACTTGATGGAGCTTTTTCCAGAACCCCAAACACCAAGAAGACCAATGCTGAAAGGTGGCTCGTTTTGTTTGGACTCAACAAGCCCTCTGAGCATTGCGGCAAAATGGCGGTGGCCAAACTCATCCTGTGATGCGGATTGAATCTCTCGATCCAGAATCGCCGATGCAAATTTGGAGTTTTCTGCCATTATTATTGCCTTGCTACTTACACGAATCAATTATTACTTTGATTGGCCAACACGTCGATTGAAGTTGACTCCCATGAGCACGTTCTCCAACCCTATTGGAGTGTTTATCATTTGATGTTACTTGAGTCATCCTGTTCTCGGTCCATCCTTGTTGTTTCATACGAATTGTAACTTGCCTTTTTAGTTTAAGTATCGTACAGTGCTAGTGAACATATCGCAACCATATGAAAGGTCAGTCCAATGCGGTTCGGCGAAAGAATCCGAGACCTTCGACGAAAGAAACAACTTAGGCAAAAACCTTTAGCTGAAAAGCTGGGTATCTAGTCTGCTTGCCTGTCCAAGGTAGCAAAACAACGATTGGATTTCGGAGACTTTCCTTCGGATAAACTAATCCACAAACTGGCTGATGTTTGGAGTGGTGACGAGACGGAACTTCTACTGCTCGCTGAGAAGGTTCCTGATCAAATCAAGCAGCAACTACTGGAACGGCCTGAAGCATTCCTGCGGATCGCCGAACTTGATGACAAGGAGTTGGATCAACTCGTTTCGCAGCTTGAAGAAAGGCTGAAGCAGTCCGAATGAAAATCCTCTTCCTTCACGGCTGGCATAGTGACGTGGGTGGCGTCAAACCGACTTACCTGATGAGTCCCGGTCACACAGTAATAAATCCGGCCCTGGACGACGACGACTTCGACGCTGCCGTCCAAACTGCTCAAGCGGAGTACGACCAACACCACCCGAATGTGATTGTCGGTTCTTCCCGAGGTGGTGCAGTTGCCATGAATATCGATAGTGGTGAGACACCTCTTATATTACTCTGTCCAGCATGGAAGAATTGGGGGACAGTCACATCCACAAAAAGGAAAACAACGATCCTTCACAGTCGGATGGATGATGTCATTCCTTTCAAAGACAGCGAGGAGCTTGTAGCAATTAGCAAACTTCGTGAGGGGGCATTGATTGAGGTTGGTAACGATCATCGACTGGCTGATCCCGAATCACTTTCGATCATGCTGCGAGCGGCGATTGAGGCATGTATTCCCGCAATTACTGATGATCCTCAAGAAATGCTGCAACAAGAATGGGCTGGATTATGTTACACAGCTTCGGTGCGGTGGATCACACGTCCAGTGAATTCTAATTGGGTTCTCGTTCATGGTAAAGTGGGGAGGGAATCGGTTGGACGGCGAATTGATCACGCCTGGTGCGAGCATTATGACCAAGTTGTCGATCTAACGATGCCAGTTGGCAATCGGACGTTTAATCGAGAAGAGTATTATCGGATCTTTGAGCCGGAAGTCATCAAGAAGTATTCCGCCCAGGATGCCCGTTGGTTGATTATCAAAAATGGGCATGATGGTCCGTGGGACGAATCTGAACAGTTGAGTTAAACATGTTCCTATCTGTTTCAAAGCAGATTCTTATGCGATTCTACTCACTTCGAGATACGCCAAATAGCTTCTTTTGTATCATACTTTTTTGGCTAATCAGGGAAACTCAGCAATACAAAATTTTAGATTGTTGTTGAAATTATTCCAAAAGAACATCTACCGAAAAGGTGATTTCTACAAAAGTGAATGTCGGTGCGTTACTGCCCTCGGTTATGTCTCTACCGTATTCATAGTAATAACCTTACGCAAATTTATTCCAATTCTTTCTATTAGGCTCAATGAGTCTATTGAAAAAGTTTAAGAACAGCAACAGCTAAAATATTCTGGAATGTTTAATTAGTTCCAAACTTCGTTGCACCAAGTAATGAGGATTATATCCACTCTTTTCAAGGCAATTAGAATAGGCATAGTAAAGAACTCCCTTTATCAAAGATCCATTACTAGAATGAACAACATAGCTTGGCCGCATTGATGAAGCATAACCATTATCCTGGACATTGGATGTAAAGAGTTTTTTGGGTTTGTTCCACCGCAAACCATCTTCAGAATAAGAAATATAAAATCCAGACCTATTTGGAGATGGTATTCTGTCATCCACATTTAATTCATCAAGAGCAAGCGTGACGAAAGTCATAATATAAATATCCCAATTTTCGTTATATTGAACATTTGGAAGAGAAAAGTCGCAATTCTCTGGGGCATTATCAAATAATTCAACAAATGGAGAGTGATGTTCGAGCCCTTCGACATCAAATTTGGCTTCTTCTGGATTACCAGATCGCTTGTACCATTTTTCAGGTTCTTGTAGATCGCATCTTGCCATACTAATCACGCATTTACCAGGATTCTCAGGATTGTCTGAAACTCGTGTTAGGTCTGTGTAGTATGCATACAGTTCTCCAGAACGCATTTTGCATACAGATGGATCTCCAAGACCGAAATGATGGCAGTTATTATTTCGATCGCAAGTTTGTAAAACTACTCCCATTCGATCAAATGTATTTCCATTACATTTCACAAGTCCTATTTTCCAATCACGTTGTGAAATCTCTTCTCCTTCATATTCATGTTTCTCGCCATGATATAATCCCCACAGATCATTTTGGCCATCTCGAAATATTGTGCTAACTCCAGCATAGTCTCGGTCAAAATCAGTTTCAGAATTAGTTTTTCTGAGAACCTTATTGATTTTGTTAACGTGTCCAATACTGGCACCCCGCATGAGATATGTGTCGTCATTTGCGACCATTAGCCATTTCCATTCAGGCTCTCTTTCTAGTACGACAATAGGCTCATCTGGAAAGTGTTTTAGGCGGTGCAAACCGTTATTAAACACTTTTGAATGTCTCGGAGAAATTACTACATCGAACATAATTTTAGGTTCCGTAAACATGAGGCTGAAAAATGTTAATGATCATCGGGTGCGATCATAGTCATTAAATATAGTGTCTAATCTCTTCTACTGATCTAAGAAAGTAAAACGAAAAATGTCATTTTCTTTACTTACTGGATCTACCATCAAAGATCCTTCGGTTGCTTTGTTCTTTTTATGTTCATAGCGACTCTGAATGGAAAATAATCGAGTCAATTTAGAAATTGCATGTAGACTTGATCTGAAGTTCCCCATTCTGTGACGTACAATTCTGCTGGGGGAATGAACCTCGAAGCCTTTTAGCGTGTCCATTGAGTGAAATGCTGTCAAAATTGAGAAAGCTTGGAACTGTCCGATGTCTGATTATTCCCCAAAACACCCGTTCATTGTTGTTGACCAAAACCAGTGTCGTAAACAACAGTCAGTGGATGACTTGATACGCCGTTGTTACCAACAGGAACTGGGGCTCCTTCTGCCTGATACCGCCATTTACGAGTTCTCGAAGGGCACAAAAGCCTACAATACTTGGCGGCATTCGCTCGAACTCATTTGCAAAGAGCCTGGGCTTGTCTTTGCAGGGAGAAGTATCGGCAAAATGATGAATGAAGAGGTCGCCACGGGGACTGCACTCAACGATGTTATTGATCAAGAGGTAACGCCTCGATTACGGCAACTACTCACCGAGTTGAAAACTGGAGACGATTCCCGAATCAACAAGTCGCTTGCTGAGGTCGTCAAGTTCATCGACGACGAAAAGGACTTGCGAGAGCAACATGACGTTAATAAATCTATTGTGGACAGTTTGACCGAACATTGGAAGTCGAGCCTTTCCGATGACGATTTGAAGAAGCTGCGACAGCCAGATCGGGAAACATTCGTGCGAATCCTATCGCAGTTGGAGACAGCCAGAATTGTCTTTGAGGCGGCGAAGGCAGACGGCTGCTCGGACGAGATTGCAACCTCGTTGACGGTCGGTCCCAGCGTTTATGGACATGTTGTGCTGGGCCTTGCGGCTCTTTCCCTTGACTGGCTTGCTCAAGGCGGATTGGATGGAGCGAAAGCAGACAAGATCACGAACGATTTTCACGACCTTGACTACATTTGCACTGCAACATTTTGCACTGACCTGGTGACGGACGACCGGCGAGCTAATCGAGTTTATTCGGCGATGATCGATGCACTGGAGAGACGGTGGGCAAAGTGGAAAACGCTTGCTGAAGCCGAAGAAGGTCAGTCTGGTTCGTGAACACAAGAAATGAGTAGTATAACAGTGATCAGGGGATGTTTGACATGTTTGATGATGCCTCGGCACTATTACACCAATCACATCTGTCAGCATGAATTGCCACAGCGTCCGCTAGCCGCCCGTTGAAGAATCCACATTGGTGGTGTGATCGGCTTGCAGAGCAAGGATCTGTTTAATAAAAGAAGCCGACGAGATTCGTCGGCTTCTTTTCTTTCGAAATATCTCGGCGTTTAGATCACCTTGACGTTTTCCGCTCTTGGTCCCTTTGGTCCTTGTCCCTTATCGAAAGACACTCGTTGTCCTTCTTGCAGTTCGTCGTAGCTCACCCCGTCGAGGTTCGAACTGTGGAAAAACATGTCCTCACCGTTCCCCAAGTCGATGAAACCAAAACCTTTGTCCGTCAGCTTTTTGATCGTACCTTCTGCCATCTTCAATAATCCGATTCATAAAAATAGTCTTTGCGGAGCGCCTAACACAACGGGTTCAAGCTGCTTAATCTCAGAGATTGAGTTTATCCAGAAACATGGACAAAACCAATGAAGCGACCATCAAAAACGGTAAATGATCGCTGTCGTCGGTTAAACCATGTCCTTTAATCCTTTGAGCGGCAGGATTTTGACTACGTTTCGGGCGGGCTTGGCTTTGAAGACGGTTTCTTCTTTCGTGAATATCCAATGACAAATCCGAGTCAGTGGCTCTGTACCTTGTGGGGCAGTTTCAATCACCCGCAAGCAGGAAAGAGCCCATGTCCGATATCAACGATGTGCAACCAACTTCATTGTCCCACCTGATTGGCCAGGAGCATGCCAAGAAAGTTATCGAAGTTGGGCTGAACTATGCTTTCTCTGAGAATCAACCTTTCCCAACTCCAACGCTGTTACTCGGGCCTCCAGGGATCGGCAAAACAGCATTTGCCAATGTCATTGCCCAGGAAATGTGTTCTTCATTCACAGAGACACTCGCTCAAAGCATCCAGTCGCCTGCTGACATGCACGCCGTTTTGTTGGGCGCCAGAGATAAGGATGTCGTGTTCCTGGATGAGTGTCATGAACTCGATAAAAAGCTGCAAACGCTTCTTTACTTGGCCATCGACAAGAGACGGATCGTGGTCAATGGAAGTGGGCAGTCTCCTCAATCGATTCCTATTGCCGACTTCACGCTACTCCTGGCCACCACTGATCCTCAACGACTTTTGCAGCCGTTGAAGGATCGATCCAAAGTCATCATCAACTGTGATTACTATGAGCCTGAGGAACTGGCGCAAATCGTGTGGCACCGCAGCCGGGCATTGGGGTGGGATGTGCATGAAGCCGTCTTGCCTCTTATCGCCCAGCGATCACGGGGAACGCCCAGAATTGCACTTCGGCTGCTCAATTCGTGCTGGCGTTGTTGCCGATCGGAAGGAGAAAAGAATGTTGAAATCAAACATCTGGAGCAGGCGTGCCAGTTAGAGAAGATCGATGAAATTGGTCTCGACTCCACGGAACGCCGGTACCTGACGGCTCTGGGTAAAGGTCCAACTCGCCTGGGTGTTATGGCATGCATTCTCGGCCTGGACTCGAGGGCGGTCAGTCACCACGTCGAACCCTTTCTGCTGCGGAGTGGTTTGGTCGTCAAAGATAAAAATGGACTGCGGGAATTGACGCAACAGGGGTATGAATACCTGTCGCAAAGTCGTCCTGAAACAGACTGATTTGCGTTCGGTTTGTGTCTGTTATTTATCTCAATGTGCCGTCGAATCGGTCACCCCTTTCTGTCCTATTCTTGTCGTCTTTGCCTCTGATCTTTGCTGGAGTTATGTCCGATGACTGACCGAAACATGTCTGATTTCAAGGAGTTTGTGAGCGTCTCCGAGATGGCTGCCCTGTGCGACCTGTCCAGGCAGCGATTTCATGAATTGATCGGGATCGTCTTCCCATATCCTGTCTATTTGCTGTCCAATCGGCGTCCGATTTATGACCGGAAACTGCAAGAAGTCTGTTTGAGAGTTCGCAGTACGGGACGATCAATCAATGGCGAACCGGTCCTCTTCTATCGTCGTCGATCGCAACAACCAATGAGAAAACAGCGAAAAGACACCAAGCCGCAAAACGGAAACCATGCCGACCTGATCAAGAGTCTGGGGGCGCTGGGGCTGGCCCCACTCGATGATCGTCAGGTAAGTCAGGCTGTACGGGAGGTCTTTCCACAAGGAACTGCCGAAGTAGCTCCTGGCGAATTGATCCGACAAGTTTTTCTCAAGCTCAAGTGTGAGAGGAATGTCTGATTCGTGGGGATGGAAGTGACCGGAAATTGTCGTTTTATCGTCAGACGATGATCTGGAATTGCTTCCACTCTGTCAATCAGTCACGCCGTACCTTCAAGGCCAGCGAATTCAATTTCGCATAATGGTCAGATCACGAAATTCAAACCGGGTTTTCGAGCCCCAGAGGCATCCCCAATGACAGAACACCGCCCTAATGGCGCATCGCAAAACGGAAAAGCGAAATCAAACATCGTCTCTCAGATCGTGCGGATCATTCGCAAGGCAGGACTAGATTATGAAGACTGGCGTTATGTAGCTAAGCGAGTCCGGCAGGTATGCGAACTGCGACCTGCCAAGCGAAAGCAGAAATTGCCTAAGGTTCTGAACGCCGATGATTTCAGACGGTTTTACAAAATAGTCGATCGGGCGGACAACGTTGAGCACAGCCTGATGTTGCGGTTGTTGTTCTATACCGGCGTGCGGGTCTCGGAATTGTGCAGCATGGAAGTGGTTGACTTGGACCTGGAGAACTGCAAAATCAGAATCAACGACGGCAAAGGTTCCAAAGACCGATACGTTCTATTCGGAAAGAGTTTCGCCACCGCATTACGGACTCACATCGCTGCTCATTCAGAGAATCGTTGGCTGTTTCAAAGTAGGCGGAACACGAAGTTCTCGACCAGACGCATCCAACAAATCGTCAAGGAATATGCAGAGCAAGCAGGGGTGAAGGCGACTCCACACACGTTCCGGCACCAGGCAATCACCTGGCTGACCCGCCATTCCGGAATGGCTGATGCGGAACTTCAGTTGATCACGGGACACTCACGGCGAGAGACGTTAGCTGTCTATCAACACATTGCCCTGGATGGTGAACTCGAAGAATGCTACCAGAAAGCTATGCGGGATGTGGAGTTGTAAACCCGGTCTCAGCAAGCCCCGACCGCCAGTAGGCGGACGGGGCTCGATCGATCTGTGCAATACAGGAACTTGTCTTCGACAAACACAGGAGCGGATCGATCCTGTTTTGACGGAACGAGGGACTTGGTCAGTAGTACGTAACAAATATTCAAAGATGGCATCGTTTCGGTCTATTCATCAATAGATGAGCTTACACTTTGCATCCCGCATTGCATCAAGCTCCAGTGTCTCACGTCCTGGACAGAGCAATTCACAAGCCCGTCACGGGCAAGCATCACCATCACAATGTGAATCGAGTTTACGAAGTCCTTTGCATTGGTGTTGTAACCCATCGACAACACTCGATCTGCGATCTCCGTTTCACTCAGACTCTTCATTGTTGATTGATTCATCGCCTTGAGGATGAACCTCGACAACGTCTCTGAGTTTCGACATCTTGGTTTGAATTGATGTGTATCATTTCCGAGAACGGTTTTAAGTAGTTCGTCTGTTTCAGAAAGCATCAATGCAAATTTTTTGATTAAACGTTCACGCTCACGCAGTAATTTAATAATTCGTTCTGTCTGATTATCGGCCTTTAGGTACAATAACATCCCCGCATTTGCTTTTTGCATGTCACTCAACTCCTTTCATTGTGTCTCACTTTAGTGTAAAGGATACTACTCGTCCTTCTACAGGTTACTCAACTTACAATGCGACTGAGCATTGCCGCATCCTGTTCGGTATGAGTTGACGACGTACTTGGAAACAAGGTCGCCCGTCGAAAGCGAGCGAGGCACTCGGGCGCTGCGTGATAGATTCTCGGCGCTGATCGGTGTGAAGATCCGTCTACATCTGCTGCGACACACGATGGCTCACCAATACCTTGAAGTCAATCTTGGTGATCTTGTCGGTCTCGCCTAAATTCTCGGACACAGTAACTTGAACACGACGAAACGCTACGTCCAGCGAACCGAGAGGGTTAAGGGGAGCTTCTGATCGGATGGGATTCTGAACGGGCTCCTGCTGCATCATTTTGAGTACGATCAATCTCTCTACACTGCCCTACACTGCCAAAACCCACACCAATTGGCGTGAAATTGCAAATATTCGTGATTTTAGAAAGAATTCAGCTACTAGAGGGTCTGTTGTGGCGATATTATTTCTAGGAAAGGTAAAAAAACTGTCCAGCGAGGAATCAGTATGGAATTCGCACAAAAGTTGAAAGAGGCACGTAGTAGGTTGGCACTAACGCTCGAAACCGTTTCTGAGCGTAGTGGCATCGTTAAGTCTGCAATTTCCGAATTCGAGAATGCGATACGAGAACCCAAGCTCGTTCAGCTACAGAAGCTTGCGACCGTCTATCGACGATCCGTTGGTTTTTTCCTAGACGAGAGTGCATATCCGAATGAATGCGTGCTTTGGCGTGAGCGACCAGCCAGCCCGTATGCGGAAGATCTACAGGCCACGTTGATCGATTTGGCAGAGAAATTCTACAGTTTGGAAATCCTGTGCGATGAACACTCACCGTATGAGATGCCGTCTGCTTCTGGAAAGGCTGAGTCATTTTCGTATTCCAAAGCGGAGTCTCTCGCCTTCCAAGTACGTAAAGAATTAGGGTTAGGAGACCGACCTGGCCAGACTCTCCTCCGAGTGCTTGAGGAAGTCTGCAATGTCAAAGTCTTCCATTTTCCGTTCGAACCTACAGGTAGTGCAGCTTGTTCTGTCTCTGAGGAGTTCGGAGCCGCCATTCTCCTGAATTCTGAAAATGTGAGATGGCGTCGAAACTTCGATCTTGCTCACGAACTGTTTCATTTGTTGACGTGGAAAGTCTTTCGTCATGACTCAACGGAAGCCTCTGAGGTTGCATCAGAACACGAAGAGAAGCTTGCGACTTGCTTCGCACGGAACCTTTTGATGCCAGCGGAGGCATTTAGGGAAGCGATCAATGTTCAACGTGACGGTACTGGTAATCTTGGATTCGATGGGTTATTCGAAGTTGCCCGAGAGTTTGATGTATCAGTAGAAGCCGTAATGTGGCACATGTGTTTTGTCTTCAACCTTAATGGGGAGAAAGTCAAGGATGCCGTTGAACGAGTGATGTCATCGCTGAATGACTGGGATACTCGGGAAACTGATCAGCCCTCAAAATATCCAACTCGGTATGTTGCCCTCTGCAACCAAGCGTTTCGTAAAGGGCTGATTTCAACCGGTCGCTTCGCAGAATGTATGGGCATCTCCCGGCGACAAGCAATGAGACACCTAGATCAGGATGCTGCCGACGATGTCAAAGTTGAATTTGCTCATTCTTGACGCCAACGTAGTTATTTACCTCCAAGACGCCGGGATCTGGACTAAGTTCATCGATATTTGCGATGTACATCTACCAGAGACCGTTGTCGAGGAAGCTGCGTTCTACGATGACAAAGACGGTGATCGCCACTATATCGATCTAAGCGATGACATTGAATCTGATCGAATCAAAACTTTTGAAGTTCCGATTTCGGAACTTCGAAAGTTTCAGAACCAATTCGACTCTCTTTATGTAGATCAGCTTGATCCCGGCGAACTCGAAGCTCTTGCATATCTCTGCAAGTCGGAAGAACAGTTCTTCATCTCCTCTGGCGATGCAATTGTATATCGAGTGCTTGGGCGATTGAGTAAAGGAGATCAGGGCATCTCACTTGAAGAGATATTGATGAAAGTCGGGTTACAGCAATCTGAATTGCCTCGTCAATTCACGAAGCAATTTCGTGAGTCGCTGACAAAACAAGGCTTTGAAGACCTAATGCATGGTCGTGGTCTCAAGTAGAAGATCACAATCGTTAATGGACGATACTCCGCCGTCTGTCTTCGCTACTGTTGTGGATTATACTCAAGTTCGCATTGGTAGCCTCGTCTTGATATACACTATAGATTCGGGACAAGTGGGCGAGCGTCGCTTAGTTTTTCTAGCAATCATGTGTAATCACCGAAATTCATTTCGGGGCGCAACCTTTCTTCTTCATGGCCTCAATTGCACCCAACGTACAACGCCACTGCCCAGGTCATCAAAACCAGTAGAAGACTAATTCTCCTCATCAGTCACCCCATACCTTGCAAATGCGACGGCCACCGATAGTCGGCAGCCAATCGTAACCTTGGCACAGGGAGACACACGATGCCAGCAAACATTTCTTTTCAGAACAGTAAGTCAGAAGTTTTTACTGCAATGACACCCGCATGGTGGGATCGCAAAGGTGAGTACGTCGCCGACCAACATCTCACCAGCAAGCAAGTATGGGGCAAGAGGGGTGTGCTTAATTTTGAGTATGAACTTCGTCCCATATCTGATGCCAAAACCGTTAAGGTGCTCGATGGCTATCGTCATTGCATTCGCAAAGATACCGGCGTCACAGTTGGTTGCGGAATGACGGACGGGTACCGTATCGTCCAGCCACGGCAGGCGTTCGACTTCTTGGATGACCTCATGCGAGATGGCAGAATGCGGTATGCTTCCGCCGGTGTTCTTGGAAAGGGAGAAGAGATATGGATACTCGGTGTCATCCCGAATGACGATCAACCGATTTACGGCGAGACCCATAATCGATACGTCCTTTGGACCGATCGATTCGATGGTGGTGGCACGTTGAAATGCTTCCCATGCGTGACCCGTGTCGAATGTGCGAATACTCTGGCTGTGGCTCTTTCCGAGTGGAGCGCCAAATTATTCAAAGGCATCCGTCACAGCGGCGATATGCAAGCCAAGCTCGATGCGGCCCGCCAAACGTTAGTTGAAGTCGAATCTGCATTCCAGAAATATAACGCCGACTGCCAGAAGTTGATTTCCGCCCGGTTCAACCGAGATGATGCTCGACAATTTATTGAGACACTTCTTCCGATGCTGAATGATGATGCCAGTCAGCACTCAAAGTCAATTCGAGAGAGAAAGGTCCAAGCTGTACGTGAAGCTATGCGAGATGAGACGAACAACCTCGGCGAGATGAAGGGAACCTGGTATCAACTCGCCAATGCCGTCACGTTTGCCATTGATCATGGAAACGTACTCCATTTCCGTGGTGACCAGCGAACCAATCGTTTCCGATCACTAATGATGAATGATGGTGCAACGCTTAAACGCAAGGCATTCGACCTTGCCCTAAACATGGCCAGCTAATCGTCTCCCTGGCCCGCCCCCTTCGGCTGAGTATTTCAGTCGGACGGGGTTTTCATTTTTGGAATCAGTGGCTCTGTACATTGAGTGGCATGAACCAATTCACATGCCACTCTTACCGGAAAGCCTCTCATGCAATTCAGCATTATTTATTCCGTCGATACGCCGCACGACGTGGACGTCGAACAGTTCGCACCGCCAGACGCCGAAGATCTCTGGGATCAAACCGAAGACAACGACCAATTCGAGTATGACTACCTCGAAGGCCGGTGGGAGAACGGCCACCATCGAAAGTGGTGTGCCATCCTGAGCCGCCAGCAGTTCGATGAGTTCATTTAACACTGTACCCTGATTGCCGAAGACGTTGAAACGATGGGCAGCCTGGGGGCTCCCGGCTTCGGTGTCGGTTGGGTACCAGCAATCAGCTTCAATGGCGACAATCCCGATGCTATTCAAAACGCATACGTCACACCGATGCCCGAAACCAAACGGGAAAAATGTAGCGAAAGGGACTGGCAGCGTGTGCGAGGTGCAGTGCTCGCTGTCTATGGCTAATCGTTTGAAGCCAATAAAGCATTGAAAGTGTCTATCCCATTTCCTACATGCCCGCCCCGCTCTGCGGGGCGGGCTCGCTCAACCCAATCAGTGGCTTTGTACCTTCACAGGCAAACTTACTCAATTATTGGAGACCAACATGACCAAGCAATTCATACATCCTGATGACGCCACCAGACAGGCAGCAAAGTATGCCCAACTTGTTCAGAATGGAGTCAATCTCCGTGCGATCGTTGCGCAGATGCTGAGAGACATCGATGCAATGAGACAAGCCCAGAATCTTGATGGGAATGCGATCAGTAATCATCCGGTCATACTGGCGTATGTCAGTAAGCTGGCCAGTCTCACTCGGCTATCCACGGAGCGGGAAGTCGCTGCCCTGGAAGCAATCGAACGTTTGGCAAATGGCGATGCTGTGGAATCCGAGGTAATCCAATTATGAACGACGAACAAGCAAAAGATCTACTGACAGAAATACTTGAACATTACACGACTGGCAGCATTCTGCATCTACTTGCCGACTTGTATCGAGAATCTGCGGAGAGTGCTCAGCTAGATGGCGATGCACTGGCGTGCGACCGCTTCCAGACAATTGAGAAGGCTTTGTATGTGATGGGGATGGGGGTCAATGCGGCGAATCCTTCATCGTGACGAACTCCATAAAGTAAATGGGGAAATTCCCCGTTCGCTTCGGTTAGCAACAGAATTCGCTAACCATTAGAGCCATCAGTAGCTCCATACCTTAACTTGCAGATCATCACTCTTTCAATCAACGGAGACCACACATGAAATCTGCAAAATTCCCTCTTGGGCAAGTCGTTGCGACACCTGGTGCATTGGAAGCCCTCGAAAGTGCAAGCCAAACACCGGTAGAATTCCTCAGCCGCCACGCATCAGGAGACTGGGGTGAATTGGACAGCGAAGACAAGCAAGCGAACGACGATGCCCTGACGACTGGAGCAAGATTGTTGTCGGCGTATCATACAGCAAACAACTCGAAAATCTGGATCATCACTGAGGCCGCTGATGAAAATGGACGACGGGAAGCGACGACGATTTTATTACCATCAGAGTATTGATCGATTTAGGAGGCCAACTCTCACCGACAGGTGGGAGTTGGCGAGTAGTGATAGTGGCTCTGTACCTTGTTCAGAACAAAACCTGTTACATAATAAAAAACCAAACAACTATTTCCAGAATCCCTGAGTAACTTGGCTCCAAGCATGTCGTCTGGAGTGATAAGCAGTCTACGTTTTCTTGGGACTCCTATTTGTCACCCATTGCTTCGCTGCCATGCAAGCCTTTCGTCGCCTTGACTGGCAATCTTTTCAAGCAAGCCATCGAGTTCACTGAAAACTTCCCACTTTTCGATACTGGTTTGACGGGAAATCGTATCGATTACTTGTTTCTCCAGTTCATCAATCCGTTGTCCCTTCCAGATCGCATCGCTGAGGGCGACAAGAAGATCTTCGATCGCCAACACTTCAATTGTCCAGCGACCGTGAGTTCGTGCAAAACGGGCCAGCCTATGCTCAATCCCATGCTCTTCCAGTAACGCCGGTCCATCCTCTTCGTGTTGACTACCTGGGCTAGTCAATTCGTTGGGGTGTTTCACCTTCCCAATGTCATGGCTCCCTGCCCCAAAACAAACTGCCGCCTCGTCAAACTCCAGGTCATGAAACTTCTGCCGGAGTCCCACGACAAGATCAACGGATACGTCATGGACGAGAGTTAGATGTGCGACCAATAAATTCGGTGCAGACAGATCGGCGCAAAGGCGCTGCACAGTTTCGGGAAGCGGTCGGAGTTCGTAACTCATGTTTTCACCTTTCACCAAGCGTCTTCGGAATTGAAGCTCATGTGTTCGGGGCCGGTGATAAACTGAACCGGTGGAATGATGGAGCATTTATCGTGATAGACACTGTCTTGTGGCTGAAGGATCGGTTGAAGCAAGAAGTTGCACACACGGTCAACCTGAGCCATTGCCCAGAAGAAAAACGAATGATCCTCGTAAATGATGGAATTCCAGTGTCTGAGCCATTGGCGATGATTGTATTCGTCAAAACAATGAGGAACGCCTAGCTCCAGACCAAGAATGTGCATTCCCGCCTCGGCGACAAATTCTCGAACAGGTAGACAATGCATCCAGGCGGTTCGGACCTCAGACCAATGGACCAACTCATGTAGCATGACCGAATAGTGATCGGCACGACTTGGAAAATGCTTCTCAGATTGCATCAGGATGTAGTCGCCATCCTTGTGAGTTGGGTAATCGTGCCAAGGTTCAGGCACAACGTAGCCATTCCAGTCAGGCGGATTCTTGGTGTCACCTTTGTCGAAACGAATATCGGGCTGATGATGCTCTAACAACCTCCCTATGAGGCCGAAGTCGGCTTCGTCATTGACGACTAAAGCTGTGTCGGGTATCGCTTGGTAATGTTCAGCCCCATGAACCTGGGCAACATTGAAGACCAAGCAAGGATCGAGCCGGAGACTGGAGTTGTCTGGATAGCGAGCGATAACGGTTGGCTCTTGACAATCCTTGAGGACGGCACCGATCGCTTCCCAGTCCTCAGCCGTTCCCCACCATTTGTTGCGATACCCTTTTGTATGATACGTATCACATAAGAGCAAAGTGTTGACGCCACGATAGCGGCCACCGGTTCGAACGTTGTAGGGCAAGCCACAATTGGGATCATGAGATAAGGGAATCTTCCAGGGAATACGTCCCCGTTGTAGGGCGACTGTTATCCGCTGCCGGATGTATGTGTTGATATTGGGAACATTGTCTGGTCTATCCCAGAATTCATCGGGAAGAATCAGGCGTGAGCGGGGTAGACGGGATGTCATCGGTGTCTTGATCATTGTGTTTCAGTATTGCAATCCATGTGAATTAATTTTTTGTACAATTTTGCATCATCAAATTCATTACTTCATAAATGGATTGTGTACCCACTTTCCACCTTGACCACCGCAATTGGGGCAACGGCGTTCTTTTGCTGTTCCGATGTTCTGGAAGCCCCTCCCCCTGCAGGACGGACAGTTATCCCAGATGGTTCGGCCTCTACTTCCACCTGATGAGCCACTGTTACCCGTCTCTCCACCGCTGGAATTCGAGCCACTGGCTGTAGCCATTCCGCCGAGAGCAAACAGACCGATCGCAGCTAGTCCACCAACGAGCAGCCCCGTAGTTTTGATTGCCTTCCAAGCTCCTTGGGCTACATCGCTGGGAACTGAATTGAAAGTTCCACATTCCACACATTCCTGCTGGCGGCTAATAACAGTAGCAGGATGGTGCTGAAGTATTCCGCACTGGCCACAGTAAAAGTTGATGGTCCTTCCGTCCTCTGTTTGAGTAAATGTCTCAACATACGGGACTGCTCTGACCACGAGCGGCTCTTCTGAAAGAATTTCTGTCTCGGGTAATCCTCGTATTCTGACCCAATCGATTTTCGATGGATGATCACTTTCGTACTCTGGAACCTCAGACTCAGGATTCAATCTATGTGCCACCCGAAAGTCTTCGAGTGCCTTGGCAAGCTTATTTGCTGAGGCGCTCGCTCTGGCCCACGATTCATATGCCAAGGCTCGATAATAGATCGGTTGAGCATTTTGGGGTTCGCTCTGTACGGCACGATTCAACAGCACGATTGCTTCTTCAAATCGATTATGAGTTGTCGCCCTTTCGGCTTGCAGGCACAATGTAGGTACATGTTTCGGGGCGAGATGTAATGACTTCTTCAGGTTCTCACTGGCTTTCTTTTCGTTTCCCAGGCACAAGTAGGTCCAGCCCCGAGAGAAGTATGCGTCAGCACATGTAGGCTCTAGCTCGACTATTCTGTCGAGAAGTATCAGCGTCTTGTCATACTGAGCATTGCCAAAGAGGGCATCAGCTTCTTCGAATAGATGCGCCACATCGTTGTTTCCGTCTGTGGGACCGGTCCCATGAAGTAGATCCTCACGCAATTCTTCATAGGTCTTCTGATCAATCCGTCCTTCAAGCAAAGCATTTTGTAGTTTGATTAGATGTTGTTCGGACATGTTAGATTTCACTTACTACGGATTACCTTGATATTGAATAGTTGATCCTTGAACTGTTCCCAAAAAGATCCTGGTTCAATCTGAATTTCGTAATGTCCCGAAGCATCGAAATGTAATGGATGCACAAAGTTCTTATCGATGCGAAAGAAAAAAGGTGCCGAATCTTTGTTTGTTTCGTTTAGCTTGAGAGTGTGGTGACCAGTTGAAGACTCAAAGTCGATGTGAATTCCTGCAGCTTCAGATCCAGTTCCGATTAGTTCATCGTCGAGATAAACATCTATTTTCAATTCAGAGGAACCGCCCTTGCCATCCATACAAATCTTACCAGTCACCCAGGGAGACACCTTAGACTCACTATTAGTTTGGGAGATTTCCTGCACCGCTGAATCGGTGCTGTCAGTTTTGGATTGTTTACTGGTGTAAAGCAAATCTCGTTTGAGCATATCATACATCTCTTTGTCGATCTGTCCTTCCAGCAGTTTGTCCTGAAGCTCAGTCAGTTGAGAACTAATAACTGCACTTGAATTGGATGGCTTCACTTTTGACAACGGTGGTGGCACAGGCCGTTCATGGATTGAGGCATTGAGCAGCCCATCAACTTTTTCGGCTGGTTCCCACTGGGTCATTCCCTCTCGCCAGACGAGCGTTGTTGAAGAAATCTCTCCTGAAAGAACGAGATCCTGCATCTGATCGGCTGGCACTGGTCCAAGTTGCTCTCCATTGTTACTGAAATACCACTCTGCAGTCATTACGGTTCTCCAACTGGATTCACAGCAATCAATACTAAAAATAAAAATCTCATTCCTTCCCTCGCATGTCTTCTTCAGTAGCAGGAAAACTCTTAGTGCGACCGAAAAACACACTTGACCACAATACACCACCAGGATGACCAGGAGGTGCTTCACCCCGGTGGATCTCGACACGATACTCAAACAGACTCTCGGCTTCATCAGCAAGATGGTTAGGCAATCCAGACATCCTCAAGACATCTTCCCAACGTTCCCGAAACTGATGGAGCGGCCCTCCGCAGAACCAATTCCAGTCTGCAACGTAGTAAAGAGGGTGATTACCACGATCAACCCAATGTTTGATACGCCGAACAGGTTTATCAGAGATCGGCTCCAGGCCGAGGATGTAGAGCATCATAGAGAAATGATCGAGCACTCCCTGATTAACCAGTGGGTCCAGACCATCTCTTTCATTGTCTCCGCTAATTTCATCATATAAATCACGGAACCATTTATTGTTGAGATATTTCTGTAGCTCAGGCGAGGCCGCACGACGGCCCATGATCTGGTCGAGCAGTTCCTTTGGTGTAACATTACCAGATTGAATCTGGCCGTTTTTCCAGTATCCCTGTTGCTTCAGTGGTCCCAGAAGGTCAAAAAGAGTTTTGTATGCACTGCCGGTGTCGTATCCCTCACGGACCATATTGCGGTAGCAATAGACGGCATTGATACCGAATTGTTTTTTCAAATCGTCTTCAACATTTTTGACATATGCCACAGCTTCAGGAGATGGCAGTCCATCGTCCAGGGGAGGTGGAGGAGCAGCTTGCTCAGGCGTGAAAGACATCTGTGGATTTCGAGCGTTCTGCCCACCACCACGATGATTATTTGCTATCGCCCCCGCACCGCACAGCCCCAGGGTAATAGCGGCTGGACCGGCAGCAACACCACCAGCCAGCCACATCAAACCGGTGCCAATGGTCATGTAGGAATAAAAATCATTTGCTTGGCCTTTGGACATCAAGGGGGGGCGGAGTGTCATATCAACTTTCCTCGTCAATTGACAGAAATGGATAAAAGATCGGTAGCCTCAGAATCTGATGAAAAATTCTCTCACCAAGGCACAAGGCCACTGATAACACAAATTGAAGAAAAGCCGATTGATGACGCCAACTTTTTATGTCACTACATCCCCTCCCGTTACGGCAGGGTTATATTCTTGATCACACCAAACTGAAAGATGGACTTCACCTTGATCTTACCTACTTCTGAATCGATCGAAATTACATCGGCTTCATTTTCGGCGGCGACACAAATATTAGCTTCTGTCACAAAAAAGAAGCGACAATTAGAAGTGAAAGCCCTCGTAGGTAATTCTGTGATAATTCATATCTCCATTGTGGTTTGCATAAAATTGGTAGCAAATACTTTGAAACCGATGGTCAAGGAGTAAGCAGAATGCCTCACAACGAGGTTACTAGTATACATACTATAGTGGTGATTAGCAACTGTTATTAGACGTGTACAGCATCTCCGCTTTCAGTCGATTTGATTATGGAGGTGCGCATGGCCAAGAAAAAAACTCAAATCAGACACGCCGAAATCGTTAGCCTATTTGGCGCACGTCTGCGGGAGTTACGCAGAAGCTGTGGACTGACACAAGCTCAACTCGCTCAGGCTGCTCGTCTCACTCCATCTTACGTGGGGCGGCTCGAAGCTGGTGGTGCCTCGCCTGGAATCGATATGGTCCAGCGACTGGCCGACGCTTTAAACACAACAGTTCACGATCTGTTACCCACCGAGAAATCGCCTGATACTGAGGCGGCATTGAAAAAAAGATCAACGGAACTTTTCAACGCCCTGCTAAAATCTGCTGACCGGGAGACGCTTTTGATGCTTTGTCCTTTACTGGCTAGACTAGGCGAGTCGCCGACCAGGCGAAAGTAAAATATCAGTTCCCCTGATAGTCATCATGGACTCGATCTGCTGACTCAATCAGAGTTATGTCAGCTATAGGCTCGATCTCAATCGACACCAAAAGTTCGTTGAGGGGAGGCAAGACTTCCCCAATCCGCATTCTTATTTGGCGAAGCGCCTCCTCATGCTGTTCTTCGTTATACATCTCGTCGAAAGTGTATGAGACTGTATCACGAAGCGCCCGAATCACTTCGTCCGCAGGACGTTGTTCAATCAGATTTACGAGTTTTTGTGTCTTACCCTCGTACTTCACCTTCAATTGCAGGTCGTCTAAACGAGCCAGTACGTATTGAAATACATACACCTTCGTGTTGGGACCGACATCACCGGGCGGGGGAACGGGCTTCAAATTCAGTTCTTCAACGGCTTCAGGTATTGTTCTTAGGGCCTCAACACCGATCCGGCGAATTTCCAGCAATGCTTCCTGGAGACCATCGATAAATGGATTTCTTGGAAATGTAAGCGAGAACGATTTCCGTAAGGCAATCAAAACTTCATCAAATAGTGGGCACTGAAGTTCATCCAATAGATTGTCATGGGGATCACTTTCAGGGTTTAGCTCCCGATCCTTGCCTGTCGATGCGAGGATTTCCGCTTCGAGGATTAGATAGTGTGGTTTGGTTCTGCGGCGTCCCATCACAGTTACTCCCGGCAAGGTCAAGCTTCTATTGTACAATAATATGTTCTTATCAGCAAAATGTGCATCGTCCGCAGTAAATCGCCGACGAGGCGAAAATGACATATCAGACCCCTTGAAGGTTTTCGTGGAGGGGATAATTGATTTCTCAACAATAGCCTCTATGCATCGAGATCGATATGCTGAGAATATAATAGTGATGTATGATTCTGGCAGTTACGCTAAACTGAATATCGATCCCCCAGAAGTGGGGTACGATCTGATGCAAGGCGACAACAATTATCTGGGCAGGAATTGATCAAGATATCTAATCAACTCAAAAGCCTGCCCCAATGCCAGATTTGCTATTCTATCACCAAGTTCTCCAGGATGATCAGGAAAACAACAACAGCAACTGTTGCCATTGTTTTTTGGTGGTTCATTTTCTGTTTGTGTTTTGGTCATGGGCTTAGATAGGGCTTGTGAGGTCAATCGTTATACTCAGCTATTCTCTCTTCCCAGTCCATCTCACCCCCATCGTGAATTGCGGTATCGCAATCCCAGTACGATAATAGGTAGACGATTTCGCCAGTCTCTCTGGATCTGACAATAGTCTCCGAGCCGTTACAGCCAAGGTGCTTCTCCGTCGTAAACTCGGGCATCGACTCGATCCACTCCTCAATAATCATTAAGTAGATATCTGGCATGTAGCCAGAGAACCAATCAACTGCCATTGGTGTATCATGGATCTCATTGATGTACTGCTCCAGATAGGCTGGTGTCTTAGGATGTTGATTATTCAGGAGTGTGTTCACTTCTTTGGTGATGACATTTGTGCCTCTGCTGAGTGCTACTCGATTGGCGAAGTCCTCTATTTCGGTAGTCGAATCAATATAGTCCTGTATTTTTTGCGGACGATTCATCATTATAATTCCTTTATGTTTTGTTGTTTGAAAAATCCCATCAACAAGTTGATGGGGTATCGATGACCAAAATCAATCAAGCATCTAAAAATCCATCTCTCTTAGTTCTGCCTCATCAAAGGCTCTTTGCAGAGCGTGATAACGAGCATGCTCGTAGACATCGTACCACTTTTGCCCATCACTATCGTCACTATCAGCCCACTCAAGAGTACGATTGCCGTCGTCATGAGAGCAATCTTCACGATCACCTTGGATACGGAATGAGAGAATAGGCCCGTCCTTATCCTCATCCTTGCTGCAATGGACCTCACGCCCGCCAATGGTGAGAATCTCAGTTGCGCCGTTGTATATCTTGGAGTCAGGATGGAAATACCCATGAGGGTCACCCGCCATAATGGTATTCGCCACCTCGTCTACCGTTTTGATTATTGTTTCCATACTCATTTTTCTTCACTCCATTTTGTTGTGTTGTTTGAAGAAACCCTCCAACTTTCCTTGGCGGGGTTTCGCTGATGAGGATCAATACTCTCCATGATCTGTCAGTTGAACATACTCTTCTCTTGCAGCCTCATCCCAGAGGCCAAGACTTGCTTCCTGTGATGCTGATTTGAGCATCTTGTCTATTTTTTCTCTGCTGATATGCGGGGTAGCTTTTTCAAGGAACCACTGTTTAATTTCCTCGAAGGGTAATTTATTTTCGAAATAATCACTCAGGGAGCATGTTTCTCCATGCCTCCCAAAAATGTCAGATTCAGGGGCACTATCCAGCCAGCCCATATAGTGGCCCACAATACGCTGGTATAGATCATAGCTCAATTCATTTTCATTTGTTGTGGTTTCTGTTTCCTTAGTCATCTCACTTCTCCTTTTGTTTTGTTGTTTGGATTATCTCAATCTCACTGAGATGGTGTATTTTACTGAAAATGTAAAAAAACACAGATTAAATGCTCGTCAAAATAGCAATCTTCAATCACTGTAGCAGTCTACAGTGATTTCAAATTCAGGTTCTCAGCTTTGCTCATCGTACTGCCAGACAAGCAACCGTAAAGTAGATTTGAGAGAAAAACCCCACCACTTTCAGTGGTGGGGTAAACAACAACAAAACAATCAATCAATGACTGTTACCATTCTGTTTTTTGATCTCTGGTATCCTAGCTCTTCACCATCTACAAGCCCGTCAGCATAGCCTTGCTGGTGGCCAGCATCATAATCAGCTTGGCAATCGTTCAGGCTCTCTCACAAGCTCTCTGTGTCGCTTCTGATCAGCCATAGAGAGCTTATTGATTATCTGGTCAAGTTCTTGTTTGATTTCTTGTTTTGTTGTCATTTTATAGGTCCATTTTCAAAGTTTCTTTGCAGTTGCAAACTTTCTCCTTCTTATTTTTTTGATCCCCTTTACGAGATCGAAATAAAACTCCTCGTTACCGTCGCAGAGTTTTTTTGCAGCTTCCTGGACCATTGCAGTCGTGGCCGTCTCATCGTTTAGGATTGCAGCCATGATTTCATTGAACTCAGTTACTTTCAGCATTTTGTTTTATCCTTTTTTATGTTTTGTTTTTCAGGGGCGTGAAAAGAAAATACAACAATTCAAAATCAAAAGGAATGCCGACATTTAAAGCTTCAAGATTTTGCAAAACACCTTTTTTTATGGATTGTAGAATGCTATATTGTGCGTGGTCTCTCAGAGACTAGGCTCATATAGGTGTAAGCAAGTTGAAGCTTACATCATACCCCGATGAGATATGACACTCTGCTGTCGGTCATCGAAGCCTGTGTGACTCAGATATGTGTCGAAGACCGACGAATTACGAGAGTCAAGATCTAATAAGGGTATGACTAGCAGAGTATAAATGGGGATACCGTATCAGCAGCAGGGTTGGTCGTGTATGGGGGTCCTACGGGGCAGGCAAACTCTCTATTTATAGTCGGTGCCGGGATGATCGATTCTATTGATCATCTTATCCACACTCACCCGCATATAATGCAATCTCACTTACTTTGATTTTCTTGTTTGCTGTCGTTTAATCGTCAGTAGGGAGAACTCTAAAGGGAAACCTCAGCAGGATCAGTGACCTTTTCACTGGGCTAGGGACACCGGAATGGGACTAAGAATCACAGGGGAGTTATGACGGGTAGGCTGGGAGGCAATGGGGATGGTCCGTAATTTTAAAAGAGACTATAGAGAGCTACACTGATCTCAGATCCTGGGATTTTCAAACCCTATTGATTTACATTTTCAGATGGCGATAATCGCACCCCACCAATCAAAAGGAAATGTAATGAAAAAAGAGCTAGAAGAACTCTGGGGGATGGTAAGCAACAAAGACCTTGCCAACAAACTCTGTAAGCTCTGTGCAGATGAGACCGATCAGACTGCTGATGATGTCTTGACTGATCTATTGACCAACCTAAGAGCCAAAATCAAAAAGGGAAAAGTAAAGAGCGGAAACCTCACTGTAATGGTGGGTCCGCCACCCATTGAGGTCAAGTATATGGGTGGTGGCGAAACGAAAGTATACAATAGCAGCAAGGTAGCAATCACCGGCAATATAGAGACCACTGAGGCAAAATACATCTTCACTCACGCATGGGATGTGCAGCCGAAATGGGAAACATACGAGAGTGGACTATAGCAGGTCTGGCTAAAACCCAAACTGTTTTCCAAGCCAGGCTATAGCCTGATCCAATGGCTTGTAAATCTCACCATCGTAGGCGTTGTAATTTCTGTCTGACACACTCTCAAACGCATGACCGAGATACATTTGGTGGTATGGTCGATAGAGTAATTCAGAATTTAACTTTGTACTGCCTGTCTTGCGGACATACTTCAAGAGCTTTCCTTTCAAGCCAGCATCATCCCTGAGGTTTTGCCAGTGTCGGCTGATGTTATCAGATCGGCGGGTAATCATCTGCCCGTTGACCTCTTCGATACGCTCATTGATGATTCTTGCTCCCCTGCTCGCCTGTAGTGCGTAGACCTCATCAGTACATCTTGCCATTTCTTTCTTCAGTAACTTAATCGTTTGTGGCCATAGCTTGTAATTGACAACGGGTACGTTTTCATTGTCTTCGGTCTTCGATCTTGTGCGAACAATGCGACCGGCTTTTAAATCGACCTCCTCACGTTCAAGTTCATTTAAATCGATCTGAGTAAATCCACAATTGAGCATGAGCATAATCCAGCACTTGTAACGCTCGGGCAAATCAGATTCCAAAGCCTTTTTAAATTCGGCTTTGCTCCATATCTGTTGAGTTCTGGTTTTTGCTTTCTTCTTGTTGCTCCTTATGCTCTTGAAGGAGAAGTCTTTAGAGTTGATGTTACGGGGGAGGTTTTCAAGGGCGCATTCTTCTTGCTCCCATGCGTATCTGATAAATGATTTACCGTAATTGAAATAATTTTTCTTGTTGTTGAACGGTTGAGACAAAATGAATTGATACCAGTCTTTGATTGTTTGGCCTGTGATATCCACAATCAATGTATCATCTCCAATCCATTTCCGAAACTTGGCAATCTTTTCAGTGGCATCCATTAAAGTCTTAGGCTTTAGCTGCTCGGCCACAGCTTTGGAAGCTTTGAGCTTAATGAAGTCTTCAATCCAGTAGCCTACAGTCTGTGGTGTCTTGCGATTTTTGATTTCTGCTGATCGGTTTAGCCTATCTTTCCAGACTGGGGGAAGCTCGTAATCATCGAAACCAAAAATTCCTTCAATATCGAGAATGGCAACAAACTCATGATAGAATTCTTTTCTCTTGCTTTCGCTGGTGAAATCATCAGAGGGCAATGATTCTTCAAGTTCTGGTTTTCGTAACTCTTCATCGATCCAGATCAAGAATTGATCGACCTGTTTTGCAATGCGCTTTTCTTGTGTGGTGGCAGCCCCATGCGAATCATACCAGCCCTGCACCGATTGAAATAATTCCTTGTGATGGTGGTAGACGTTGGCGTTTGGTCTGCCCTGATCAATCTCAGCTTTTAGCTTCGCCCATTCTAGGATTGCTGATTCATAGCCATCTTTAGTGATGGGATGATAGATGTACCTCACAATTCCTTTATGGTATTTTTTCCAGCAATTTCTGGCTGGATAAGGTGTTAATTGAAGCTTAACGCCGTTTGCTTTTTGTCTTTCTGCCCAATTGGATACAGCCATTTTTGATAATGCCCATGATCAGTAAAGTTGAGTGCATTGATAATCTTGTATCCAATTATACCCATTATTGAGAATAATTGGATACAAGAAGTGCTGTTTACTAGCTAGAATACGCATTATCGTAATGACTCTTAATCAGTAGGTTCTAGGTTCGATTCCTAGCGGGGGCACTTTGAAGCCTTGTGTTTGCTGCATTTGTGGCAACCCCAGGGCTTTTTGTTTTATATCCGGCTCATGCGGGCATCACTAGTGTTCTGCTTTCAAGTTTCGGGGTATAATTAACAAACGCGGGTGTTCCAGACTTTTTTTATAAAGGGTCAATCAAGGAGTTAGACAAGATGCTCACTTGTCCTGCCTGTTTTCAGACCATGGTCAAAATCAAATCTGATTCTGAAGCGTCTGAAATAATGGTATGTAAAAATAACCGTTGTCTGAAATCGATCTTTCACTCTGACGCGAAATGCCCTGAATGCGACGCACCCCCTGTCAAAATATTAAGAGGCAGTAACCACTACACTTCTTATCTCTGTGAAAATTCTCACGAATTTTCTGAACAGCTCAAGCCCGGACATGAACTTTATAAATAGTTCCTGCTCTCGATGTGCACTGCATCAAATTCACTGCATCAATTCGACTTGACCCCGCCGTGCCAACAGCGATAAACGCTGAATTGTGTCGCGCGCGTGACCAGTTTACAGTGCACTGAAACACACGCCACTTGTTCCCGGTGTTCATCGCAAAACAGGCCCTTTTTTCCAGATAAGCAGTTCTCACATCGGCACCAGTTCCCCATGTATGCCTGCGGGTCGCCGCACATCGCCGGTCATCAGCACAGAACCACCAGCAGGTCGCCCCGGATCGGACCCCTGTCAACCAGTATCGCCACCCGATTCTGTTCAGCCCCTCTTGACGCCCCCGCGCCTCTGCAGAAAATATTCCTTCAATCAAAGAAATCAGACAAAGCCTGAAATCAGCGCTCACAAAGTAAACACAAATAAAGATTAGAATAAAACAGCGACTCATCTTCCTACGTTCCTCCTGGAGTAAGATAAACTCTCCCAAAAATGTTCGTGTAGTTTCGTACTTTTCGTGGTAGCAAAAAACTGAAAAAGCAAATCCCCTGGTGGCACTGTCGGCTCGTTGTAATTCCTCGTCCAACAGCGATGGTGAAATTACCAGGTTTCACAAGGCATTATAAATGATCTACCCCTCAGCCCCGCAGATGAAAATCCCGAACCACATCCTTCATTAGCCGCAGAGCGTTAGCTCCGGTTGTCTTCCAGTCTGCAGGAACCGCGGCTGACTTTGTAAGACTGATAAAAAAAGGGTGCCCCCGGAGGCAATCCGGGGTTGTCGCAGACAACAGGAAACTGTCAGAGCAGACTCTCGATCCAGGTTACCAGTTCCAACCTCCTCTGCCGTAGGGGCGGAACCCATGTGTCCGCCCGCCTGGCGATGTTCAAACCAGTTTCACACCGGTATGGGAACAGATGAAATACTCGAATTTGATTTTTCTACTACGAAAGACACGAAACCTGTCATTCGACCGTATTCCCGGTATCAGAAATTCCGCCTATTGGACCTGCTGTACGATTTTTCAGGAATTGCGGTTACGTTTTTCCTGCAGTTGATTAAAATAGAACCGTTCAAACGGATGACCGCAGGAGACATTCCAATGTCGGAAAATAATCGATCCATTCTCATGCGTTTTCTGTCCGGGGCACTTCCCCTGTTGCTGGTACTGTATGTCTTGAGTGTTGGCCCCGTTTCCGGATATCTGCTCACTCCTTCCGGCCTGCGGGACGATGTCTCTTCTGAAACGCTTGAACGGATTGAGTCTTTCTACGCTCCCGTGACCTGGGCTGTGAACAATAACGATTTTTTACTGAGCATCGCTGTTAAATACGTTGAGTTCTGGGAAGACAT
>TARA_R110002167_G_scaffold349481_1_pt1 | contig 51345 bp, 46 predicted proteins | sample TARA_R110002167 | Tara Oceans TARA_R110002167 (sample SAMEA4398238) | marine metagenome | biome: Polar Biome; feature: [MES] marine water layer (ENVO:01000295) within the mesopelagic zone...; material: water (ENVO:00002006), including particulate matter (ENVO:01000060) such...
TTTCATAGATAAGTCTCCAATGTGTCAACTTATCTCAGGACGGGACATTCAGACGTAAAAAAGCCCCAACAGAAGTTGAGGCTTTTTTACACCACTCTCTATTGCTAGAGATTATAATGGTACCCGAGGCCAGACTACTCTTGATGAAAAATAGTGGCACGCTAATGTTCAACAAGAGCGCGAGGGATTTTATTTTTCGATGTTATTTATTAAATTTCAGACGTAAAAAAGCCCCAACAAAAGTTGAGGCTTTTTTACACCACTCTCTATTACTAGAGATTATAATGGTACCCGAGGCCGGACTTGAACCGGCACGCTTATTCAGCGAGGGATTTTAAATCCCTTGTGTCTACCGATTCCACCACTCGGGCAAACTGAGTGTGTTTTGATAACAAACTTCAAATCACTTAATTCATATTTGCATAAGATAAACAGCGTTGCTTTCGCGTCCTGCTTAACTTGGTGCACACTTTACTGATTTTTTTTAGCCAAGCAACTAAAATATTCATCACACCGAACTGAACGCTTCAAAAAACGCCAATCCGATGTAAAATTCAACAAAAGGAGATGCTTAGCAAAAAAATGATTAATTGGCTCTAACAGGGGTTAACCCTTTACTGCGATTGGTGACCGCTTCCTCAATTTCAAAACCGGCTTCGCTCCACACTTGCGCTTCTTCAACATTAAACGATTCTTTCGCCCAAATGGTTGCAGTATCTAAATTGAAGTTAGCTTTTATCCAACCATCAGACTCAATAGGGCCAAAACCTCTTAAACGCCAATTTTGTGCTTGAGTTGAATCAAAACCTATTGCTTTCCATTGGCTTATCTCACGTTCAGACATCCCTTGCCAGCTAGGGGCCGATGCGCACGCTACCAATAATGATACTAATAAACCTAACAATAATTTTTTCATACAGTCCTAATAACTAATGTAAATGCTGCGGCGCATAAATCGTCGAATAACAGCACAATAAGTCGTAAATTTTGAGAATAATATCTGAGAAAAAACTTTTGACAAGTAGGTGAGCAACAATTAATTTTTATCAAAAAAAGTTAATAAAAAAGGCCGCATCTGCGACCTTCTATAAAGTAATCTAAATCAAAACATTAGCTACGCTGACGTGTTGGTTTGCCATGATTTCCAACCACTTTATGCTTATGAACTGCACGGCGGATTTTAGCACTTTTAACTTTAGAACGAGCAACACTGTGTTTGTCCGATCCTAAAACAGAGCGTGTTTCAGCTTCTAAGCCAGCAAGTTGACGTAAATAGTTAACTTGATCCATCGGCAACTCAATCCAACCACCACGCGGTAAGGTTTTTGGTAACTCAACCTTGCCATAACGTACGCGGATTAAACGGCTGACCTGTACGTCTTGTGATTCCCACAAACGACGTACTTCACGATTACGCCCTTCGCGAAGGGTGACATGCCACCATTGGTTTATGCCTTCGCCACCAGCGGCTTTAATGGTATCAAACTGTGCTGGACCATCTTCCAAAGTCACGCCGGTACGTAAACGCTGTACAGCTGCTTCTGGCACTTCACCAAAAGTACGCACTGCATATTCACGCTCTACTTCATTTGACGGATGCATTAAACGGTTAGCTAATTCACCATCACAGGTAAATAACAACAACCCTGAAGTATTAATATCTAAACGTCCTACCGCAACCCAGCGAGCATCGCGCACTTTAGGTAGACGTTCAAACACGGTAGTACGGCCTTCAGGATCTTTGCGCGAACAAATTTCACCTTCAGGTTTATGATATGCCAGCACACGACAAATAATATCGTCAGCTGATTTTAATGAAACAGCACGGCCATCAATACGTATTTTGGCATCAGCCTCGACACGATCACCTAAGCCAGAAATTTCACCGTCAACACTAACTCGGCCTGCAGCAATCCATGCCTCCATCTCACGACGGGAGCCATGGCCTGCACGGGCCAAGACTTTCTGCAATTTTTCACTCATTAGCGGGGACTCTTTAAAGAAATTTAATAAAAAACAAAAGGTTAATCACTTTTATTTTATTGTCTTTTTAGGATTGTACCCGCCAATGGCGCATACAATTAGAAAAGTGCGTAGATTATACGCTGAATGGGGCTTGTGAGCAAAAAATACCACCGTTAATCACCAAAATCATCATAGAGTTTACAGACCAAGCCATTGAATCACACAAAAAAGGCAGCTGACGCGAAACCGTCAGCTGCCTTAGTAAACAACTCAATATGAAATGTAGAGGTTAACGTGTCACTTTAAGATTAAACACAAGACTATACATTACCGGCAACACCACTAAGGTGAGTAGAGAAGCAAAGCCCAAACCAAAAATGATAGTGATGGCCATAGAACCAAAGAAAGCATCGCTGATTAATGGGATCATGCCTAACATAGTAGTAATGGCCGCCATCATCACCGGACGAACACGGCTCACACACGAATCAACCAGTGCAAATCCAGGTTCTTTACCTTCTTCAAGTTCGAGATTGATTTGGTCCACTAATACAATGCCATTTTTAATCACCATTCCAGAAAGACTCAATAATCCAAGTAGCGCCATAAAGCTGAATGGGGCATCGAACAATAGTAACCCCGCTGAAACACCGATGACCGCTAATGGTACAGTGAACCAAATAACTAAAGGCTGCCTAACTGAATTGAACAGAAATACCGTAATTAAAAACATGGCTAAATAACCCATTGGGATCGAGCTAAATACGGCTGTTTGAGCTTCACCTGCTGATTCAAACTCACCGCCCCACTCCAAGCGATAACCTGCAGGCAACTGAATATCCTCAACTTTACTTCTGATTTTTTTATGTACCGAGTCTGCCGTTTCATTAGATCCCAATTTGGGGTCGCCCAATACTGCCAGCATACGAATTCGGTCACGGCGCATCACGAGAGGGTTTTCCCATTCCGTGCTGAACTCACTCACTACTTGCGTTGCGGGTACAAATATATTGTTCTCAGTGCTCCATATTTGCATTTTCCACAAACTATCAGCTTGAAGACGTTCGGCTGCAGGTGCTCGAGCAACAATCGGTAACAGGTGGCTAGTTTCACGATACAAACCAATTTGTTTGCCGCTAAAATTAACCAGTAAGGCATTATCTAAATCTTGCTTACTGATGCCGGTTTCACGTGCTTGTGCATTTTGCAGTTGCGGACGAATGAGTGGCACTTGATTGCGCCAATCATGGCGAACACCATCCATTGTCGGCTCGTTTCTAAACACCATTTCAGCCTGTGCCGCCAAACTGCGCAGCACTTGAGGATCTTCGCCATAGAAACGCGCTTCGATTTTGGCCGCTGGAGACGGACCATTTTCCATATTTTTAAAGCGATATTGTGCTTGGGGAAAATGGCTATTTAACAACAGTTCAACTTGCGGCATATAAGCCTTAACAGCGGCTAAATCACGCATTTCTACGATAAGTTGAGCAAAGGCTGGATAACCTTTTTCAGGCTGATAAGGTAATACAAAACGCTGAGCCCCTTGGCCGATGACAGATGTGAGGTGTACTAAACCGCTGTCATTAAGTTCACTTTCTTGCAGTAGCTTTTTCTCTATTTCGCTGGTGAAACGCTCAGTTGCTTTAATGTCTGTCCCTTCTGGCATCCATACATCAACAAAAAATATTGGCGTATTCGATGCGGGGAAAAACACGTTTTTAATATGACCAAAGCCTATTACTGCAGTGACTAACATCGCCAACACCACTGACAACGTAACTAGACGAAAGCGCAATACAAAATACAGAAAACTGCGATAAGTGGTAAACAACCAACCTTTATAAGGGTCAACTTGTTCAGCTTGTGGCGAGGCTTCTTTGAATAATAAATTACAGAAAAATGGTGTTAAAGTAATTGCTGTTATCCAACTGATAAACAGTGAAATCATCAACACTTGGAACAATGAACGACAAAATTCACCGGCAGCATTTTGGGACAAACCAATTGGTGCAAAAGCAATAATGGCTATTACCGTTGCGCCTAACAATGGCCATTGTGTTTGCGATACCACTTGCTTAGCCGCTTCAAGGCGGGTTTTGCCTCGTTGTAAGCCAATTAAAATACCTTCGGTCACCACAATGGCGTTGTCGACTAACATGCCTAAGGCAATGATCAGCGCACCTAGAGAAATAAGCTGCAATTCAATGTCTAATACTTTCATCACAATGAAAGTACCTAAAATCGTTAGCAACAGAATTAGGCCCATCAATAACCCAGAACGAAGGCCCATAAACAATAACAATACCGCGATAACAATCGCAATCGACTCTAAAAGGTTAATCAAAAAACCTTGTACGGTATTATCTACAGCAGAACTTTGGTTATAAACCGTATCAAGGCTCATCCCTAACGGTCGTTGCGATTCAAGCTCAACTAAACGTTCACTAACACGTTGACCAACATCGACTACGTTTACGCCGCCAGAAAACGCAATACCTAACGACAATGCCGCCTCACCTCTATTGTGATAAAGCACATTTGGGGTGTCGTCATAGTCTTTTTCAATGTTAGCAATATCCCCAAGGTAAATAAGCTCAGTGCTACCTGGTGAACTCACCACCAAACGAGATAATTCCTCTACCGAACTAAACTCACCAGTGGGATGTAAACGGATACGATTATCACCAATGACAATGCTGCCAGCATTAGACACTACGTTCTGATTGTTGACTAATCCATAGATGTAATTTTGATCTAAACCTAGCGCTGACAATTTTTGTTGTGAAATTTCAATCACAACCTGCTCTGTCACATCACCCACCACAGAGACTTTTTTTACCCCGGGAACAAGCACAAGTTCGCGGCGTAAATAATCTGAATAGTTGCTCAGTTCTCGGTTACTAAAATCGTTACCTGACAAGTTAAGTAAAATACCGTATACATCACCAAAGTCATCAATCACTTGTGGCTTTGCGGTGCCGGGTGGTAAACGGCCTGTCGTGTCATTAACTTTTCGACGTACCTCGTCCCACACTTGTGGTAAGCGATGTTTGTCATAACTGTCTTTAATTTCAACCTGAATTTGTGATAGTCCAGCACTGTTAATAGAGGTGATATGTTTAATACCATCAAGCTGCTGTAATGCATCTTCAAGCGGTAATGTCACCTCTTCTTCTACTTGTTCAGGCGACGCACCAGGGTAAGCGGTGATCACCAACGCTTGCTTAATGGTAAATTCAGGAAATTCTAATTGTCCTAATCCAGTAAAAGCAACACTGCCGCCAATAAGCAGTAAAAACGCGAACATCCAGCTAATGACTTTGTGATTGATGGAATACTCAGCAACATTCATCAATTACACTCCTCGTTGCCAGCGTAAAGGTTTTACTTTCATGCCTTCAGATAATTGCGATAATCCTGCTGCAACAATAGCATCGCCTTTTTGGAGCCCAGTTAACACTTCGACGCCGTCAGTACTCACCCGCCCGAGAGTCACTTTTACCGGGCTAACATCTCCGCTATCTGGCTGATAACGCCATACGGTTACATCACCATTTTGGTCTTGTTTGTCTACGGCAGAAATAGGAACAATAGTCCTAAAACTCTGTTTCGAGTCATTGAGTGTCGCTAAAGTTAACTCGGCACTCATGCCTGGCAATAGCTGTACATTGTCAGGTTGTGGTAATGAAAACACCACTTCGTAAGCTTGTGTGCCTAGTGTCACTTGAGTTGAGTATTCTTTAAATTTTGCATCAAACACCATGTCATTTAGTGCACTAAAACGTACTTTTGCGGCTAAACCGTTGGCAATATCTTGAGTTAATACTGCTGCCATTGCTTCTGGGACTTGAATGCTGACATCAAGTAACTGATTATTTTGCAGAGTCATCACACCTTGATTTGGTTGAACAATTTGGTGGTTATCCACCAAACGTTTTGCAATGGTGCCGTTAAACGGCGCTTCTAAACGGGTATAACTAACTTGGTCATTGGCAGCGGCTAACGCTGCTTTGGCCGATTTAAGTTGGGCTTTACTGCTGTCAAATAACGCTTGTGAAATCAATTTACGTTCTAAAAGAGTTTGATTACGGCTAAAGTCTGCGAGCAACAAGTCATACTCGGCCTCTCGAGTCATTAAATTATTACGCGCATCGCGATCATCTAATTGAGCCAGTAAAACACCTTGTTTAACGTGTTGGCCTTCAACGAGATCCAATCTGACAAGTTGGCCTGAAATCCTAAATGATAATTCTGCACGGCTATTGGCTTCGACTCTTGCAGGAAACTGACGAATGGTATTGCCTGACGACTGTGCCACTTCAAACAATTTTACTGGGCGCACAAGCACTTCTTGTACAGCGCTTTCAACAGGCGTACAACCGACTAAAATAAGAGAAATAAGCAGTGCCAACGGCAATGTTGAGCGATGTTTCATCGACTATGATCCTTGGGAACTAAGCGTTAAAAAGACGTGGTGATAACAATATTTCCCTTTTCAGGGATAACAGTTAATTTACAATTTGGCTGAACAATACCCTGAATCATAGTTGCAATAAATGGGTTTATTTGGGAATATCAGTCTCATTATTTGAGTTTGACTTATTTGCCATTATCAGAGCAATCAATATGAAAACCGAAGACATTGCCTTATTTCACCGAATTGTCGAAACAGGCAGCATACTTGAAGCGGCTAACTTATTGAATTTGCCTAAATCGACGGTCAGCAGACGCTTGCAATCGTTAGAAGAGTCATTAAATTTAAAGTTATTTCATCGTCAAAGCCGGGCAATAACACTGACCTCTGCAGGCAGTCATTTCTATGAAAAAACCTTGGTGATGTTAGCTGACTTAGACAGAACCCTTGCAGATATCACCGACAACAAAGCAGAGTTGACTGGCCACTTGCGGATTTTGATATTTCCTATCCCACAGATAATGGATATTGTGAGTAAAATATTTGCCTTTATGGATGAAAATCCTAACTGTTCGATTGAAATTATTACCAGTACTGAGCCCTTAGACATGGTACGTAACAATATTGATATCGCGTTTATGGTGAATGAAACGTTTAGTGAACTCGACATGGTGGCAAAACCAGTTATCAGTGAAGATATGTGTTTCTTTGCCAGCCCAGAATACTTAACCAAAGCTGGCATGCCTGTCACCTTGAGTGATATTGAACAACACAACTCAATTCTATTTCGCTTCCCAAATGGTAAAACCTTCAGTGAAGTTCCACTCGCCAATGATGCAATGCAGGCCGTAAAAGGCAACTTATGCACCAACAGCATTCAACTGGCTTATGAAGCGACAAAATTAGGCCGAGGGATAGGTTATTTACCACAAAAATTATGTCACGATGACGTAGAGCAAGGGGAGTTAGTACGTTTATTTAATGATTTAGCGCCTTATACAGGCGTGGTATTTCTAGTGTATCCATCAAGACGATTTTTAAGCCTAACGGGTCAGCGCTTACTCGATTACATGCTCGCACAACTACCCGTGCAAACCAGCGAAAAAACGACGACAACCAATACTAAAGTGTGGATTTAATGGGTTAGATTTTGGCCTTTTTCAACAACATCGACGGCTTCGTCGTCTACATCATCAAGTTCATTTGTCGTTGTATCACTGCCGTTTTCGCTATCGTTTTGCTCGTCATTGACTTGTTGATCATCGTCTTGGTGATCATCACTACTGTCATCATCGTTAGATTCATCGAGAGCAACTTGCACTTTATCAAATAACCCTTGTAGTGATGCGGCATCCGTTAATGCAGGTAAATCGGCAAGTTTTGTTAAATTAAAATAATCCAGAAATGCAGGTGTGGTGGCGTACAATGCTGGTTTTCCGGGCACTTCCTTATGGCCAACCACTTTAATCCACTGCCGATCCGCTAAACTTTTTATAATATGACTGCTAATCGCAACGCCTCTAATATATTCAATATCACCACGCGTTACCGGTTGCCGATATGCAATCACCGCCAACGTTTCAAGCGTTGCACGAGAGTACTTAGGGGATTTTTCTTGCCACAGAGGTTGTAAATAAGGGCTGAGTATTTCTTGAGTTTGAAAACGATAGCCACTAGCGATTTTAACTAGCTGTACGCCTCGCTCTTGATAATCTTGCTGTAATTCATCAAGCGTTTCCTGAATGCGCATACGCGATACACTAAAGTCTGCTAACACCGTTTCTTTAATGGCTTTTACCGACAACGGCTTAGCTAAGACAAACAAACTGGCTTCAATAAGCTGTTTTAACTGAATTGGATTAATTGGCTTCATGGATCTCTTCGAATATCGTTAATTAATACGCTTTTACATAGATGGGTGAAAACGGTTCATTTTGCACTAACTCAACGAGTAACTCTTTAACCAGCTCCATGAGTGCCAAAAAACTCACCACTACACCGGCTCGACCTTCACTGACATCAAACAAACACTCAAAACCAATGTATTCTGTACTGGATAACTTAGCTAAAATTTGGCTCATGCGTTCACGGGTAGATAAATGTTCACGCTTTACGTGATGATCTTCGTTAGCATCAATGCGTTTTAGTACTTCGCCAAACGCACGGGCAATATCCACCAGCGACACTTCAGGCGGTACTGTTATAGGTTTAATGTCTGGAGCCGCGCTAACGGATGCTTGAAACACATCTCGTTCAATCCGCGGTAACGTATCAATATCGGCTGCAGCTTGTTTGATCACTTCATAGGCTTTTAATTGCCGTATAAGCACCACTCGAGGATCTTCTTCCTCATCATCTTCACTGGCCATTTTAGGTAACAATAATCGGGATTTAATCTCCGCTAATGTTGCCGCCATTACAAGGTAATCGGCAGCCAGTTCAATCCGCGCTTCAGTGAGAATTTCAATATAGAGTAAATATTGTTGGGTGATTTGTTGAATAGGCAAATCAACCACATCTAATTTTTGTTTACGGATTAAATATAACAATAAATCTAATGGGCCTTCAAAGGTTTCAAGAAACACTTCTAAGGCCTCAGGCGGAATAAACAAGTCTAGGGGCATGCTATTAAGCGCTTGGCCACGAACCATTGCTAATGGCAGGCTTTGCTGACTGCCTAGCATGTTCATCTTAGATGATTCGTCTGCGGGTATCACGTTGGTTTATTCAAATGCACTGGTATCGCCAGCACCATGACGTAATATCACCATCTCATCTTCAGACATATCAATCACTGTCGTTTGATTTTCAGGTAAATAACCACCGTGAATAATACCGTCGACCAAGTGATCGAGTATATCGCGAATATGCTCTGGGTCTGATTCAGCAAATTGCTCATTTGGCATTACTAAACTGGTGGTCATCATTGGTTCGCCCAATGCTTCAAGTAACGCGAGCGCAATAATATTATTAGGTACGCGAATGCCTATGGTGCGCTTTTTATCGCACTGTAAACGGCGTGGCACTTCTTTAGTGGCTTTGAAAATAAATGTATATGGGCCAGGCATACAGCTTTTTAATAAACGGTATGCTTGGTTATCAACGCGGGCAAAATTAGCCAGCTCAGATAAATCACGACACATTAATGAAAAATTGGTGTCATTTTCAATCTGGCGGATACGCGCCATACGCGTCATGGCATTTTTTTCACCAATCATACAGCCCAATGCATAACCTGAGTCAGTTGGGTAAACAATGACTCCACCTTGTTTAAGAATCGCCACTGCTTGATTAATTAATCGTGCTTGTGGGTTCTCATCATGAATATAAAAAAATTGACTCATACTCTGTTCGTCCAATGTTGTGATTGCCAAACCCATTCCACACCTTGTGGTTGGAATAAGTTTTTACCTAACTCGATCCAATTACTGGGAAAGTGAAAATCGCTCCCCACTGAAGCAAGTAGGTTATTTTGCTTACTTAATGCAATAAGATTATTACGGTCGTCTAATGTTTGCTGACCTAAAATAACTTCAATCGCATCGCCACCGGCCTCTGCAAATTCACGCACTAAGCGCTTAAGCCATTTGGCCGATAATTTGTAACCGCTGGGATGAGCTAATACAGCAACACCACCGGCTTGATGAATATGCTCTATCGCATTGGCCATATCGCCCCAATTATTGGGTACATAACCTGTTTTGCCTCGAGCTAAGTAGCGTTTGAATACGCTAGGCATATCTGTCGCATGACCATTATCTGCTAACCATCTAGCATAATGGCCGCGGCTAAGCGCTGCATCACCGGCAATAGCTTTAGCACCTTCATAGGCACCCTCTATCCCAGCTTTAGCTAAACGTTCACCAATTTCTTGGGCTCGGACTTCACGCAACTCACGTTGATGAGTTAAAAACTCCAATAATCCTGTGTGAGCGATATCCAAATTTAATCCGACGATATGAATATCAAAACTGTTCCAACGAGTCGAAATCTCACAACCGTTAATTAATAATAACGGCGTGACATGGTTTTGGTTAGCAAGATGCGCTTCTGCTAACCCTCCGACAGTGTCATGGTCAGTAATAGCAAACATCTCAACGCCTTTTTCAATAGCGCGAGTTAATAATTCTGTTGGTGTTAATTGACCGTCTGATGCGGTCGTGTGGCTGTGAAGATCGGCCAAGAGAGTCTCTGTAATCATGTGGTTATTGTACTAGAGTGGCGATAAAAATACTGCTTGGATTTATGAATAAATGATGGCAATTGATGAATTATTTATGCATAAGTTAGTTAGAGGGCTCAATAAATAGACTAGATCTATCCTGATTGTCATTTTTTGTCAGCTTTTGAGAAATATTCAATTGACATTAACCTCCAGCTGGGTTTTCCTATAGGCATTAAACACAGACATAATACAGCGATTAACGATGACACACTCTTTAGCTTCATTACACATTACATGGTGGTGGCACTTCCCAAATTAACGGGTGGTGTGAAGCGTTGTGCTCATTTTTAAGAGACAAGATTTTACCAAAAAGCCCGCAGAGATGTGGGCTTTCTTGTTATTTGGCCCATTCAATTTAGTCACTCGGGTTACATAATATTAAAGGCCAACAGATGATAAACAAACAGGATACAAGGAGCGGCGACATAGTGATGACGACAACAGTGACTACACCAAACCAACTCGCTCAGGTTACCACGCAAAAGCAGCCATTAACCTACCATACTGATCCGCTAAAACTGTATCAGCAAGTCACTAATAACGCGCCGCATACCATGCTATTAGAGTCTGCTGAGGTCGAAAGTAAAGACCACTTAAAAAGTATCGTACTCACCCATGCGGCAATGATGATACGTTGCGACGGTTATCAACTCACTTTTAGTGCATTAACGCACAATGGTGCGACCTTGTTAGTGCCAATTGCCAACTTCTTCAGTGATGCACAGCAACAACGAGATAATGATACTTTAATCGTCACGTTGAAAAAGGCCACCGAGTTACAAGACGAAGATGCACGCTTAAAGTCAACATCTCCTCTTGATGGCTTAAGAATGTTTATTAAGCACATTCAAACCAATAATCCACTTAAATTTGAAGATTTATTTTTAGGTGGTGTATTAGCATATGACTTAATTGATACCGTCGAGCCACTCCCTGCTGCGCCCAACGCTCACAACGATTGCCCTGACTATTTATTCTATCTTGCTGAAACACTTATTTTAATTGACCATCAAACTCAGCAAGCCGAGATTGTTAGCCACCAATTCAGTCAAGATAACATCATTGCACAACAATTAGATCTGCAACTGCAACACGTCATCGAACAATGCGCCGAGCTTGGTGATATTGCTCCGTTAACACCAGTGACAACCGACGAAGACGTTAACATTACTGACGAGCAATTTAAGCAAACCGTGATTGATTTGAAAGAGCACATTGTCGCCGGTGATATTTTTCAAGTGGTGCCATCTCGTTGTTTCAGCTTACCTTGCCCGAATACGCTTGGTGCATATCGCGCTTTGCGCATAACCAATCCAAGTCCGTATATGTTCTATTTTAGAGGCCCTGATTTCACCTTATTTGGTGCGTCGCCAGAAAGTGCCCTGAAATATGATGCGGCCAGTAACCAAGTCGAAGTATATCCCATTGCAGGCACGCGTAAGCGCGGTAAAAATGCCCAAGGTGAGATTGATTTTGACCTAGACAGCCGTATCGAACTTGAGCTGCGTTTAGATAAGAAAGAATTATCAGAACATTTAATGCTGGTCGATTTAGCCCGTAACGACATCGCTCGCATCAGCCAAAGCGGTAGCCGTAAAGTGGCTGAACTGTTAAAAGTTGATCGTTACTCGCACGTGATGCATTTAGTCAGTCGTGTTACCGGTCAATTACGCTTAGATTTAGATGCTCTGCACGCTTATCAAGCCTGCATGAACATGGGAACCTTAGTAGGAGCCCCAAAAGTACGTGCATCACAATTAGTACGCCAAGCAGAGCAAGCTCGTCGCGGCAGTTATGGTGGCGCAGTGGGTTACCTCAATGGTCTCGGCGACATGGATACCTGCATCGTTATTCGTTCAGCTTTTGTTAAAAATGATGTTGCTCATATACAAGCAGGTGCTGGCGTGGTGTTTGACTCAGACCCACAAGCCGAAGCGGATGAAACACGTCAAAAAGCCCAAGCGGTCATTTCTGCGATAAAAATGGGAGGTGGGCTATGAGCACTGCAACCACACAAGCAAATAAACCGATGAAATTATACCTACTCGATAACTTCGATTCGTTTACTTACAATCTAGTCGATCAATTCCGCAGCCTAGGTTGTGAAGTTGTCATTTATCGTAATGATGTCAGTGCCGATTATGTGGCTGAAAAGCTCATCAATGAAACCGGTAAAACGGCATTGGTGTTATCACCCGGACCTGGTGCGCCTCATGAAGCGGGTTGCATGATGGAACTCATTGGCAAAGTGGCTGGTAAAGTCCCAATGCTTGGCATCTGTTTAGGTCATCAAGCCATGGTTGAATATTATGGCGGCAAAGTAGAACGAGCACCGTTTGTTGTCCACGGTAAAGCCAGCCCGACCTTCCATAATGGTCAGGGCGTATTTGCCAATTTACCCTCCCCATTACCGGTTGCCCGTTATCACAGCTTAGTTGCGACTAAAGTACCTGACTGTTTAGACGTTATTGCCACCACAGATGACATGCCAATGGCAGTATTGCATCCACAACATCAAGCAATGGGCTTTCAATTTCATCCAGAATCAATTTTAACCACCTTAGGCAGTCAGTTACTTACGCAGACATTAGCGTATTTAACCCAAGACCATGCCTTTACTGGAGGTAAGTAATGGATAATCTGCAAACCTTATTCGACCATCTGTACCAAGGTAAGCCATTAACTCGCGAACAAATGGCACAAGTGTTTAGCACTATTATTCAAGGTGATATGCAACCTGCTACCATGGCGGGTATGTTAGTGGCGCTAAAAATGCGCGGCGAAACCATTGATGAAATAGCCGGTGCAGCAGACGCATTACGCCAAGCCGCTAAACCTTTCCCACGCAGTGATGCCTCAAAACAAAGCGGCATTGTTGATATTGTCGGTACAGGTGGCGATGGCCATAACACCATCAACATTTCGACTACAGCCGCATTTGTTGCAGCAGCTGCGGGGGCAAAAGTAGCAAAACACGGTAACCGCAGCGTATCAAGTAAGTCTGGTTCTTCTGACTTACTGTCACATTGCGGTATTGCGCTCACCATGGCACCAGACGCTGCAAGCCTATGTTTAGATAAGCTTGGCTTATGTTTTCTATTTGCGCCGCATTACCATGGCGGAGTGAAACACGCAGTACCAGTAAGACAAGCGTTAAAAACTCGGACTATTTTTAATGTGCTAGGCCCATTAATTAACCCAGCAAGCCCAGAATTTATGCTATTGGGCGTCTATACACTTGAACTTATCGAACCTATTGCGCAAGTACTTCATGCCCTTGGGGTTAAACGCGCTATGGTGGTGTATGGCAGTGGTTTAGATGAAGTAGCATTACATGATAATACTCATGTGGCAGAACTAAAAGACGGTGTGGTGCGTACTTACCAACTTAGCCCTGAAGATCTCGGTGTTAACCGTGCAGACATAGCACAGCTAACGGGTGGAGAACCAGCAGACAACGCTTTAATCACTCAAGCCATTTTACAAGGTAAAGGCCTCCCTGCTCATCGAGATGCCGTGGCGATTAATGCAGGTTGTGCTTTGTATATCAGTGGTATTTGCGACTCAGTTCAAGCCGGTACTCAGCTAGCACTTGCCACACTTGCCAGCGGTACAGCTTTTACCTTATTAACCGATTTAGCTGCCGCGAGCCAAGCTGGAGAACACAATGAGTAAGCCAGAAAGTAATGTATTAACCCGTATCGTTGATACTAAAGTGGCCCATATCGCCGCGCTAAAACTGCGTTTCCCTGAAGCCAACCTACAACCTAAAATATCTGACCGTAGCTTATACGATGCCATGAAAGCACCTAATGCTCAGTTTATTTTTGAGTGTAAAAAGGCCAGCCCTTCTAAAGGGCTTATTCGCCCTGTATTTGATGTTGAAGCCATCGCAGATATTTATGTCCATTACGCTGCTGGCATCTCTGTGCTAACCGATGAACAGTTTTTCCAAGGTGACATGGACTACATTCCAAAAGTCCGCGCAAGGGTAACTCAACCGATTATCTGTAAGGACTTTTTTGTTGACCCGTATCAAGTGAAATTGGCAGCCCATCAAGGTGCTGATGCCATTTTACTGATGTTGTCAGTACTTGATGATGAGCAATATCGTTTATTAGCCAACGAAGCGGCTAAGTATCAATTAGATACCTTAACCGAAGTCAGTAACCAAGCAGAATTGATTCGAGCGATTGATCTCCTTGCCCCAATAATCGGTATTAACAATCGTAATTTACGCGACTTAAGTACTGATTTGGCGACAACTGAGTTATTAGCACCACAAATCCCAGCAGACAGAGTGGTCATTAGTGAATCAGGCATTTATAACCATCAACAAGTTTGCCGCCTAAATCCATTGGTTGACGGTTATCTTGTTGGCAGTTCAATTATGGCGCAAGACGATATTGATTTAGCGTGCAGACAACTTATTTTTGGGAACAATAAAGTCTGCGGTTTGACTCGAATTGACGATATTGAGGCAGTAGCTACAGCTGGAGCGGTATTTGGAGGGCTAATTTTTCATCCAAAATCACCTAGAGCCGTAACACCTGCACAAGCAAGTGAATTAATCGCCCAAATGCAGCAACGTAATATTGGCTTAAATATGGTGGGTGTGTTTGTTAATCACCCCGTTGCAGATATCGCTTCATTAGCCCAAACGCTGAATCTTTTTGCAGTGCAATTACACGGCAATGAAACTGAACTTGAAATCACAGAATTAAAAGCGTTACTTAAGCAACAACAGCTCAATACCGAAATTTGGAAAGCCGTTGCAATTAGCAGTAACAACGGCGAAGTGAGCCAAAAACCTGCTGGCGCCGATCGTTATTTATACGACAGCAAGTCAGCACAACAATTTGGCGGCACCGGGCAAACGTTTAATTGGCAAGCAGATATTGATGATAAACAAGATGCGATGTTGGCGGGAGGATTAACCCCAGACAATGTTTATCTAGCAAGCCAACAAGGATTTTATGGGGTCGACTTAAATTCAGGAGTAGAATCTACCCCTGGCCATAAAGACCACCAAAAACTGATTGCTGCATTTACTCAATTACGCCGTAATTAATTTTCTATTTACGACACTATTTTTAGTTAAAAACATGATTACTCGAAGGGAATATTTATGACCGAGCTCAAGCTTAACCCTTATTTCGGCGAATACGGTGGGATGTACGTACCGCAGATTTTAGTGCCTGCATTAAAACAACTCGAAACGGCCTTTGTTGAAGCACAACAAGATGAAAGCTTTATCGCTGAGTTTACCGACCTGTTGAAAAACTATGCTGGCCGCCCAACAGCGCTAACACTTACCCGTAATTTAAGTCCAAATCCGCTGGTGAAAATCTACCTAAAGCGTGAAGACTTACTCCACGGTGGTGCGCATAAAACCAACCAGGTATTGGGTCAGGCTTTGTTAGCTAAGCGTATGGGTAAAAAGGAAATCATTGCCGAAACAGGCGCTGGCCAACATGGTGTGGCAACTGCCCTAGCCTGTGCGCTTTTAGGCTTAAAATGTAAAGTCTACATGGGTGCAAAAGACATTGAGCGTCAGTCTCCAAACGTATTTAGAATGAAGCTAATGGGCGCTGAAGTTATTCCTGTGACATCGGGTTCATCAACCTTAAAAGATGCTTGTAACGAAGCCATGCGCGACTGGTCTGCAAGTTATGATAAAGCGCATTACTTATTAGGTACAGCAGCCGGCCCGCACCCATTCCCGACAATTGTGCGTGAATTCCAACGAATGATTGGTGAAGAAACCAAGAAACAAATTCTTGAAAAAGAAGGTCGTTTACCTGATGCCGTTATCGCTTGTGTAGGCGGTGGCTCGAACGCTATAGGCATGTTTGCCGACTTTATTGACGAACCGTCAGTGGAATTAATTGGTGTAGAACCTGCTGGTAAAGGCATTGATACCCCGATGCACGGCGCGCCGCTTAAACATGGTAAAACCGGTATTTTCTTTGGGATGAAATCACCCTTAATGCAAAATAGCGACGGTCAAATTGAAGAGTCATATTCGGTTTCAGCGGGGCTTGATTTCCCATCCGTTGGGCCACAACATGCACACTTAAATGCCATTGGTCGTGCTCGTTATGAGTCAGCAACCGATGATGAAGCACTTGAAATGTTTCAAACGCTCGCTCGTTGCGAAGGGATTATTCCTGCATTAGAGTCTGCCCATGCCCTAGCCTATGCTGTACGCATGGCAAAAGAAGCCACTAAAGAAACTATTTTAGTGGTTAATTTATCCGGCCGTGGTGACAAAGATATTTTTACAGTGGCAGATATTTTAGAAGCCAAACAAAAACAACAGGAGAGCGGCAATGAGTAACCGTTATCAAGCAAAATTTGCTGCACTGAAAGCACAAAATAAAGGTGCGTTTGTTCCTTTTGTGACCATTGGCGATCCGAGCCCTGAATTATCGTTAAAAATTATTCAAACCTTAGTCGATAATGGTGCGGATGCTCTTGAATTAGGCTTTCCTTTTTCAGATCCATTAGCCGATGGCCCTGTTATACAAGGTGCTAACTTACGGTCATTAGCGGCAGGTACAACTTCTAGTGATTGTTTTGACATCATCACTAAAGTCCGCGCTCAACACCCTGATATGCCTATCGGATTATTGCTTTATGCCAACCTAGTTTTTGCTAATGGTATTGATGAGTTTTACGCTAAAGCTCAAGCTGCTGGTGTGGATTCAGTGTTGATTGCTGACGTGCCTGTTGAAGAGTCTGCTCCCTTTAGTAAAGCCGCCAAAGCACATGGTATTGCACCGATCTTTATTGCACCGCCCAATGCTGATTCTGACACCTTAAAAATGGTCAGTGAACAAGGTGAAGGTTACACCTATCTATTATCACGAGCTGGCGTCACGGGTACAGAATCCAAAGCGGGTGAGCCAATTGAAAACATTCTGGCACAGCTGGCCGAGTTTAATGCGCCGCCACCGCTATTAGGTTTTGGTATTGCCGAGCCTGAGCAAGTGCGCGCCGCTATCAAGGCTGGAGCCGCTGGTGCTATTTCAGGTTCTGCAGTGGTTAAAATCATTGAAGCACATCAACATGATGAAGCCACATTACTCGCGAAACTGGCTGAATTTACCGCTACAATGAAAGCGGCGACATAAGCCCCATTTTTGGTCAAAAAAGGAGCAATTTTATTGCTCCTTTTTTTATGTCCGTTATACTAGGACAAATATCAACCAACTCGGTGTTATATGAAAAGTTCGTTAATAGGGATTTTAACGATTACCATTCTATTTGTTAGCTACAGTCTTAAGGCTGTGGATACCTCTGTACAACCTAAAACTATCGTCACTTATAATGCTGCAATTCATGGGATTGACCCAAAACAAGCGTATTTTGTCTCGTTACTTGAACTTGCGTTAGAAAAAAGTCGCGATAAATATGGTGACTTTCAAATGAATGCCGCCATGATCCAAATGCCACAGGGTCGAGCACTTAAAATGGTGGCTGATAACACGATTATTGATGTTGTCTGGACCATGACCAGCATCGAACGAGAAGATCAATTACAAGCTATTTATGTGCCATTGCTTAAAGGACTAATGGGTTACCGAATTGGGTTAATCCGTAAAAATGATCAAGCTAAATTTGATAACATACACTCCATAGAAGACATCAAAAAAACCTTAATTGGCCAAGGCGCTGATTGGCCAGATGTGCCAATTTTGAACAGTAATGGTTTTACAGTCACATCGGGCAGTGATAGTCGTTTAATAGCGATGTTACTGAAAGGTCGCTTTGACTACTATCCCCGCTCAATACACGAACCGTGGCGAGACTTGTACCGTTATCCAGATGTAATACTTGAACAAAGAATTTTATTAAAGTATCCCGCCCCCATTTATTTTTTTGTCAGTAAAGACAACACATCCTTAGCGCAGCGAATTGAATTCGGCCTAAGAAAAGCCATCGATGACGGTAGTTTCGACGACTTATTCTACAACCATCCAATCACTCAAGGTATGCTCAGTAAATCAGAGCTGGATAACCGCACTGAATTTGTGCTGCATAATCCCTTTTTATCTAAAAAGAGTGCTGATCTACTCAACGAAACTCAGTTATGGCTCACCTTAAAGCAACAATGATCACTCAGGGAGCAATAGCACGACTGCTTATGGTTCATAAACACTATCTCATCATGTTACAATCGGCATATATTGTCGTAGTGACAGCGGTTTGTTGTCCTTTTCCTGCAAGAGATTTTTATGAAACAACTGTTAGACTTTTTACCACTTGTCATTTTTTTTGCCGTTTACAAATTCTATGATATCTACGCCGCAACAGGAGTATTGATTGCTGCCACGGCTATTCAACTCGTCATTACCTATCTGATTTATAAACATATTGAAAAAATGCATTTAGCCACCTTCGCCATGGTGACGGTATTTGGTTCCCTCACCCTATTTTTCCACGATGATGCTTTTATCAAATGGAAAGTCAGTATCGTTTATGCCTTGTTTGCTATAGGGTTAATTGCCTCACAAATCATGGGGAAATCTGCGCTTAAGAGCATGTTAGGCAAAGAAATGAAAGTGGACGATAGAATATGGGCTCAAGTCACATGGTATTGGGTTGGATTTTTTGTATTATGTAGTTTCGCCAATATTTATATTGCGTTTAATTTACCTTTAGAAACCTGGGTTAATTTCAAAGTACTTGGCTTAACCGCCCTTACCTTAATTAACACAGTAATAACGGTAGTTTATCTGTATAAAAATATGCAAGATGACAACTCGCAACCTACTGATAACCAATAATTGTTTATGTAAAATCAAATAAAGGAAGCAGCTATATGTGGTATATGATTTCATCTCAAGATGTTGAAAACAGTCTAGAAAAGCGTTTATCTGTTCGTGCTGAACATTTAGCACGTTTACAAGCTTTAGCCGATGAAGGCCGTTTATTAACTGCCGGACCACACCCTGCAATTGATAATGAAAATCCTGGTGAAGCGGGTTTCACAGGATCATTAGTTATTGCTGACTTTCCTTCATTAGAAGATGCACAAGCTTGGGCTGATGTGGATCCTTATATCGGTGCTGGCGTGTACAAAAGCGTTATCGTTAAGCCATTTAAACGAGTGCTTCCTTAATGAAAATAGTTTCTTTTAATATCAATGGTATTCGTGCTCGTTTGCATCAACTGCAAGCTCTCATTGACAGTCATTCACCCGATATAATTGGCTTACAAGAAACCAAAGTGCATGACGAAGCTTTCCCAGTAGCTGATGTTGAGGCTATGGGTTACAAGGTCCATTATCATGGTGGCAAAGCACATTATGGCGTGGCGATGTTGTCAAAAGCAGAACCTGTCAATGTTATTAAAGGTTTTGAAACCGATGATGAAGACGCGCAACGCCGCCTGATTATTGGTCAATTCAAGCAAGATAATGGCCGCATATTAACCGTTTTCAATGGTTACTTTCCACAAGGTGAAAGCATCCATCACGAAACAAAGTACCCTGCGAAACGTAAGTTTTATCAAGACTTAATGGTGCATTTAGAAAAGCATCATAGCGCAGATGAAGACATCGCGATTATTGGTGACATTAATATTTCGCCAACCGATTTAGACATCGGTATTGGTGAGGTTAACGCCAAACGTTGGTTAAAAACCGGTAAATGTAGTTTCCAACCAGAAGAACGTGAATGGTTAGCACGTTTACAGCAATGGGGCTTTATCGATAGTTTCCGTCAATTACACCCTACTCGCACTGAACGTTATTCATGGTTTGATTATCGTAGTAAAGGTTTTGATGATAACCGTGGACTTCGAATTGACGTCATTCTGGTCACAGAGTCAATGTTGCCACGTTTAATTGAGTCAGATGTAGATTACGAATTACGCGGTATTGATAAACCATCAGACCACGCGCCAATTTGGAGCACATTTAGTTAATCGAAGTGGATGTTAACTGACGCTTAGATTAAACGACATGATGCTTGAACAAAAAACGTTATGCCTAACAGCATAGCGTTTTTTTATGATTGCTGACTCTGTGTTAGCCATTAGCTCTTGTTAGTAGTTAACCCATACAAGCCGTTAACTAACTTAAACTGGGAATAATAAACACCTTTCAAACTACCCCCTATCTTGCTAACTTTCTCTTGCTAACGGTGTCTTGCTAACTTTATTGAATTAACTTGCAATAGGTTTAACTAAAAAAAGTAACGGCTAGACACTTGCCATTGTTGCTCAAGCAGCTCGACCGATTCATTAAGATACGCTCTAGCAGGTCGAGTTGAATCGACAGCATTATATTCAAATTGAATAAACCACGGTCTATCGAGTTGATATTGATACGCAAGGGTCAATGATTGGCCATCTTCATTATTATTATCTTCAGGAGTAAGGTCATTATCGGTAACAGAAAAGTCTTCAACTCTTAGGCTTAATCTGTGCTTGTCCCAACGTTTACTCAATAACACGTAGCCAGAATAAAAATCATTATCGACCACAGGAAAACCTTCAGTATTGGTCATTAAGGTGGTTCCCTGCATAAATTGACTGATTAAACTAACACCAAATGGCAAACGCCATTTTGCCCCGATGTGACCAAACTGGGTCAACCACACATATTGACCTTGCTTAACAATATGCGTATTGGCGTTATTGTCATAATAGCCGGCTTGAACACTGCCTTTATTACGCCAAGTCCACTTTGCGAGTACATGCCCACCGATACGGTCATCAAGTTCAGTAAAAGGATCTGAGTTAGCGGCTTGAGCATCTAACATACCACCCTCTTCCATTGCAGGAATGGCAGTGATGGGAATGGTTTCTTGCACTAAGGTTTGTCTTGAGGTTTGAGTCCAGCCATGCCAGGCCAACATAGCTCCAGTGGTATCGTTAAACATAAATGCTTCAGCTGTTAATGAAAAATCATGCTCTGATTGCCGATATTTCCCTAATGATTCAACCGTTGTCGACAGGCCAACATGCCTGACTTCTTCGGCCAACCAACTATTAATGGTTGAATAGTTTAAGGTGAAAGGCGACGCCCACGCTGTAGCAACATTTTCTAACGATATTTGCGGATACATCAAGCCAAACTGAACATCAAACCGAATACCTTGCTCACTCGGAATATCACGATAACGTAAAATGGCTTCAGTGATACCTAATCCATTATTGATACCATCAACATATCCATTCGCCACAATACGACTCGACCAAGCATCGCCCCATTGGCTTTGATAACTTAACCCCAGTTGTGATATGGCTAAGTGTGCACCATTATCAACGCCAAACTTGCCCAATCCACCATCCAAATATGAATCGATGCTATCAGCATAACCAACACGGACATCAATCACGCCACTGACATCATGCTCAACATCCACACGACCATTCATGTCAGGGTCCAATGAGTCGGCATAAACACAGCTACTCACATACAGTAAGCAACACACTATCCTTGTAAGTAAGCCGCAAATAATCAATTCTCCTACAGGTAATCAGATTGCCCTAACCAGTCATTAAACTGCTGCTCAGGCAATGGACGCGACAAGTAAAAGCCTTGGCCCATTTCACAATTAAGTTTGGTTAACCATTCTAAAGTAGCCTTGTCTTCTATGCCTTCGGCAACCACTTTAAGGCCCAAATTATGAGCTAATTGTAGCGTCGATTGCACAATAATTTGGTCAGCTTCATTTTCCAGCAACTTTTGCACAAATGACTTATCAATTTTAAGTTCATCGACTGGCAGTTGTTTCAATTGCGCCAATGAAGAATAGCCCGTGCCATAGTCATCTATTGATAACGTCAGTCCATTTTTACGCAGTAAGGTAAGCTGCTTTACCGCAAGTTCAGGATCTGACACTACCGCATCTTCAGTTATTTCTAATGTCATCGCCGCAACCGGAACATTATGCTCAGCGAGAGCATTAATAACCCAGTGACAAAATTGTTCATCTTTTAAATTTTCAGCCGAAATATTTACCGCTATACACATATTAATACCCAGTAATTGCCAACGATGATATTGATCCATCGCTTCAGTAATCACCCAACGAGTTAATGCATCCATTTGCATGGTTTTCTCGGCGATAGGGATAAACGTATCAGGTGGAATAATGCCTCTAGCAGGATGATTCCAACGAACGAGTGCCTCTACATGGGTAATTTTTTGTTTAGCTAAGTTTAATTTGGGTTGGTAATACAACACTAACTGATTTTGCTCGATAGCCACTTTAAGTTCATTAATGAGCTGAAAACGTTCAATACTATTTTTATCGATATTGGCGTCGTAGATTTGATAGTCACGCTTATTTATTTTAGCATGCTGCAGAGCGGTATCTGCTTGTCTTAGCAGGGTAACAATATCTACGTTTGGCTGATAAAAACTGACACCAGCAGTAAACTGCAAATGTAACATTACATCTTGATAACGATAATCCTGACCAATTTGATTTTGGAGCTTTTTGAGAAGCACATCAAACGATTGGTGCTCACAATGTTTAAATGCTAAAACGAATTCATCACCCGACAATCGATAAGCTAAGGCATCGGGATTTACCTCACATAAACGCTTAGCCACTTCTTTAATCACCTCATCGCCTACAGCATGACCTAACGTGACATTAATTTCAGTCATGCGGCGAATATTAATTAAACACAGCCCCATCGTTGACCCCGCGACTAACCAAGGTTCAATCGTGCGCTGTAATTCATTACGATTACCTAAATTGGTTAATGGGTCATGATAAGCTTGATGAGCAATGGCTTTTTCTCGTTGTAAAATAGCTTGCTGCATTGAGGTAAATTCAGTGGCTAATTGTTGTAGCTCAATACTGGAATCGACACTCACACTGGAGTCATAATTACCTTGTGCGATAAAACGTGCTTGGGCTATTAATTGTGTGATCGGCCTAGTGATACTGCCCGATATCCAAAACGCCAACAACAATGACACCGGTAACATCATAACTAACACCGCGACCTGTTGTAACCACTGTGATTCTATTGAAGCCAACAAATCAGAGCGGGATTTATACATATAGGCATGTAAAGATTGGCCATCAACTTCACCTAAAAATTGCTTCCACAGAATATAATCGTGGTTGGTTTTCTCTTCGATGATATAACGCGATAATAGTGAGGTTTCATCGTCTGGCAACGACAGACCAGAATGGCCAACCGCTATGACATTATTTTTGGTTGTTAACATAAAACCGCTGTTTAAGCCGGTGAGCTTCTGCAACGAATTAGCTAAGGTATCATCGATAAGAAACCCAAAACCCACCCAACCGATAACGCTATTACCGCCACTAGTGAGTGGTGAAAACTTAATTTGATACAGTTTATTATCTAATAAATAAAATGGGCTCAGTGCTTCAAACTCGGAACCTAACTTGTATCGAAACACTTCATTCTGTTCAGAGCCCAAAGCAACGGCTTCACGACCTAATTCACCTTGCGAGGCCACCAGCTGGCCAATAACGTTACCTTCGGCAGACACAGCCATTGCTAAAGATGCATTAATCCGACTGCGATGATTATTTAACGCCACCAGAAAACTACGATTATCACCATCAATAAAAATATCTTTTAAGCCAAAGTCCTTTGCGGCCGTCGCGGCAAATGCCGCCAAATAATAGTTTCGGTTATCGTATTGCGACTCGAAAACTAAGCTCGCTACTTCAAGTTGATTGGCCACATACTGTTGCTCTAACCTTTGATTAGCTTGGTATGTTAACCAAAAAGACAAACTCAATACGGTAATGATTAATAATACAAAAAAAGCAAAAATCCGTGTTTGCAGCCGATTAAAAAATAGCAATACTAGTATCCTTCTAAAAATTCAAATTCATCTAAACTTTGCTGGCTGGGGATACTATCAAAATCAGCCTGCAGTGTAATAGTCATAGTGTTATCACTGGGAAAATGAACAGGTTTCACTTGCTGATTATCAGGCATTTTTAACTGTGGATGCCACACAACCAGCTTAAAGTCATCTGCCGGTAAATGCTCAAATGTCACTATCCCTTGTAAATTGGTCACAGCATAAAATGGGGTGTCGACCACCAATAAATGCCCCGACATCCAGTCATGCACATTACAGCCCATAGACACATGCCCTGTTTGCTCAAATCTCAATATTTGCTGTTGTTGCTGATGACGAAGTTTGAATGAAAAACGCTTAGGCCCTAGTGCTGAAAAAATATGATGAGTAATATCATCTTCATTGACAAAAGCCACATCATTGCCTTTTTGTACAACGGTAATATAAGGAGAGAATTGCTTATCTTTTTGATGAACTTCAGCTTTACTAGGAGCAACTGTGGTAACAATATTGGCAGGAGCGCTTGGGAGTAAATACACCACCATGTTTTGTGCTGGTTGGCCCTGAGCGTTTAGCACCATAATGCTTTGAGGTGCCGCGTTCACGGCAGAGATGTCAAATAATATACCGCTTAAGGTCAGCACTATAGCAACGCGCGTAGAGGTAATGATCATTGATACTCCTGATGATGTTTGCTTAATGACACAATAAAGCACCGAAATAAGGTGGCGATAACAAACATGCACCATGCTATTCACAGATATCTAATCGTGTAATGTTACTAATTTAAGTGGTGTTAGACGGTTAATTCGAGTCCGTACACTCAAACCACCACTTAACAACTTAGTAACAGACCAGATACCTTAGTACTTTATTTCAAGCTAATCAAAAATATATCAACGATCTCCTCTTTATTGATAAAGTCGTAAGCGCTAGATTCTATATTGACTTAAAATCGCCGCTAAACCTTTAGATGATTGATTCAAATCTTTAGCTAATACACCAGCTTGTTTGGAAGTACTGCGAATCGTTTCCGATTGATGACGAATTTGATTAAGTTGTGAGGCTATATCCCTTGCAGACATGCTTTGTTGTTCCGCGGATGCTGCTATTTGGCTGCTCATATCGAACACCGCATTAATAGACTCAGCCATATGAGTAATATCATCACCCACCGCTTTGATACTCGCACTCCCTTGGTCTGCTTCAGTAACAATCACATTGGTAATACCGGTCAGCTTTTTAGAGCCTTGTTGCAACCCTTCAATCATTTTTTGAATTTCTACGGTGGCTTTTTGGGTACGCCCCGCAAGGGTACGCACTTCGTCCGCCACGACCGCAAAACCACGACCTTGCTCACCGGCACGTGCCGCTTCAATAGCAGCATTTAATGCCAATAAATTGGTTTGTTCAGAAATACTATCAATGGTGGTAACGGCATCATTAATTTGGGTAGCATCACGAGAAAGTTGCTCTACTGATGAAAATGCTTCTGCAATACGCTCAGATAGGTAACTAATACGTTTAACCGCATCGTTAATCTTACTTTGACTTTGCTCTATTTGCGTTGAATTTTGCTTAGTATTTAATGACGTATCACTTGCGTGATGTGACACATCGGCTATAGCCGCGGTCATTTGATCCATGGCATGCGCCACTGAGTCTAAAAAGTGATGTTGTTGATCTATCAGTTCGTCATTGGTACTGGCTTGATGATTAAACTCGTTGCCAGCAACAGCCAAGGTTTCAGCATTGCTACGGATAGCACCAACCATTTCACTCATGTTGTCAGCACAACGATCAATGTCTTTGGCGATTAAACTGAAATCATCAGTACCAAAAAAGTTAAGTCTAAAGGTTAAGTCACCGTCAGCGAGGCGTTTAATGGCCATGTACATTTCCCATAACCCGCCGCCTAATGACGTAGAAATCCAATAACTTAATTGAAATAGTGGCAATAATCCCACCAGCGCAATGATGAGCATAAATTGGGCATTGCCAATCGCGTCTTGTTCCCACTGCTGGACATTTTGGCTTTGAGTTAAATATTGATTACCCACATTGGCAGATGCTGTCACTATATCGCCACTGCGAGTACTCTCATCCCTTGCAGACACTTGCAGTTGGTTATCGGCAGCAAATTGTTGAAGCTCGGCGTTTTGTAATCCTTGACTGTTTGCCACTGAGGCAACACTTTGCACACGAGTGCTCACTCGGTCTAAAGATGATTGAGTAATTAAATCATTAGCTTGTTGGAAATTCAATATCGCGATAATACTTGTAATCGCGGCGACCATTGAACAAACAATCCAAAACTTACCATTAAGGCTGAACTTAATCATAATGGCATCAATTTTTCTAAACTGGATTTGCTTCATTTTTCAGCTTCCTGCGATAATTTATCGCTATAAAAAACAATTATTGAATATGGCGAGCATCAATATGCTCTGGGTTTATGACAAAAGATATAGAGAGTATAGACAAGCCTGACGGTTCATATGAAAACTGCATCTCAAATTCATAAAAATGCCTAAGTGCGAATACATTTAGGCATTTGACTTAATTATTATCGACTTAAGTGAGTAAAACTTAAGTGCTCTCTCTCACGAAAATGGCTAGACCGATACAAACTTATTGAGCGGTAAATCACGGTATCGAATTCCGGTTGCAGCAAAAATCGCATTGGTTAAACTCGGCGCCACAGGAGGTACCCCAGGTTCACCTACACCAGCAGGTTTAGCGGTTGACGCAATAATATGAGTTTCAATTTCTGGGCATTGAGGTAAACGCAATAAAGGATAATCATGGAAATTAGACTGCACGACTTTACCGCCTTTAAAGCTTATGTCTCCCATCATAGCTAAACTCAAGCCAAAAATAATCGCACCTTCAAGCTGCGATTTAACACGGTCAGGGTTTACTACAGTCCCTGCATCCATTACCGCAATAGACTTAATCACTTTAAGTTTGTTATCAACCACTTCAACTAATGTCGCAACGGCAACGTAGCTCACAAAGCAGCGATGCACTGCCATACCCCAACCTTGGTTTTTACCCGCTTTAGGGGCTTTAGCTAATGCAGCTTCTAATGTATCGAGCACCTTGAGATAACGGCCCACATCAACAGGATGATCAGCTAGCTCTTCACCATAGTTACCGTATTTGAAACCTTGGTTTTCAAAGTTTTCTATCCGTGGTTTACCCAGTAATTCACGCCACATTTGTACACATGGCTTATTGGTTTTTACTGCCAGTTCGTCAACAAAGCTACCAATACCAAAGGCATGTTGAATGTTACATACCGAGCGCATCCAACCGATACGGGTATGTGCTTTAGCCTTAACTGACTCGAGTTGAATGCTTTCAAGGGCTAACGGCACGTCGCTAAAGCCTAAATCTAATTCACCATCAGAAGGATATTCAACACCTTCTGCAAAGGTTGAGCTGATTGAAGGGAACCCTGTTCTGGCTAGCAACGCTGTAGGCATGCTGTTGCCATCAACTTTAGCCTGATACATTTGCGCACTAATGGCATGGTAATAGCCATTTTGAATCTCATCTTCTCGGCTCCAACATACCTTGACAGGCTTATTAAGCTTTTGCGACAAAATAGCGGCTTCAACACTAAAATCTGGTTTTGATTTACGACCAAAACCACCGCCTAATAAGGTGACATTGACTTTGACTTGCTCTTCTTTAAGCCCTAATGCACCTGCAACATTTTGTTGGGTACTTTGCGGCGTTTGGCTTGATGCCCACAACTCACAGCCATCTGCGGTCACATTTGCTGTCGCCACCGGTGGTTCCATCATCGCATGAGTAAGATAAGGAACCGTATAAACGGCACTCAAGGTGTGTTCTGCTGGCCAGTCCGTTACTGAAGTGCCCAACTGACGGATCACTTTACCTGGCAGCTTAACGCGCTCAACCAAACCTTTAAGATACACATCAGAGTCATGACTGTCGTTTACCGACTCTGACCATGTAATCGCTAATGCTTTACGGGCTTCAATGGCACTCCAGCTGTTGGTGGCAATAACCGCTACGCCGCCTAGAGCCTGAAATAACGGCGCACCTTTTGGTACTGGAAAGGTAATAATATCGACCACACCAGCAATTTTACGAGCTTTAGCATCATCAACGCTAACCACATCACTGCCTAACACTGGCGGGCGAGTGATACTGGCATACAACATTCCATCAAGCTTAATGTCATATCCGTATATTGCTTTGCCCGTTAGCATCGCATCCATATCGACAATAGTATGAGACTTGCCAATATGAACAAATTCGCTTTCAGGCTTTAACGTAACCTTGTCCAGCTCTGGCATAGTCAGTTTTGATGCCACTAATGCAAGCTCACCATAAGATAAGCTTTTATTACTGCCTTTATGGTGTACTTTGTGCGCCTTGGCATATACCTCAGTAACGGGTACTTTCCATTTATCAGCAGCGGCTTGTTCAAGCATGGTACGTGCTGTTGCGCCCATTTGACGCATACGATGATAATGCTTACGGATACTGCGGCTACCATCGGTGTTTTGGCTACCATAGCGTTTATCCGCTAGCCCCTGCACTACTACAACTTTATCCCAATCGGCTTCTAATTCATCGGCTAAGACTTGCGGAATACCGGTGCGAATACCTTGGCCCATTTCTGAACGATGGCAGGTTAAATACACTTTGTTGTCTTCACCGATGGCGACAAATAAATTCATCAATGCCTGTTTGTCTTGTGCCAGTGCCATTGGGCTCCACACTAAACTAGTACCACCAAGGGCTAAACCACCACCCACAGCTCCAAAGAGTTTAAGCACGTTACGGCGACTAATGTTTTCAACTGCGGTAAATGTCGTCATGATTACGCCTCCGAAGCTGATTTGATCGCCGCTTTAATACGCGGGTAAGTACCACAACGACAAATATTGCCCGACATTGCATCGTCAATTTGCGTCTCTGTTGGTTTAGCTGTGGTTTTTAATAACGCAGCAGCAGACATTAATTGCCCCGCCTGACAGTAACCACATTGCGGCACATTATGTTCAAGCCAAGCGTCTTTCAATTTTTGCGCGTCAAGACCTTCAATGGTTGTCACTTGTTTGCCCTGTACTTGCTTAAGGCTGGTCAAACAACCACGCATTGGGCTGCCATCAACATGAATAGTACAAGCGCCGCAGAGTCCTGCACCACAACCAAACTTTGTACCTGTTAATCCAAGTATGTCGCGCAAAGCCCATAGCACTGGCATATTAGGATCTGCATCAAGGGTAAAGTCCTTACCGTTGACCATTAATTTTTGTGTTGGGGTTGTCATAATTAATCCTTATTATCTAACCAACGCGCTAAGTCAGCAGGCGTATCAATATCAAATTGCGCTTGTTCCATTGGAATAATGTTCAAGCTATTATTTTTATCATGTTGTTTTAGAATACTTTTAGCACCTTTATCGCCATCGATCGACATTAGCACAGCAAAATCTTTAGCTAAAAATATCGCTGGAACACCCACATTTTGTCGATAAAAAGCACAGCTTGTTAACCCATTTTGCTGATAGCGTTCGATAAGGTGTAAATAGTCATCAACATCAATGGCGACTTGGTCAGCAAGCACGAGCAACAATGCATCGGCTTCCTGTTCAATAGCGTATTGGCTGGCATGTTTAACGGAGCTGGATAACCCTTGTTGCCAATCAGGGTTAATGATCTGATGGCTTGTTGCGGTTATTGCCATGATCTCGTCATTAAGATGAGCGCCTAACACTACTGCTGGCGCTTTTATTCCTGCGGTGGCTGTCACCTTGTTAAGTGATGCGATGCTGCGGGCTAATAAACTTTGATTACCTTTTACTTTAGCGAGCATTTTGGCACCATGAAATCGGCTACTGGCACCAGCGGCTAAAATAACGGTAATGATATTGGGCTTCATTACTGACCCGCCATTACAGCATCACACTATCAAGACTAGTGAGCTTGCTGTTATACAGCACGCCATGACACTGAGATAAAATACTCAACGCAACAGAGCCTGGCAGTTCACCACCTAACGCTAATCCTGCTGGTGCAGAGAAATAACCGCTAAAGTCTTTCAAACTGAGTTCTGCCATATCCAATACTTTATCGCGCCGATGTACTGGGCCTAACAATGATATGTAGGCCAGTGGCAACGGTTGCAATGTTTTTAGCGTTTTAGCATCAATCTGTAAATTATGGCTCATGATAAAAGCCGCATCTAACCCACTGAGTAAATCAGTAGATATCGACGGTGTCGGGTGTTTCATAATGTGGCAGCCCGAAAAATCATAGGTGCGAGCATAAGCAGTACGCTCATCAAATATCGTCACTTTCCAGCCCATGGTTTGTGCCATTTGGGCTATAGGTTTGGCATCTAATCCGCCGCCAAAAATACCAATATGCACCGGCGGACGCAGTGGAATTTGCAGTAACGTTTTATGTTGCTCAGTCACTTTAAGGGTTTTGGTATTTAGGGTAATAGGAGCTGCGTCACTAGACGCCTCTACAAAGTGGCCAGATATCTGATGACTTGAAACGCCATCGGCAACAATCTCAAGCTGGTATATACCACGATCACCACGCATTAAAGCATCATGAACACTCACTAAACCAAGGTAATTGTTCGCTTTATTCAGCGACACCATCATGATATTGACAATACCACCACAGCCCAGCTGATAACTGGTATCAGACTCATCTGTTGCGTCATAGGTTAACTGAATAACTTGCTGAGTTTGAATAGCGCGCTGGGCGTGACGACGTAAATCCGCCTCAAGACAGCCACCACTTAACATCCCCAGGCTTTTACCCATTGGATGAAATAGCATTATGGCGCCAGGTTTGCGGTAAGAAGACCCTTCTACTTGGGTAAGAACGGCAAGTACCCAGTCTTCTTGATAAGAAGGTAACCAGGTATCGAGTAAATCAACGAGGTGTTGAACCATGTTGGTTGTCCATCATTTGTAAACGCATTAGCTTAAGCTAACAGACTGGCTTTACAATGCAAAGAATCAATGGTTTCAACTTATTAATAAATAACCTCAATGACCTGATTACATAACAAATTGTTAATCAAATAACTGATCGGCAACAAAAGGGTTATGTTGTCGCTCGTCGGCGAACGTCGACATTGGTCCATGGCCGGGAATAAAACTGACATTGAGCCCTAATGGCCACAATTTGGTGGTAATAGAGTGAAGTAAGTCTTGATGATTGGATTGGGGAAAATCAGTACGACCAATTGAGCCTCTAAAAAGCACATCACCGACCCAAGCTAAATTAGCTATTTTATCATAAAAAACAATGTGTCCTGGTGTATGTCCTGGGCAATGTAACACCTGTAAATGTTGCTCACCTACACTAACCTCATCACCTTCATTTAGGTACTGGGTTGGTTCAAAAGCTTCAGTGCGTGGAAAACCAAAGTTTTGACTTTGTTTAACTAAGTTTTCTAACCAAAACTTATCCGCTATGTGCGGACCAATAATCGGCACTGCTAATTTTTTGGCTAATTCAGCTGCACCACCGACATGATCAATATGACCATGGGTTAATAATATTTTTTCAACATTGACTCCTAACTTAGCCACCTCAGCCAAAATCCGGTCAATGTTGCCACCAGGATCAACAACCGCAGCCTTTAAGGTTTTTTCACACCAAATAACACTACAATTTTGCTGAAAAGGCGTTACGGGGATGATTTGATACTTCATTGGCAACCTCGTCTTATGATCATTTGGTTTATTATCACTAATTTTAACTAGGCAGCGTTGATCTAGATACCTTTTTAATGTGATATCCATCAAGTTACTGATTACTGATGTACAATATGGCTTATAAAATAGCGTTATTACCGCTGGCAATACACATTAATTCTGACTCAGCAGGCCTTATTATGCACATTGATCTCACCTTATCAGACATCGTCGCCCGTAAACATTTTTTCTCTGTGCCATTAGACTATCAACAAAGTCCAAGTAAACAGATTACGCTTTTCGCACGGGAAATTGTCAGTGTCGAAAATCAACATAAAAAACTGCCCTACTTAGTGTTTTTTCAAGGTGGACCGGGTTTTAGCGCAGTAAGACCTGTGAGCAATAGTGGCTGGATAAAACGCGCGTTAACTGAATATAGAGTGTTATTACTCGACCAACGAGGTACCGGACTATCAAGCCCGGTTAATGCCACCAGCTTAAGTTACATGAGTTCAACAGACCAAGCGGACTACCTAAGCTTTTTCCGTGCAGACAATATTGTTCGAGATGCAGAGTATATTCGCGCAAAATTATCGCCAGATGAACCTTGGAGTATTTTAGGCCAAAGTTTTGGTGGATTTTGTGTATTGCATTATTTATCTGCTGCACCAGAAGGCCTCAAAGAGGCATACATTACCGGTGGTATTCCTTCAGTAGACCGCCCTGCCGAAGAGGTTTATCAAGCCACTTATCAACGTGTCATCGCTAAAAACAATGACTTTTTCAAACGCTTTAGTGATGCACGCACCTTAGTCGATGACTTAGCCAAATACCTTTACGAAAACAAAGTCTACTTAACAACTGGTGAGCAACTCACGGTTGAAATGTTGCAGTTGCTAGGCATTAATATCGGTATGGAACAAGGCCCAGAAGCGGTTTACTATCTGCTTGAGCAAGCGTTAATTGAAACACCGCATGGTATCGACGTTAATCCACTGTTTCTACATCAGTTCAGTCAATTTCTCGACTACAACACCAACCCTATTTTTGCATTAATGCATGAGTCTATTTATTGTCAGCAACAAGCATCAGCTTGGGCGGCACACAGAATACGAGCACAATACAGCCAATTTAACTATCGCCCTGACAAACCATTATTGTTCACTGGCGAAATGGTCTATCCGTGGATGTTTGCCCAATTTGAACAACTCATTCCACTGCAACAAGCCGCTGAGCTTATCGCAGCGAAAAAAGACTGGCCTGCGTTATATGACCTAGAAAAACTGGCTAATAATAAAGTCCCGGTTGCAGCCGCAATATACAGCGAAGATATGTATGTCGAAATGCAATACAGTTTAGAAACCACAAAAAAAGTGGCGAACCTTAAGTATTGGCTCACATCAGAATATGAGCACAATGGCATTCGTATGGACGGCGAACGCGTACTCGATAAATTGATAAGCCTCAATCGCGGCCACTGTTTACGCTAGTGACTCAATACTCGTAAACGTGTTCAGCTTTTGGCTTCAATAACATAAAAAAAGGGGCATAAGATTACTCTTATACCCCTTTTTTATTAACATCAGCCGCGTAAAAAGCGACTCGTTAATTATAAAACCTGTAACACTTGATCAATGTTTAAACGAGATTTTGGTAACTTGGCGTTGTAGTCTTCATCTGAATGATGATAACCAAATGCTAATGCAACTTCACACACATAACCGTCCAGCTCTTTAGCAAATATTTGACCTAGCATTTCACTATCAACACCTTCCATTGGCGTAGAGTCGATACCAAGGCGCGCTAGCGTATGCATAGTGTTACCTAATGCTAAATAGGTTTGTGACTTAGTCCAAGCCGCATTGTTACCCGCTTCATCAGTGTTTAAATCAACAAATGCGTATCCACCAAATGCACTTTCGCGATCTTCAGGCTTAGTACGGCCATCGATAATGCCTTGATCAACCACTTTGGCATAGTCTTCGCGGGTATACTTGGGGTTATATGCAAACAATATAGTATGTGAAGCCGTTTTAGCATGCGGTTGATTAAACTGAAACTTATTAGCATAAGAGTCATGTAAACGTTGCTTGGCTTCATCACTTTCAATCACGATAAATTTCCATGGTTGAGAGTTAATTGATGACGGCGATAACACCATAGCGTCATAAATCACGGCTAAATCTTCTTTAGGCACGCGTTTAGTCGCATCATAGCGTTTGGCAGTGTAACGTTTTTCTAAATCAGCAATAATGGCATTGGTCATGTGATATCTCGATTTTAACAATGATTAAAAGGACTGGCAGTTAACGACATTGATTAATGCAGGTGATTAATATCATCGATTAACTAACCTTGTTAGTCACAACCATTGGTCGTAAATAACATCTAAAACTCAAACTAAACACAAAAAAATAAAATAATAATTAACAATAAATACAATTGGTTAATACTGTAATTTACTCAACACTCTGTTTACCCTGTTATGGTGCTTAAAAACAATTTTTCAAGGTTTATAGCACACTAAATATATAGCCAACTGAACGGGCTTATCGCCATTTAATAGAGCAACCCATGCTGGCAGTTTGCTGTTTAGGCCCTTTGCCTATTGCAGCAATCATTTGCATGGCTTGTAGTAGTTCAGGTTCTCTGTTCGGCGCATCTTGCAAACGCGCATCATCTAATCGGCCACGATATTGCAATTCACCGAGATAATTAAAACCAAAAAAGTCAGGAGTGCACACAGCACCATATTGCTTAGCCACTTGCTGATCTTCGTCCACTAAATAAGCAAATTCAAAACCATGTTGCTTGGCAAAACTCAGCATATTTTGTGGCGAGTCAGCCTCAACATCATGATAATCATTAGACATGACCGCTAACACATTGATGCCTTCAGCCATTAATTGCTTTGTATCCGCAGCTAAACGCGTCGCAATGGCTTTAACATAAGGACAATGATTACAAATAAACATAATCAATAAGCCCTTTTCTCCTAAGTGATCACTCATGGTAAAAGCATTACCATTGGCATCTTTCAAGGTGAAATCAGGGGCTTTCCAGCCATAATCGCAAATGGGTGTATCAAGTAGCATCAGTTTCCTTTAGCGTGTCGCTGTATGTCTATAGCCCTATTACAGCTCAATTCACTCAATATTCAAGGCTATCTGCATTAATGTGGTTATGATATACAAAAGTTTAATCGCCATATACAGCATAATAATTGAAACATTATCAATTATTATTAGAAAATAAACTCACAAACAAAAATAGCCAACCTAAGTTAGCTATTGAGAAACTCTTTAAACACGACGGTATTACCCCTGAGAAACCACCGCCCGATAACCATCTTGATTTTCATCTTTCACAAATTCAATATAGTGCTGAATACTGTCTAGGCTATCTTCTTGATAATGCGAGACATACAACAATTGACTTAAGTGTTCTTTGGCAATGAGTTCAAGGGCATTTTTAATCAGTCGGCGTCCCAAATAATCCAAACCTTGATAAGGCTCATCGAGGATCAATAAGGTGGGTTGTTTCACAATGGCGCGAGCAATGAGTAATAAGCGTTGTTGGCCATATTCTAATTGTCGAAAAGCGGTTTTACATAAATGGCCCATGTGTAAAATGGCCAACCATTCTGTAGCAACAGATATTTGCTGTGCCGTCGGTTTTTGGTACAAACCAATAGAATCATAAAAGCCAGAAACAATCACATCCAGTGCGCTACAGTTAACCCGATATTGCAGATGTAATGCCGAAGACACCATACCGATGTGTTTTTTAATTTCCCAAATACTTTCGCCAGAACCTCTTTTGTTACCAAAAATATCAATATCATTACTGTAACATTGTGGATGGTCACCAAAAATAAGCCCCAGTAAAGTACTCTTACCGCAGCCATTAGGCCCTTTTACTTGCCAATGCACACCATTATCGATACGCCAGTTAACACCCGAAAAAATCACTTTATCGCTGTAAGCCACTCGTCCATTGTTTAACTGAAATACCGGGTTAGCAAATAATGGCTTGTGTCTGTGACGACGAATAAGCGCCAACATATCATCGCTTTGTTGACCCGCTTGCGCCGTTAACTGGGCAATAACAGGATGATTATCCCACTGTAATTTGGTCATCATGCTGTCTAATTTACCATGACTAAACATAGCAACATGTTCAATCCAGTCTGGCATATCTTCTTCACGCGACACCACGACCAGTATCTGTTTGGTTTGAGATAATTGTTGTAAATATTCTGTGAGAGTCTGTCTGTGCGCAACATCAAGACCTGCATAAGGTTCGTCGAGCACTAAAAAAGGCACTTGAGTTGCTACTGCACGAGCAAGCATTACTCTGCGGCCTTCACCGGTAGACAATTGAGCAAAAGGACTTAAGCTTAAATGCGTTAAATCTAATTGCTGCAGCAATTGATGGGTTAAGTCATTGTCATGGCATTGATTAAAAACAACCCCAAACACGGTCGTTTTAGGATCGGTATATCCCAGTGATTCGCTGTCATCTTGCTCTAAAATAGCTTCAAGCAGTGATTGTTGCTCAAGCAATGACACTAATGCCACACTTGCTGGCGTGACACCGATAATATCGCCACTGTACGTTAAGGTTTGCGCATCAATTTGCTGAGTTAATAACTGGCCAAGCAATGCACCTACATCACCTTCGGTGCTAAATACCCCCCAAGATTGTTGAGGCTCAATAACCCAATCATTAATGTCGACAGTGACACTCGATGAACTGCACTGCAACTGCGTAAATCTGATTTCCATCTTGTCACTTATCCTTGTATTTAAAGCGATTCATCACTTGAGTGTCTCATAAGATACTAAAAAAAATCGACAAAAAAGCAGAACATTTTATGTTCTGCTTTTGGATGTCACTCAATTAAATCGCCAACTTACATAAAACTAGCCGATAACGGTCATTTCATTCAACGTAAATTCATCAACTGCACCTTGAGTTGCAGCCACAAAATCGGCTAAATGCTGATTTTCCATATGCACACGCCATAATTCACGGGTCTGCCAAGTCTCATAAAACATAAAGTGGGCAGAGTTTTCATTGTCTCGGTGTAAATCATAACTAATACACCCTTCTTCAGCACGAGTGACTTCAATCAGCTTCACCAACTCAGTTTTTACTAACTCAATTTTGTCCGCTTTAGCTTTAATGTTGGCTACAATAGTTAAATGTGACATGTTTATTCCTGTTCGATAATATAAGTTTTAACGTGATTAATAATACAATAAAGCTATTAATTAAAATCCTTCTAACACAATTTTACCAATTGCACGGCCGGCTTCTAACGCCTCATGTGCAGCACGAAGATTTGCAGCATTAATCGCGCCCATGTGCTGGCCTAACGTGGTTTGAATAAAACCTTGGTCAACAAGATCCGCTACTCGGTTAAGTAAATGTCCCTGCTCATCCATATCGACTGCGTTAAACATCGAACGAGCAAACATAAACTCCCAATGTAATGACAAGCTTTTTAGCTTCAATTTAGTCACATCAAGTGCAACTGGATCGTCAATCATAGCAATCTTACCAAACGGTGCTAATAACTCAGTGTAACTGTCAAAATAAGTATCGGTGCTGTTTAGGCTCGCAACGTGAGTCACTGGGCCAATGTTTAATGCCGCTATTTGTGCAGCAAGCGGTTTAGTGTGGTCGACAACATAGTCCGCACCCAATTTCTTAACCCACTCACTTGAGCTTGCACGTGATGCCGTACCAATAATGGTTGCACCCGTAATGGCTTTAGCTAATTGTACAAATATAGAACCCACACCACCGGCAGCGCCAACAACCAAAATCACTTCGTTTGATTTCTCTATCGCGCTAGGGCTTTGCTGCTTAATCGATAAATGTTCAAACAACAATTCCCATGCTGTTATTGCCGTTAATGGTAGCGCTGCAGCTTCTGCATTCGACAAACTCTTAGGCTTCATACCCACTAAGCGTTCATCAACTAACTGATATTCAGCGTTACTTCCTGTGCGAGTAATATCACCAGCATAGTACACCACATCACCAGGTTTAAATTGACTTGCCTTGTCACCTGTTGCAATGACTTCGCCAACCGCGTCCCAACCAATCACTTTAACTTCACCATCCGCAGGTGGCATGTTTAAGCGCACTTTATAATCGGCAGGGTTAACTGCAATGGCACTCACTTTAATCAATAAATCACGACCTGTTGCAATTGGTTGATCCAATGTCACATCGATTAATGATTCTGGGTTCGAAATTTCAAGAGACTGTTTATATCCAATAGCTTTCATAAGGTTGTTCCTGTGATATATAAAATAAGGTTGCTCAAACTTGATGAAGCTATATTAGCGCTTGTTTTATCTTTCACAAACAGCATAATGATTGAAACATTATCAATTAAAAATGGATAATCATGTTATTAGAAGACCTTTATGTGGTACTTAAAGTCGCAGAGTTTCGCAGCATTACTGCCGCGGCAACCAATTTAGACATGCGTACAGCCACCGCCAGTGCAGCATTAAAAAGGGTTGAAGCCAGTTTAGGCGTAGAGTTATTTATTCGCACCACCCGGCAACTTCGTTTATCAAGCGCAGGCGAAAAGTACATTCCACAGTGTGAACAAGCGATGTTAATGCTAGAGCAAGCCAAGCAGAACATGAAAGGTGAGCTAGACATTGTTGACGGCGATTTACGTTTAGCCATGTCGTCAGACCTTGGGCGTAATATTGTCATTCCATGGATTGATGACTTTATGGATACTTATCCAAAGGTCAGTATTCGCGCCAATATCAATGACAGTAATCTCGATTTTTACCGCGACTCCGTCGATTTAGCCTTGCGCTATGGTTCGCCAAATGACGCTAATCTTTACGGGTTTAAAATCTGTAATGTCCCCAGATTATTGTGTGCATCTAAAGCTTATCTGGCAAAACATGGTATGCCAAAACACCCACAAGACCTCGCCTCACATAACGGACTGTTATATCAACTCAATGACATTACTTACGATGTATGGGAGTTCTATCGTGGCGATGAGTTATTAAAAATCAAAATGAAAGGCAACCGAATCTCAAATGACGGTGAATTAGTGCATCGCTGGTGTGTATCAGGCAAAGGCATTGGGCTTAAGTCTTGCCTTGATATATCAAGTGACTTACTTAACGGTAACGTCGTGCATGTATTACCAGAATACCAAACAAAGCCAACAGAACTGTGGCTCATATTTCCCAGCAGGCAATCGATTACCCCCGCAGCCCGATTACTACGAGACACCTTAAAAGATAAAACCCGCAATATATTGTTGCAGCTAATCGATAAAGGAATCTTAGATAAAAGCGTGTTAGATTGATAAGACTAACGATGACATCTTATTCATCATTAGTCCGATAATCTTATTCAATTCAGGCCTACGGCATTAACATTTTAACGTTCGCTAACTCCTGCGTTGAAGAAGCAAAAGATTATCGCGTCACGACGTGCCAGATGACATAAAACCAAGATAAAAAACCATGAAAAATCGCCCATAAAACAGACTTGTTTACACTCCATGAAATAGCGATAGATAACGCTGTTCCAAAGGTTATTCCATATTTCGCTATTTCATTCCTTGAATCTTTCATTAATCCTATTCCTTGTTTTATTTTATTCCGTATAAAATCATAATTCAATTTGATAGTGATAATACACGGAACTGCGGCAAGTCAGTGTCTAAGCCTGCCTGCGAGCAAAATAATATTTTAGGGTTATGTTGTTATACGCCAACATAACCCTAAAAACCGATTAATTCAAAAAAGTGCTTTTTCTAAAGCGTTTAACTCTTTTTCACACACTCACTTTTTTCACACTCACATTCTTTTTCACAATCAAATTCTTCGCAACCTTCATACCCCATTGCTTTTGTATGGGTGATACCTGAAGCGCCAAAATACAAGTAGCGGCTGCCATAAATTAAGCCTAATGTGTCGCTTTATCACCCCAAATCTCATTTAATCTTTTGTCTCTGCCGCAGTTCCAGCGGTAGGCATTGTATCTAATAGGGTTGTTTTTATAGTAATCCTGATGATAACTTTCATCGCCTTTTATAGGATAAAATGTAGACGCATTCAAAATCGGCGTGACCACTTTGCTATTGGGAAACAGCTTTTCTACTTTGCTTTTAGACTGTTGTGCAATTTGTCGTTCGGTGTCGTTTGCCACAAAAATGGCACTTAAATAGCTAGAACCTTTATCGCAAAACTGTCCGCTTGCATCAAAAGGGTCAATGTTGACCCAGTAATGTTCTAACAGCTCTGCATAGCTCACTTTGCTAGGATCGTATGTTATTTCAACCGCTTCAAAATGCCCTCGATGGTTACCGTTATAGATAGGGTCTTTGATGTTTCCGCCAGTAAACCCAGAGATCACATCGGTTACGCCATCAAGTTTCTCAAAATCTGACTCCATACACCAAAAGCATCCGCCAGCTAAAATGGTTTTATCTGCGGTGGCATTGGTTGCATAAGACAATAAACTTGCTGCAAATATCGTTAACACTAGTGTGCTTTTCATAACACTCTCCTTTATTTTCCTAGGTTATTAGTATGTTTGTCTCTAAATATCTACTATATGAACTTAATGGTTTAAAAGTTCACAATGACATTTACAAAGTTCCTAATGGTGACTTAACGCAGCTATATTCCCGAAATACCTAGACTGTAATGCAAGTAACTCTTGCCAATTTAGCTTTTCGCTTTAGCCTTCTTTTTATACGATTTCTTAAAGCTGCGTTTTGGGGCGCTACTGGCAACACCTTGTAATGCTGATGGTAACTGACTCGATGCTTGAGTGATGAGGCCATCTAACTGGCTCAACAATGGCTGCATAAATGCATCGTACTTAAGTCGTTTTTGACTAATAGCATCGAGGCTGTTTTCCCATAATGCGGTCATGTCGGGTGTGGTTGCTGATTCGGGTAAGCTGCGGATTAAGCCAACACCCACAGGGGTGGCCAATATTGATTTTCCTTGGCGAATTAAATAACCGCGCTTAAACAGTAATTCAATAATTCCTGCACGAGTGGCCTCTGTACCTAAGCCATCGGTTTCTTTAAGGATTTTTTTAATTTCACTGTTTGTTACGTAACGGCTAATGCCCGTCATCGCGCCTAATAAAGTGGCGTCGGTAAAATGCTTCGGTGCTTGAGTCATTTTCTGTAGTAATTCACCACGCTGACAATGCAATATTTGCCCTTTAACCAGTGGCGGTAACGACTGTACCGCATCATCATTGTCGTCATCGCTGCTAGTTGAATTAGAACTAGCTTGATTTACTGTGGCAGTACGTTTAAACAGTTGTTTCCAGCCTAAAGTTTTATCCTGACGTGCTTTAGTGGTAAATAATCCACCGGCAATGGTCACTTCAACTGCGGTTTCTGCATAGATATAAGCGGGATAGAACTGGGCTAAATATTGCCTTGCCACGTGTTGATATAACTTGGCTTCATTGCTTGATAATGTCGATAAGTTAGCCACCTTTTCAGTTGGCACTATCGCATGGTGAGCATCTACCTTACTGTCGTCCCACGCTTTAGATTTAAGTTTGCTATTAGGAGACTCACAACCTTCAATTAAGCCTGAAGCGCCTTTGAGCACGGCATCCAATACTTTTGGTGCCAAAGCATGCTGCTCTTTAGGTAAATAGCGACTGTCTGAGCGCGGATAAGTAATCAATTTGTGGCGCTCATACAAACTTTGGCAAGTATCCAGTACCTCTTTTGCCGATAACCCAAAACGTTTAGCAGCATCTATTTGCAGAGCCGATAAGCTGTAAGGTAATGGTGGGTTTTGGCGCTTATCTTTAGCTTCAATTTTAGTGACTTCCGCAGGTTTATCATTGATACGGGCAACGACATTTTCGGCTAAACCTTTAGCTAACACTCGGCCGTCTTCATCCATATATGGTTGACATGCTTCGCTAGGTTGCCATTTTGCGGTGAATGCTTGTTGTTGGTCTGTCAATAAATGGGCTAATACTTCGTAAAATGCTTTAGGGGTAAAATCAGCGATTTCATCATCGCGGCGTACCACTAACCCGAGTAACGGTGTTTGTACTCGACCAACCGACAACACACCTTGATAGCCGACTTTTCGTCCTTGGATAGTGTAAGCGCGAGTCATGTTCATGCCATATAACCAATCAGCGCGGCTTCGTGCTAATGCCGAGGTCGATAACGGCACAAACTCACGATTTTTGCGTAACTGCCCTAGCGCGCGTTTTACGGCTTGTGGGTTTAAATCACTAATTAATAAGCGCTGAACTTGATTGAGTTTGTCTCCTTTCACACCCAAATAAGAAATCACTTCATCGACCAGCAACTGCCCTTCTCGGTCTGGATCGCCAGCATTAATTATCGATGACGCGTGCTTAACCAGTTTACGTAACACCGTAAGTTGACTGCGTGTTTTAGGTTTTGGCTGTAGTTTCCACGTTTGTGGCACGATGGGAAGATGTTCGAGTTTCCATGACTTAAATGCATCGTCATAGGCGTCCGGTTCTGCTTGTTCGAGCAAATGGCCAATACACCATGACACGCAATCACCATTAGCAGCAGTGATAAAGCCATCACCTTTTTTATGTGGTTTTGGCAGAACATCGGCAATAGCACGACCTAAACTGGGTTTTTCAGCAATATATAAAATCATAATCCACTGTTGGGTCGCTGGCGTTCAATAAGACCAAACGAACTGCGCCACTTAACTGTATAAATTTACAGTATAGATTAGCGTTAAATACGCCAAGCTGCAAATATGAAATAATTAACCACTTTGTCACTTAAATCATTACAATGCGCAGGTTCACTTCCAAACACGATAAATAGATGAAACTCGGCCACCGCTTAGCACATATCAACATGATGATCCCCAATGGTTACACTCATATTTGGGATTGCTGTTGCGACCATGGATTACTCGGCGCTGCGTTGCTAGACAGACATGCGGCCATAATCCATTTTGTCGACATTGTGCCTGCATTAATGCAGCAGTTAACCGCCAAGCTCGAACGTTTTTATCCACAGCAAAACCCGCCGAAATGGCAAGTGCATTGTGGTGATGTGTCAGCGATCCCTTTATATCAAGATGAGCAAACACCGTTGGTGATTATTGCCGGAGTGGGTGGAGATTTGATGATCGAGTTTGTTAACTCACTTTGCCAACAATATTCTGATCGCAGTATCGATTTTTTATTGTGTCCAGTTCACCATCAATATGAGTTACGCCAACAACTTATCAAGTTTGATTGTGAATTAATTGATGAAAAACTGATTGAAGAAAACCGTCGTTTTTATGAAATTATCTACGTAACGCGTAGCAATTCATCATCACAAATAAATAGCGATAGTACTACGGCTAAAATTAGCGCTGTAGGCACTAAATTTTGGCAATGTAACAATGACCAAGAGCGCGATATAGCTAAGCGATATTTAAACAAAGTGCTGACCCACTACCAAAAAACAAACCTGTCGAACCCACAAAAAGCCTCACAAACGTTGCAAGATTATTTGGCGATTAAAGCACTTATATAGCATCTGCAACGGACATTCTCCGACGAGTGCGCTACACCACTTTAAAAGCTGGATCCCGGCTCAAAAGCGTTACCGGGATGACGGTGCAGACAATATTGCTCGATGATCGTATTTAAAAGCGTCCCCTTAAGCCTGATGCACTTGTGATCGATGTTTGTCGTTTTTGATCGCTTGATCTCTATATCTATCGCTTGTTACCGCTTGTTATCAATCTTTATCGCTCTTATAGCGTCTAGCAGCGAAGCGACTTAGCACCTAGGCATTTGCTCAGAATTCGCTTGCCATCGCTTGTTATCTATCTTTAACGCTCTTATAGCGTCTAGCCGCGAAGCGACCTAGTATCTAGGCATTTTCGCAGCATTCGCTTGTCATCGCTTGATATCAATCTTTATCACTCTTATAGCCTCTAGCCGCGAAGCGACCTAGCATCTAGGCATTTTCGCAGCATTCACTTGATATCGATCTTTACCGCCCTTATAGCCTCTAGCCGCGAAGCGTTCTAGCATCTAGGCTTTAAAATAAAAAAACCAGCATTTTCATGCTGGTTTTTATCACTCACAAACAGTGGTTAACTTATGGATGGCACTCGTTGTGCATTTCTAAGTTAGTGCCAATGTCTTTTGAGCGATTGGCTTTGGCATCATCGTTACGTAATTGCGTTAAATGATCCAAGTAAGCTTGGTCAACGTCGTTGGTAATATAATGACCGTCGAATACTGATGTTTCGAAACGCTTAATCTCTGGGTTTTCCATTCTTACCGCTTCAATTAAGTCGCTTAAGTCTTGGAAAATAATGCCATCGGCACCAATGATTTTGGCAATTTCGTCTGCATCACGGCCATGAGCAATAAGCTCATTAGACGTTGGCATATCAATACCATACACATTCGGGAAACGGATTTCAGGTGCTGCTGATGCAAAGTAAACTTTCTTTGCTCCGGCTTCACGCGCCATTTCAATGATCTGTTCAGACGTAGTACCACGTACAATCGAGTCATCAACCAATAATACGTTTTTACCTTTAAATTCGGTATTAATCGCATTCAGTTTACGACGTACTGATTTTTTACGCTCTAACTGACCAGGCATAATAAACGTACGACCAATATAACGATTTTTCACAAAACCTTGGCGGTACGGTAAATCCATGCAACGTGCAATTTCTAATGCGATATCGCACGAAGTCTCAGGAATAGGAATAACAACATCAATGTCGTGATCTTCCCATTCTTTCTTAATTTTTTCGCCTAATTTAGCGCCCATGTTTACACGGCTTGCATAAACAGACACTTTATCAATGCTCGAATCGGGACGTGCAAAATACACGAATTCGAAAATACATGGGGCATAGCTTGGGTCTGCTGCACATTGACGGGTAAATAACTGGCCATCAAGAGAAATATAAACAGCTTCACCAGGTGCTACGTCACGCATCACTTCAAAACCAACAGCGTCTAAAGCAACACTTTCTGAAGCAACCATATACTCGGTACCCGTTGCGGTTTCGTGTTTACCCAATACCAAAGGACGAATACCAAATGGGTCACGAAATGCCACTAAACCTTGGCCAATAATCATCGCAACTACCGCATAAGCACCACGCGTTTGCGCATGTACTTTAGCAACTGCGTCAAACACTTCGTCGGCACTTAAAGTTAAACTGCGCGTTTCTTGTAATTCATCGGCTAACAGATTTAACAAGATTTCAGAATCTGAGGTAGTGTTAACATGACGACGCTTTGTGACTAGGCTAGCAGCCAGTTCAATCGTATTAGTCAAGTTACCGTTATGCGCTAACGAAATACCAAATGGCGAGTTAACATAAAACGGTTGTGCCTCTGATGCACTCGAGCTGCCAGCGGTAGGATAACGAACATGTCCAATACCGGCATTGCCTTGTAAACGCTGCATATGTTTAGGTTCAAACACATCTTTGACTAAGCCGTTTGCTTTGCGTAAACGAAACGCATTCATGTCAACCGTCACAATACCTGCTGCGTCTTGACCACGATGTTGGAGCACAGTCAGCGCATCATAAATGGTCTGATTAACTGTTGATTTTCCTACTATTCCGACGATACCACACATGGGTAAGGTTCCTCACTGTAAGGTGTTTTTATGTTTATATTTTGGGTACAAAGCTTGAGGTATTTTCAAGGTAGTTAAAAAACCACTGAATAACCACGCCAAATTCAGGTACAAGAACAGAGTCCTGCCACCATTTGGTGTCAGGGAATGCCGTAAAAGCATCCATAAAAAACAGTAATGCACTAACGATTAACGCGCCACGTATGGCACCAAAACACAGGCCTAAAACACGGTCTGTGCCCGATAATCCGGTTTTAGCCACTAACTGGCCTAATAAATAATTAACGAGTGCCCCTAGGATCAGGGTAATGATAAAAAGAATGGCAATCGCCACACCGTTTCTGACTAACTCGTCCTGCATTTGGGTTAAATGAGCAGCAAGATCAAGATAAAACTGGCTAGCGATAAAGAAAGCGGCAAACCAAACCACAAGAGACATGGCTTCTTTGGCGAATCCGCGGATCAAACTAATAATAGTTGATAACCCGATGACAATAATTATTGCGTAATCAATCCAAACCATGGAGATGGTGATCCGGTATAGGGTTCAAGACGGCGGGATTCTAACAGAGACAGAGATGTTTCTCACCTCTGATTGCACAAATTATTCTTGCGTGATTAAGAACAATCAAATTGTAAATATTAATCACGCACGCAAAACACCGTCTGAAGAGGTTATTGTTCCTGTGGATTATAGGCTACGATTTTGCCTTTTAATCCGGTTAATTTGAATATAGGTTGCTGACGAGCTTTAAGTTTTTCTTCTGATACTTCAGGGCCTACAAACACTCTGGTTAGTTTCCCTTCTACGGGAACTTTAGGCAGTGTATAAGCGTTAAACCCTGCTTTACGCAGTTGTGCTATCAATGCTTTTACGTTGGTAATATTGTTAAAGCCGCCTAACTGCAATGTAAACCCAGCAGTAATGGGTGATTTCACTTTATTAGCAACCTGGGTTTCAGGCTTTTTAACTGCTGTTGTAATTTTAGCTGGAGCAGGAGCTGGCTGCTTAACAGCTTGTGTCGATTCTTTTTTCGGTTCAGCTTCCCCTAATGCAACGATATCATTACTGAGATCTTGTGGCTCAGCAATCGTTAACACTTGGAATTCTTCCGCTGGTTCAGCGTTATTGTCAGAATTGACTTTATTTGAAGCACTTGACTGAACTGGACGTAAAGGAATTTCAGTAAACTCCTCAACCACCTGCGTTTTTTTACCGTCTAACAAATCGGGTAAAAAAATCACACCTAAGGCCACTAATACGATGGTACCCACCAAACGATTTTGAAATTGACGATTCAAAGCTAATTCCCTTTTTTAACCAAATGACGTTAATGATGGCTTGCACGACCGACGTCTGACATAAATAGTGTTTATAAAGATTTAAAGCCAGCTACAGTATAAAAAGAACCGAAGACAATAACCACATCATCTGCATTGACTGTAGCTTGTATAGCTTGCCATGCGCTAGCGATGTCAGCAAACTCACTTACATGCTCACAGCTACCGTCATTGGGCAATGCTTGACGCAATGCTTGTGCTGATGCGCCACGTGGATTATCTAAACTCACCAAGTTCCAATGGCTAATTTGCTCGGCTAATGTCGCCAATACTGACTTAATGTCTTTATCTTTAAGCATGCCACACAAGGCTACAATACGACGGCCTTGGTAAGCCTGTAACTGTTGCGCTAAATATCTGGCGGCATGTGGATTATGCGCAACATCTAATAATACTAATGGTTGCTGACTCACCTGCTCTAGTCGCCCAGCGAGTTGAGCTTGTTGTAATCCTTGGTTTATGTGCTGTTGGCTTATTTGCGGCCAAATATGGCTTAGCAGCGCAACAACACTAGCAGCGTTAGCTAGCGGTAACCTTGGCACAGTTAAACCTGTATATGACTGCCGTGCAGATTCAAAGTGCCACAATGCTGGTTGAGTCTGATCTTTATGGTAATTAAACTCATGCCCAACACGATAAAGGGTTGTATGGAGTTGATTCGCATATTCAGTGATGCTCAACGGTAAGTCTGGCTCACCGATAATAGCGACACAATCGGGGCGAAACACACCAGCTTTCTCTCTGCCAACCAGTTCGCGGGTATCGCCTAAATATTCTTGATGATCAAGATCGATTGAGGTCAAAATAGTGGCTATGGAATCAATAATATTGGTTGCATCCAACCGTCCACCTAAACCCACTTCAAGGATGATCACATCGACTTTAGCAGCTTTAAACAAATATAAACCAGCTAAGGTAGCATATTCAAAAAAGGTTAATGAAATATCACCTCGCGCCGCCTCTATGGCACAAAAAGCTTCGATAAGAGCGTCATCACTAGCGTCTTGTTGATTTATTTGCACCCGTTCATTGTAATGCAGCAAATGAGGCGAGCTATACACGCCGACAGACAAACCAGCCTGACGTAAAATCGAAGCCAACATGGCGCAGGTTGTGCCTTTGCCATTGGTGCCGGCTACGGTAATCACTTTAGCTGGCGCCAAATCAAGCACACTCAATCGCTCGGCAACAGCGCTGACTCGAGTTAAACCCATGTCAATTTCGCTAGGATGAATTGCCAACAAATAATCCAGCCATTGAGCTAAACTTGACTGTTGATTGGGCACAGTTATTTCAGACACGATTGACATAATTCAATACCATTTAACTTATTCAAACCTTACTCGGCCTGCGAATACAGAACATTCGTTTTACATTTCAATAAAGATAACTTAGCTAACTTAAATAACATAGATAGCTTAAAGGGCTTAATCGAGCATAAACAATGGACCCAAAGCTAGCTTAGGTAATTGATAATGTTCAGGATAACTTACGTCGACCAAATACAATCCGTTCGGTTTAGCGGTAGGTGCCGCTAGCTTACGATTTTTCAGGGCAAACAATTCTGTTATCCACTCTATAGGTTGATTACCTAAGCCGATTTGCAGTAATGAACCAACAATATTGCGCACCATATGATGTAAAAATGCATTAGCTTGAATATCGACCATCACATACATGCCTTGGCGAGTTACATTGACTTGATGCACGTTTCGAAACGGTGTTTTAGATTGACAATGCAAGGCTCTAAAACTGGTAAAATCGTGTTCGCCAACAAAAAGCTGTGCCGCTTTATGCATCAAAGTTTCATCAATATCACCGTGATAATGGCTTACACCTGCACTTAAAATACCAGGGCGCAGTTTATGATTATAAATCACATAGCGATAACGTCTGGCTGTAGCACTGTAACGAGCATGAAAACTGTCATCGACTTCTTTTGCCCAGCGTATAGCCACACTGTCTGGTAAATTAGCATTAACGCCCTGTGTCCACGCCGTCATTGGACGTTGAACATCTGTGTCAAAATGAACCACCTGCCCGGTACCGTGCACACCAGTATCTGTTCTTCCGGCACACGATACGGTTATAGGTTCATTAGCCACATAACTTAACGCTTTCTCAATCTGGGCTTGCACTGAATCGACCTCGAGTTGGCGCTGCCACCCACAAAAACTACTACCATCATATTCAATACCTAACGCGACCCGCATGCCTATATCCTCTACTCAATAATGGCGCGCAGTTTATCACAAAAAAACGGCGCATGTATCTGCGCCGTTTGCTTTTATGTGGTCAACATAAGCCTATGTTTTTGCCTATTCAGCCTCAATTGCTCGCGTTAATTAACACTTTTCAGTAAATTTTTGGCTTCTAATTGTTGACGTTCATTACCGTCCATTTGCACTTCTTTTAATAACGCTCGGGCACTGTCTTGGTCTTCAATTTCAATATACGCCCTGGCTAAATCAAGTTTTGCATTAACGGAGTTTTCTTCATCATCAACATCGATCATGTTCGGGTTGCCGATTAACGAATTAACAGAGCCCATATCAACATTGACGTCTTTATACTGGTCGGTTTTATCGTCATCTTCATCAGCATCGTTCAACAGTTTATCAATGTCGATATAACCGTTTTCACGCTCAAAACGCATTAAGTCATCGTCACTGGCTTTATATTCTGTTGATTGGCTTCGTTCTTTTTGATCGAGTGCTGCTAATGCTTCATCAACCGTTAAGTTGTCATCGCTAAGGATATACTCATCTTCAGAGGTAAAGTCATCATCGTTGTCATCATCTTTGAGTGACTGTGAAAATGCCGCCAGTAGATCATCATCACTCACATCTGCTTCATCGACTTCTCTCTCGTCAGCAGCAGACTCGGCAGCTTTAAGTAAATCGCTTTCCCAATCTAAAAGTTCAGGTTTAGGTTTGCTTGATTTAAGGTCATTAAAGAAACCTGAATCTTTATTGGCTTTATTTTGCGCTGTAGATGAAGTTTTATCATCATCGTCCATTTGCGCTAATAATGCATCCAAACCATCATCGGCATCAGTTTCTGATGTAGGCGTGGCTACAGGAGTTGGTGCTGCTGCAGTTTCTTGATCGGACTCAACATCATTATTGCTCGTTGATGCTAACGCGGCTTCAAGTTCAGCATCTAACCAGCTGTTATCTTCGTCATCGCTGTTTGCAGCTTTATCAGCATCGGTTTCAGGCTCAATAAACGGGGTCGTTTCAATATCTTCGACATCATCTGTGTTGACTAAATCGGTATCATTAAGATATTCATCAAACTCATCAAACAATGCATTATCGTCGATACCTTCATTATCAGATTGAGTGCCGTCAATTTGAGTGCTGTCAGAGTCAATATTTTCAGTCTCGCCAATCAACGGAGCGTCGTCTTTTATATCGTCTTTAAAGCTTGCCAATAAGGTATTAATATCATCATCGAGTGACTCATCATCAGATGTAGATTCTTCGCTAGACATATCATCATCTAATTCAGCTGCAATCTGTGCTTGGACTGCCGCTTTTTCCTGAACATCAGCATCTGACTCAACCACCGGCTCGTTAAGACTCGCTAATAATGCATCGATGTCATCGTCACTGGTTTCATTATCATCAATAGAGTCAGCGACATCTTCATCATCGCTTAACTCAGCTGCAATTTGCGCCGCTAAATCATCACTATCGGAAGATGCTTGTTCTCCTGTAGATAATTCATCACTTTCTTCGTCAAATACTGATTCAATAACAGGCTCATTCAAGCTAGACAACAATGCATCAATGTCATCGTCACTAGACTCTACGTCTGGGATATCTTCGTTAACATCATCTTGTAACTCAGCTGCAATTAACGCGGCAATATCATCATCGTTATCAACTGAATCACTGTTTAGTGGCTGAGGTTCAGTATCCCCATCATCTTCTGAACTATCTTGTTCGTTCTCATCCTTGGTCACAGACAAGCCAGCTAGGAGTTCATCTATATCTTCGTCCGCTGCAGTAGGAGCATCAACATCAGTTTGTTCTGAATCAGATTTTGATAGTAATGAATCAAGATCATCTTCCGCGTTTGTTTCAGCTGATTTTATCGGCTCTTCAGCGGCAACATCGTCCGATTCAGCTGGCATATCAAACTCAGCCAACAATGCATCGATATCGTCATCCGCCTTTGCTTCAGCTGACTTTATCGGTTCTTCACC
>TARA_R110002167_G_scaffold349844_1_pt1 | contig 51318 bp, 48 predicted proteins | sample TARA_R110002167 | Tara Oceans TARA_R110002167 (sample SAMEA4398238) | marine metagenome | biome: Polar Biome; feature: [MES] marine water layer (ENVO:01000295) within the mesopelagic zone...; material: water (ENVO:00002006), including particulate matter (ENVO:01000060) such...
CAGAACATTATTGATAACGCCATAAAATATGCAGATGCCGCACAAGTGAGTATCACAACGAATAATGATTACGCGTCTATAGCGATAATAGATAACGGCACGGGTATTCCACAAGAACAGTTAGAATCGGTGTTACGGCCATTTTATCGACTTGAACAGTCACGAAATGATGATACTGGAGGTATAGGTTTAGGGCTGAGTATTGCTGAAGCCATTGTCAAATCACACGGCGGGACATTAACCCTCACTAATCATCACTCTGGTGGTCTGAAAGTCGAAATACAATTACCATTAAATAGCTAATACCCATAGGCCAAGACGTGATTTACAATATAATTACAATAAAAACAATAAGTTATAAGGCGCTTATAAATGATGACTCAAGAGATTTACTCTTGAGTCTAAACCAATAGCTCAACACAACTTAGTGTATTGTTGTTTCAAAGGTAAGTTCTGTAACTGCTGGGGTGCTCATTGCTGGCGTGGGCAATATTTGCCAGCTTGAACCATCTGGGCCCCGTAAAACAAAACTCACTTCACCAAACTCATTTTTTTGCACAGTTGTAGTGCTAATACCCTGCTCATCCGCTAAACGTTTTATTAATTCTGGTTTTTCAGCAAACAAGGAATGTAAGGTAATACCGCCATAACCCGGCTTTTGTGTAGCACTGCGATCAGGCCGTTCATCAGGGTTAACAAAAAATTTAAGTTTGCCCGAAATATTATTGGGACTAACAAACCCACGATAATAATGACTGCCGCCCTCAGCCATATTAAACACTACTTTGGGGCCATCTTGCCAATCACCGTCAATGACCACAGGTCCTTCTGGTTTTAAACCAAACACATCTCGATAATAATCAGTTTGGCGATGCATATCAGCTGCAGTACTGCCTGCTAAGATAAAATCGTTATGAGTAATTTCACTGGTTTGCAGCGGACTATCGGGTGCTATCGAACCATAACCTTTAATGACGTAGCCATAACGCTGAAACAACACCAGATTAAACAATTCACCATAGACGGCCATTTCACGTACGCCCGTACGGCGGTTAAGTACATCGGGTTTACCTTTAGTCATGGCATACAAGTCAGCATAAACAGGTACTGTAGGTAGCCACTTTTGGCCCGCTTTGCGACCATCAGCAAATACATCGTGAATTCGAAATATATCCTGTGTACGCATCACCATCATACGCTGACCCACGGTTTCAGGCTGAGCATACCCCACCCCGGCGCCTAACAAGTTTTCCCAGACCAAAACACGGATAAGACCATGACTGTCGATGTCACCATTTTGCATACGATAAGAGGTTAAGGGGCTATCAACTCCATACAACGCCAACGCCTTTTCTCGCACTATTTGACCTTTGTCAATTTGTCGAAAGCCAAATTGCTGCAGATATTTGATTAAGGTAGCACCATCATCGGTGCCTATCATCACTTCATAAACTCCGCTCACACCAGTGTCTGGAAGCGATCTTGACTCGGCTAGACTGCCCCACGAAATGCCCAATAAAAGTACCAAAAACCAGCAACGAGTTATTAGTCTCATTTAGTTACCTTTTGTAATCTAGTTGTATATGATTCGTTGACACTAACATTTGTACGGACAAATTTTTAATGAGTTTAAAATTGAATAAGCGTTTTTTGATATTAGTCATGGGGGCTTTATTAAGCAGCATCGCAACAATACAACATGCCTATGCCACATCAAACGATGCCTTAGCACCTAAAAGTCAGGTACAAGACGCCCTCGCCATGCCTTTGCATACAGTGACAATAGCTACGGTATCACTAGAACAAAGTTTACTTTTTTACCGTGACGGTATGGGCATGACAGTAGAAGGTCCGCTGACCATTTCTGCCGATCTAGAAAACACTCAACGCCAATTGTGGTCAATGCCTAAAGATCTCAGTTGGCAGACCTATCGCTTATATCGCAAAGGAGTAGACAGCGCCATTCAGATACGTTTGTTAGTCTTAAGTAAACCTATGCCTACTATCCACGATAGCTGGAATTCTAGAGAGTTAGGGCCCTTTTCTTTAGGTTTTCCAAACAACAACACTATTGCTTTAGACAAACACATTCGTAATGTTGGTTTTGGTGCGCTTAATGATCTTGAGAGTTACCCGATACCACGAACTGATGGCAGCACCTATCAAATTGACGAGACCATTTTTAACGCGCCTGATTTTAATCATGGGGTAGCTATCACTAGAGGTGATGGGATGCCACAGCTAGGCCCAACTGACGAAAACGGTAAAGGTGGCCCAGCTTATTCAGCGCAAATAATCACTGACTCTGAAACCCAATTAGATTTTTATACCGATGTTTTAGGCCTCGAAATTCGATCTGACAGAGTATTTAAATCTGCCGGAGATAAAGGAGCAATGAACTTGCCAAATGGCACTGAGTTCAGGTTCGCTATCGTATATAGCAAAGGCGCAACAACCGGCCACATGTTGTTTGTTGACTTTCACAACGCAGAACCAATCAAACCTAAAAACGCACCTAGCCTACCTAATATTGGTTTAGGTATGTGGAGCTTTCCTGTGCGTTCACTACAAACCGTGTTGAAGAATGCTAAAACATACGGTTCAGAAATTGTCAGTGGCCCGATGCACGTCGTAGATCCATTAATTGGTGACGCTAAGGTCGCCACATTACGAGCACCTAATGGCTTTTTAATCGAAGTATTCGAGGAGCAAAAATAATGCGCACTTTGGTCGCTGTATTTATGCTGCTGAGCACTCTGAGTCACGCTCAAGATTTTAACCTTAAAGGTTTCACTGAAGCCGTTTTTATCGTTTCTGACCTCGAAAAAACCAGCCAATTCTACCAGCAGTATGGCGGCTGGGAAGTGCGTTCAACCGAACCTGTCGATCCATCATTAAAACAACTTTGGCAGCTCCCCAAAAATGCCAAAGTACAACAAATATTGCTGGCTAACAAAGGCGAACAACGAGGCTATGTGCGCCTAATTAAAATTGACAATGTTCCCCAAAAAATCATTCGCGCTAATACCCAATCTTGGGATGTGGGTGGCATATTTGATGTCAATGTACGTGTCGCGGATATGGCGACAAAACGCCAAGAATTACAAAGTGCTGGTTGGCGCGGCGCAAGTGATCCAGTTTCTTTTACTTTTGGGCCCTATGAAGTCACTGAGTGGATTACTACGGGCTTCGACGGTATTAGTTTTGCGATGATTGAACGTATCAAACCCACCCTAGAAGGATGGCCAAATGTCAAACACATGAGTCGTGTGTTTAATTCGACTCAGGTGGTTAGCGACATCGAAACATCATTAAAATTTTATCGGAATGTATTAGGGTTTCAGGTATACCTAGAGCACAAAGGCGCCAGTAAAGAAGCCGGCCCTAACGTACTTGGATTACCCTACAACCTAACGACAGAAATCCCCCGTTCTGTGTATATTTTACATCCACAAAAAATAAATGAAGGCTCTGTAGAGTTACTTCAATTTCATGGTGCTCAGGGTAAAAATGTTAGCGCCCTAGCCTCACCACCTAATTTAGGTATTGTCACTTTGCGTTTTCCAGTAGACAATTTAACTGCATTAACTGCGCATTTGCTAGCAAATAATGTGAAAATAGTCTCCCAAGCGACTCTGAATTTACCTCCATACGGACAAGTGGATATGCTGGCGATTAGAACACCAGACCAAACATGGATCGAGTTTTATCAGGTACGTTAATATAATAAAAAACAGGCTAAATATATGTCACTCGATATCAATAAAGTAGTTATTAAAACCTCTCTAACCTCTTGTTTTGGAAGTCATTTTAAAGAAGTTGAAGGGGCGAATGCCTTTATCGACGAGTTGGCGGAAGACGCTGAAGAAATATCTTTAGCCCAGGGAGAATACGTTTTTAGAGAAAAAGACGTCCCAGAATATATATATATTCCAGAGTCCGGATCTTTAATGTTAGAACGCTCCACTGCTTCAGGTTCAAGACAAGTTTTTGCTTTTTTATTTACAGGTAATCTTGCGGGTTTATCGGAAAACGTCAGTTATAGTTTTAGCGCCAAGGCACTAACAAATTGTGTGGTTATTCGCATTAGTCGTAAATTGATGCAAGACATTTTCGATAAATATCCTGCTGTGGCCAAACGTTATCATGATGTGACTGGGCATATATTATCCTTGATCCTCGACCAATTATTTATCATGGGCCAAAAATCAGCGCACCAACGCTTAGGTCATTTTTTGCTGGATATGGAACATCGTCTAGGTCGTGGAACTCATAGATTTTTCCTACCTATGAGCCGACAAGACATTGCAGACTATCTTGGAATGAGTTTAGAAACCGCCAGTCGTGGCTTTAGTAAACTGAAAAAAGATGGCTTAATCTCAATCGAAAGTAACTACCAAATCACTGTGTTAGATAACGAAAAATTAAAAATTTACGCTGACTAGCTTTAATTAAATTACTTAGCACAGCTCTCTTGATTATTATCAATGCGCCATTTTGCAAAGGCGTAGATATTGATGTCTGCTAGACACCACTAATAATGGATAACCCCATATGAAAATCAGATCATCTCTATTTGTGCTGCTGTTATGTGCTCTTCCAGCGATTTACAGCAATGCTGAACCGGTTGGCGAAGATCAACGTATTTCAGTAGATATCAGGCGCACCACTTTTATAGTCAACGACGTCGATAGTTCCTTGCAGCTTTACCGTGATGCTCTAGGCCTAAATGTTATTTATGATCAGATGATCAACAGCCCCATGGAAAATGGCGAAACCCGTAAACGCCGCTTAGTATTACTGCAAGCCAACGATACCTTTATTGGTGCTTTAGGTTTACTGCAATATATCTATCCTAAAAAACCTCAGCGCCAAGAAAAATTTGACGAGCCTGTACCAGGTGATCCGATTATGGTTTTGAACGTCTCAGACTTAGATACACGCTGGAAAGCAGTTGAACAGTCGCCTAAGGTGGCTGTGATTGAAGCGCCTCATCATGTGGATTACCCACGAGCAGATGGAGGGAAAATAGCAGTAATAGTATCGATGATCCGTGATCCTGACGGCTACTGGTTAGAAATAAACCAACTACTTGATGCCCCGGCTAAAGCCAGCGACTAATGTTTTCGCCGCTTGTTTTGTAGTTTTAAACTTGCGGCGCACAATATCTTTCCATTGTCAATTCTACTAATTTAATCAATGCATTAACGCTAGGCTCGATAAACCAAAAACGTGCTAGTTACAGTCGCTCGGTTACTTCTTGTGCGGCCCGTAAGCCCGAGACCATTGCCGACTCCATTCCAGAACTCATAAATTCTGTATGCTCACCAGCAAAATGTAACTTGCCCTCTATGGTTGCCATATGCGGCACTAAAGTTTGCACTTGCCCCGGAGCAAACTGAATATAAGCCCCTTTTGAGAAGCGCTCATTACTCCATGATTGGTGATGCACAGCCTCAACTTTACCTTTTAAGCCTGGGTAATATTTTTCTAGGGCATATTTTACCGTTTGAATCGCCTCACTATCGGGCATCTTGTCTAATTCCAGTGCTTGTTGACCATTAATCCAACTAGTGAGATACCTCAACTCCCCCTTGTCATTTATCTGACTAAACACTCGTCCTAATGCGTTATCAGTCCATAAATTTGTCGCGTTCACCATGGATGTATCAGCCTGTTTTTTGACCGCAAAGTGTACCTGAGTGACAGGGGTATAAACGGCTTCGTTTATTGCCTTGCGCTTTTGTTGACTGATAGTAGCGCTTATTTCTACCTCCTTTAATACACTAAAAGGTATAGTAATAATGGCGCGTTTAGCACTATATTCACTACCATCATCGCAGCGTACATTTACCCTATGGCCATTTTGACTAATATGGCTTACTACCTTTTGGGTTTGTATTTCGCCTTTTAGATTATTTGCTAAGGCATCAGTAAAACGAGCGTTGCCACCTTCTATTCTATGCGCCTTACCGCCTCCAGAACGGGCCAAACTTAATCGATAAAACGCATCATCCGCCGATAAACTTTGCAAGTTTAGGGCGTTTAGATTGGCATCTATTAAACGTAAGGCTTCATCTGACACCTGTTGCTGTTTAAAATATTCGAGCAGTGAAATATCCAAATAAGCATATTTTTCCGATGTCCAATCTGTAGGTAAAGTGTAAGCTGGACCTTTAGCTAGGGTTTTAAAATACAAGGCCGACGGCAAACTATTCATTTCCTTTTTCGCTAAACGATTCGCTGCATGTGTTGCCCAATCGGCAGCACTAATTCGCTGCCCATTTATCACAAAGCTGGTTTGTTTGGCATAATTTCCCATAGACACCAAAGGCAATCCTAGGCGCTGCGCATATGTACGCATCAAGCCATACCCTTGGCCGATCTGCAGTCCGCCGGCTTCAGGCCTGTTAGCCTGAGTATCTATAGTTAATATACGACCACCTATACGTTCACGTGCTTCAAGTACCAGCACCTTATACCCCTGACTTTTAAGGTATTCGGCACTCGTCAACCCAGCAAGGCCAGCTCCCATAACAATGACATCGAAAGAATCGTCACTCATCGCAAAAAGTGACGTACTTATAGTGCTCGCCCCTAGTAATAAAGAGCTAGCAGCTAAACTTTTTATGATATCTCTACGTTGCATAAAATTTCCTACTCATAAAGTTTTTAGAAAACTTCAGGCAATAAAAAAGCGAGATAACTCGCTTTTTTTATTTTGACCAATATGTCGACTAAACCCGTCTCATACGCCCTTTAGAATTTATAAGAGGCTGTCACACCTAACTCACGTCCACGGCTTGGTGCAATAGGAAATGCACGAGAACCATAGGCGAAACTCTGCACGTCAATATATCTAAAGACATAAGTTGGAGTATCATCGTCAGTAGCATTATTCACCCAAGCAGTGATGCGCCAGTCTTCTAATTGCACCCCAGCTTTAAGGTTAACTAGTTTACGATCACCCGTTTCAATTAAGTTGTGGATATGTGCATAACGACTCGAATCATAACTAAAATCCATACGGCTAAAGAATTCCATACCATCGTCGATTTGGGTTGAATAGTTCAATGCTAACGTCATCTCGTTCTTTGGTACTTGTGGAGGGGTATTACCCTTCACTGAACCAAATTCACGCAAGTTGTCTCCCACACAGAAACTTGATGCGCCACCTGGGGCAAAGAAACGACATTGGTTACTATCAAATAACTCTTCGAACTTGGCATCGGTACGAGAGATACCAAAATCGACATTAAATTCGTCACTGACAAGCCATTTAACTTGAATTTCTATGCCATTAATTTTGGTTGAACCGGCGTTAGAGGTATAGGACACAGGTGGTCCTTCTAATTCATCATAACTGTCAGTTAGCTGTTGTTTAGTCCAATCCATAGTATAGGCCGCTGCCGATATATATATCTTGCCATCGGCTACAGTAGACTTAACGCCCACTTCGTACATCACCATGTCTTCTTCTTCAACAACCACTAAATCATGAGGTAATTGAGTACTAGTGTTAAACGAACCAGGGCTATTGCCTTCAGAGCGTGTTAAATAAACTAAGGTATCGTCATTAAAATCATATTCAGCAATAAAACGCGTAGTTGTACTGTCGAACTTATTACTTACATCGGCAAATTCTGCATTTTGAATCAGTGTATCGTAAGCTTCAGTAGTCACTTCATCACTTGAGCGACGTACCTCTGCTGATAAACGAAATTCATCAGTAAATTCATAGGTTGCCATCGCCATCAAAGCGGTATTATCAAGTTCCTCAGAGAAATTATCGATCGCAGATGGATCACGTTCTGAGTGCCACACATAGGCGCCAACAGACCAATATAACTTGTCGTCAAGGGCGCTGCTATTAAAGCGGAGTTCGTGGCTGTATTCACTAGAACCTGAAGAATCCAGCGTATACCAATCAGATGCAGGCGTTAAGAATGGACCTCCTGCAAAGTAGCCAAAACTAAAGGATTCATCAAAGCCATTATAAGTTTGATCAAGGCCAGTTTCACCATCATAGGAATTCCAGCCACTGATTAATGAAATGGTACCAAAATCGAAATGATGTTTTAAATTAAAGCTCAGATGTTCACTAGTCGCACGTAGTCCATAATCTTCATTGGCTAAGAATTCATTGCCGCCTAAACTTATTGGCTGATTTCGTATAGCTTCACCGCAATAATATGCTTTAGTGTCTAAGAAACAATTATTATGTTCGGCGCCTTGAAAACCAAAGGGTTGGGCTTCATCATCATTTTCGTTAAAGATATAGTTCAGTGAGATATCTGTGTCGGCACTCGGGGTAAAATACAGCCCTAACATACCTGACTTGGTTTTTTCACCGCCAACTTTGGGACCACCTTCTTTGGTATTAACCCATTCACCATCGTAATTATCCACTGAGACCGATGCCCTAAAAGCAAACATGTCGCTGAGTTTGTTTGAAGCACCCACAGCAAGTTTACGGTTACCATTTTGACCTAAGGTCAGATTCACATAACCTGATAATTCATCGCTTGGTTTGCGAGTGATAAAGTTAATTGCGCCTGAAAAAGTTCGACGACCGTATTGAGCACTTTGAGGCCCTTTAACAATCTCCACGCGTTCCACTAAATCAAGGGGCAAACTTTGAATTGAACCGCCAAAATATACACCGTCTATAAAATAGGAGGCTTTTTGCGAACCAAAACCAGGGATCCATGAGACGCCACGAATAACCGGAATATCCGATTGACGACCGAAGGTTTTCTCCATCGACATGCCCACAGCGCTAATAGCAATATCATTGATATTTTGTAGTCCTGCCTTTTCAATGTCTTTAGAGTCAAAGGTCGTCACTGAAATAGGGATTTTGTTTAAGGTTTCTTTTCGATAACGAGACGTAACTTCGATTAACTCAATCACTTCGCTATTTAATTCGGTTTTTGAATCTGGCGCAGTTTCTTGAGCTAAAGCTCCAAAGGGCGCGACGATAAATGGGGCCACTAGGGCTAACTTGACCATTTTCGCTAATGTACTGCGGCGGTATTGCATGTTCATGGTTGTTCCCTCTAACATTATTATAATAATTGGGTTTTATGTGTATCCCGAAAACACGAATGTAACGAGTTGACATGCATCACTCTATCCAAATTTGCACGGACAAATTCGCCCAAAAATTCCACTATTGACATTTATCAAAGGATTTCGTTTGATAAATGTCAATACGAACCCATGTTTGGGATTTTGTTGATTCAAGGCTAAAATTCGAAGGAATGAAAAGATATTAATTAACTGCCGTGACAAATAAAAAGGCGAGTTAATAATTAACTCGCCTTGGGTATTTAAGGATAAATCACAACAACTTTAGAATCCAAAATTAGGACGTGTTTGCTTCACTTTTAAACCTGCTTGCATCCAACCCAAATTCATTCCTGTAGTGGGGTTAGTGCGATCACTCCAAATGTAGGTAATTGTTTTGCCAGTGGCATCATCAATTAGGCCAAATTTAAAAATAGGATCGAAGGTATTCTGATAAGTTAACAAAGCGAGTTGGATTGAATAACCTGACTTTTCGCCAGTTTTAGCATCTTGCAAAGCAACAATCTGCCCTTCGTTGTGTAGTAATATGTCTCGGTTAAAAGCCCATTTTGTGTCTTTAGGTGTATCTTTACCACCGATGCGAGCGCCGCCCCAGCCTGTAAAATAAACCACTTTACGGTTGATATGAGGAATACCTGCTTTGTTACCAAACACATAATTACCATCTTCGTCAGCCGCTTTATCCGCTATCCAAATTTCGTTATCAGTTAAACGAAGTGTGTCGTTAAAAAAGATTTTTTTACCGCTGCGTTTTGACACTATGCTACAAGTGTTGTGGCCCATATTGCCGTCAAAATATTCACCGTTATAGGTCCAGAACACCTCACATCCAGGATAAGTCGTGAGTTCATCTTTATTAAGGGTTTGATACAACTCTGGCTGTAAATGGGCATCGGCGTATTTCGCTTCATCTTTAAAACGATAAATATTCAGCTGCAATGCACCCTTTTCTTGGTTTTGAATAAATTGATACAAACGCTGGCGGTACACCTTGCTTGGGTCCCCGTCCATGTACTGTTTCACAAAATAGGTTGTGCCTTCCAACGCAGGTGTTGCCAATGGCGCAAACACATGGTGAATATGTTCATGTACTTGCATATCTGGGCTCTTTTCTTTTTCGATGTTGTCTTGCCAATGTTGCTCGTGATTATCAAACTCGGCTGCAAACCATTGATGAAAAAGTGCTTCTTGGATGGTATCAACCTTGGGTTGCAACAAGGCTTCTTCGGTTGAATTATTTTGATTGGCACATCCCACTAAAGTGGCAGCCACACATAATGCAGCGATAATCTGTTTCATATCAGTCTCTATTTGGTTAAATAAACGCATTGTCACTGCGCATGGTTTTAATATCCTGCTCGCTGTATCCCAGCTCACTAAGCAGTGCGTGGGTATCTTGGCTGAACATGGATAAAGTGAATTTTGGTTGTGCTGGCTCTTGCTTAAATTTAACGGGTACCCCTAAATGCAGGTTGCCGTTGTCGTCGCTTAAAAGCATCTCTCTGTGGGCTAAATGTTCGTCGCGTATCGCCTCATTTAGGCTGCGTACTGGAGACCAACATAGATCAATATCAGCTAAAAATTCGCTCCACTGACTTAATGTTTTGGTAGCAAAGGTTGTTTGAAAAAATGCTTTTACTGGCGCTTGTGCCTCACCCGGAGGTTGTTGGCAAAGCTCAAGCAAGTCTTCTCTACCCAAGGCGCTCAGTAAGTTTTTAGCAAACTTAATTTCGCTGCCACCAAGGGTTAAATGCTGACCGTCGCTGGTTTGATAAATATTGTACATGGCCGCCCCGCCCCAACTGCGTTCTTCTTTCGGCACAGGTGAACGATTTTCAGCAAAGGGTGGACCCATCACATTGGCATACCACGCTACTAATGAATCTTGCATCGAGATATCAATGTAATCCCCCTGACCGGTTTGTTGACAACGCAATAAGGCCATCAACACCCCTGAAAATGCCATTAAACTTCCTGCCATATCAGCAACGGGCATGGCGGGTTGCGCTGGTTGACCATCTTGTCCTTGATTAATTTGCAATGCCCCCGAGTCAGCTTGAATACTCAAGTCGTGGGCTGGATTTAAACGTTTGGGGCCAGTTTGGCCAAAAGCAGAAATCGAGCAATAAACGATCTTAGGATTGATTTTTTTAACGCTGTCGTAATCGATGCCTAAGCGTTTAACTACGTCAGGGCGAAACGCTTCAACCACTACATCAACCGTTTCACAAAGCTTATAAAATGCTTGTTTGCCTGCTGGACTTTTTAGATTCAGGTTAATGCTTTTTTTGCCGCGAAATACATTCCTAAACCACACTGACTGGCCATTTTGCTGCAGACCCATTTCACGTACCGGTTCACCCGTTGCTGGCTCCAGGCTGATAACTTCAGCACCGTGATCAGCCATCATCATGGTAAAATGTGGGCCAGGTAAAAATAGTGATAAATCTAGTACCCTAATTCCGTCTAATTTCACCTCGAAACTCCCCTGTTCAGTAATGTCAAATGACTCATTGTCACACTGCTTTTTGGGCATTTAGTTCGGCTATTTGAGCCTCACTATAGCCAAGTTCGATGAGAATATTTTGAGTGTCAGTGCCCATAGGTACAGCAGCTTTACCCTGCAAGCGTTTGCCATCGAGCTTAATGGGATTGGCTAAAATTTCCATTTTTTGATTATTCGGATGAGGAACACTTTGCACCATGCCGATATCACGTATGTATTGGTTGTTTAGTGCTTCTGGCAAATCGTAAACCGGTGCACATGGAATACGCCCTTTAAGTACTTCTAGCCAATGGGCAGTTGGTTGAACCGCTAACACACGATCAATCTCTTGGGTTAACAGGTCACGATTTTCTCGTCGCCCTGCTACTTTTGCAAAACGAGATCCTTTTAATACCGCATCATCAAGAATGTCCACTAACACATCCCAGAATTTATCTGTCATCGCCATCAAAAACACAAAACTATCTTGGGTTTTATATAACTGACATGGCACAGTCGCGGGATGGGCAGAACGTGCCACACGCTCAACCACGTGTTTTTCGTTTAAATACCAAGTTGCCGGATAGGACAATTGATGCAAAGCCACATCGAATAATGAGACATCCACATCTCGGCCTTGTCCGGTGCGATGAGCACCCAACATGGCGGCAGTTAAACCTAAAGAGGCAACTGCACCTGTCATAAAATCAACCATGGACACACCAAAACGTGTTGGTGCTTGATCAGGCTCTCCGGTTAGTGACATCAACCCCGCTTCAGCCTGCATTAAATAGTCGTAACCGGGCCAGCTGGCGCGATCATTATCGCGGCCGTAGGCAGACAAATGCCCACATACAATCTTCGGATTAATATGTTTTAGCTGTTCATAGGTAATACCTAACTTTTGCGGCTGATCGCCACGCAAATTATTGGTTACGGCATCCGCAGTTCTCACCAACTTTTCTAACACCTTACGCCCTTCTTCAGACTTTAAATCTAAAGTCAGGCTCTTTTTATTGACATTAAAAGTCTGATAAAAATAGCTGTCGTTTTCTCCTAAGAAGAACGGCCCTGTTTGCCGAGAAACATCTCCTCCGATCTTGGGATTTTCAATTTTTATGACTTCGGCGCCCAAATCCGCTAAATACATCGAACCATAAGGGCCTGCGCCGTATTGCTCGATTGCAATAATACGTACACCATCAAGTGGAAGTTGTGCCATGCCTGTGTCCTGTTGTTGTTTAATTGATTACGTAAATAACTTTCGCACTCAATTAAATTCTATTTTTATCAATAACTTGCTTAGCAATAATAATGCGTTGCATTTCGTTAGTGCCTTCACCGATACACATCAACATGGCATCTCGATAATAACGCTCAATATCGTACTCGACGGAATAACTGTAACCACCGAAGATCCGCATGGCTTCATTGGCACAAAAAACTCCCGCTTCAGATCCAAAATATTTCGCCATGCCTGCTTCCAAATCGCAGCGCTCGTTGGCATCATATTTTGCAGCGGCCTGTTCGATTAACAGCCGAGCAGCTTCAACTTGAGTGGCCATTTCACCTAACTTAAGTTGAATAGCTTGGTGCTGACAAATTGGTTTACCGAAAGTTTCTCGTTCTTGGGCATAACGCACCGCCAGTTCAGTGGCGCCTCTGGCGATACCCGCTCCGCGCGCCGCAACATTTATACGTCCTAGCTCCAAACCACCAATGGCATGTTTAAAACCAGAGCCTTCTTTTTCACTGACTAAATTGACTGCAGGTACCCGAAAATTGTCAAATACCACTTCACAGGTATCGATTGACCGATAACCCAGTTTTTTCATTTTGGATACGCTGATCCCGGTTTTAAATTCACCGTTTTCATCTTTGGTTTCAACAATAAACATGCTGGTACCTGTGTGCGCCGGAACCGCATTTAGGTCAGTTTTAACCAATACCGCCAGCGAGTTACCATTTAAGGAGTTGGTGATCCAAGTTTTTGCTCCGTTGATAATATAATCATCGCCATCTTTAACAGCAGTAGTACGAATAGCTTGTAAATCGGTGCCTGCATTAGGTTCGGTCAGAGCCACACCACCACGTAATTCACCTGTGGCCATACGTGGTAAAAAGAGTTCTTTTTGAGCCTGAGTACCGCAGCGCTCAATGGCTGAAGCTTGGATCAAATGAGAGTTAAATATGCCACTAGGAGCCATCCATGCCGATGCAACCTTCATCACAATTTTTGCGTATATAGAAGCGGGTAAACCTAAACCACCAAACTCCTGACCTATAGTTGCACCGAACAACCCTAAGTCTTTCATTTGCTCAACAAGTGCATGGGGATATTTGTCTTCCTGATCATATTCTTTAGCAATGGGACGAACATCGTTTTCTACCCATTTGTCGATCATATCTATGATCGCCAACTCATCTTCTTTTGACCAAACTTCAGACATAACAAACCTCTACTGATTAATAATTAACTTTTTCTTCGACCGAATGGCCAAGCTTGGCAATCAACATTTTGCGAACAAAACTACACACCATTTTTCCATCTTGGTTAAAGCCAAGGGTTTTTACCGTGACAATGCCGGCACCAGGTCGCGATTTAGACTCACGTTTGTCCATGACTTCAGACTCGGCATATAAGGTGTCATCTTCAAATAACGGATAGGTCATCTTGATGTCTTCCCAACCTAGGTTAGCTATGGCTTTTTGGCTTACATCGGTCACGCTCATGCCAACCATTAAGGCCACAGTAAAAGGTGAGCACACGATACATTTACCAAATTCACTGGCTTTGGCGTACTCATCATCAAAGTGCATAGGGTGGGTGTTCATGGTTAACAAAGTGAACCAGGTATTATCGGTTTTGGTGATAGTGCGCCCTGGACGGTGTTCATAGATATCGCCGACAGTGAACTCTTCAAAACATCTACCAAAGGTTTCGCGATAACGGTTTTCACCTACTTTTTTTACATTCTGGACCATAAGTATTCTCTCTTGGTTATGGATTTGACGATGTACTGTTGACCAACGCTAGGATGCGTTGGCAAGCTAAAATAATGGGCCTGTCGACCATTTTATTATTGACTACCACTACTCCTGCATCAGGACTGTCAACGGCTGCCATCACAGCTTGTGCGTAAACAATTTGTTCCTCGCTGGGCATAAAAGCTTGGTGAATAGCGCTAATCTGGCAAGGATGGATCGCGGCTTTACCGCTGAATCCCAGCGCCTTTATTTTTGCTGTTTCAACAACCAATCCCGGCTCGTTTTTAATATCCACAAAGGGCACATCAATTAAACCAACCTTGGCTTTAGCCGCAGCAAACACCAATTGGCTGCGAGCAAACAACAATGGCTGGTAACTAAATTCGCAGCGCAATTCAGCGGCCATATCAGCGCCACCAAACATAATGTGTTCAACTTGTTCACAGGCACTGGCAATTTGATAGGCATTTTCGAGCCCAGTTAAGGTTTCAATTAGTGGAATAAATTGTGTATTTGGCTCGCCAATCACGCTTTGTGCATGTAACACATCAGCAGCTGATTCACATTTAGCGAGCATAATGACTGCTGGCGCAGTCTGTGATTTTGCAAAGGTCTGTAAGTCTTTCTCCCCAGCCTTAGTACCAACAGGATTGATACGTACACACAAGTGATTGCAGGCTTGAATACAGGCCAAAACTGCTTCGCGCGCACTATCTTTATGTTCTGGTAAAACCGCGTCTTCTAAATCAATACAAATCAAATCAGCACCTGCCACCAAGGCTTTTTCAAAGCGTTCTGGTCGTGAACCTGGCACAAAAAGCAAAGAGCGTAAAACCTCAGTCATGATTACACTCCTTCAGTTTTTGCTGCGGTGAAACTTGATGCTGACACTTGTTCTTTAAAGGTTTCTGCTATTTCTTTACGAGTGGTAAACCATACGCCCGGTTTTTCACTGACATACTTCAGAAACGCTTCAAGTGCACCAATTCGACCTGGGCGACCGATAATTCGCAAGTGCAAACCAAGGCTCATCATTCTGGGCTGCTCGGCGCCTTCTGCGTATAAAACATCAAAAGTATCAATAGCGTATTTAAGCCAAGCATCAGGGGTGAGTGACGGAGCCACCCACATTTTCATATCATTTGAATCAAGGGCGTAAGGTACTATTACCATAGGTTCATTAGAGCCAGATACGGCATCCCAAAACGGTGCATCGGCACTGTAATCATCCATGTGATACAAAAAACCTTCTTCTTGTAACAAACGGCGCGTATTTTCGGTGAGTAAATAGCGAGACAGCCAACCCAATGGGCGTTTACCTGTGGTTTTTTGAATACTGCTGACCGCATCTTTTATAAACTGACGCTCTTCGTTTTCGTCCATGCGAAATTGAAATACCCAGCGGTAACCATGAGAGCAAGTTTCATCATTACGACGACGAATTGCCTCAGCAATTTGTGGTGCTCGCTCTAAGCTTAATGCTGCCGCTGTCCATGTGGCTGGCATCTGGTATTTGTCGAGTAATTTGATAATACGCGGCGCACCTTCGTTAATACCGTATTGATAGTTAGACTCATTACCGTAATTGCGCATGGGCTTTTTTAAGTGAACCTGTAGCTCGTCCACAGGCTCCATACCCCGGTCGCCTTCTTTAACACTGTACTCAGAGCCTTCTTCAACATTTACCACTATAGACATGGCAAGTCGTTTATCTTTTGGCCACTTAAAATTTGACATCAATTTGCTCTCTTATTTCTAGTGATATTCTTCGCCGCCAGACACATTCATGCACTCGCCTGTAATGTAGCTGGCTTGTTCTGAACATAAAAAGGCACAAGCTTTAGCGATATCGTCTTGCAAACCAGGACGCCCTAAAGGAATACGATCCCGCATGTCTTGCATGTACTGTTCGTAACCTTTACCTGTGACTTCCGAAAAATGTGCGTTTTGCCAAGCACCTAAACCTGTTGTGACATGATTGGGACAGATTTCATTGACGTTGATTTTATGGCTACCCAGCTCAATAGCGGCGACACGGGTTAAGCCGTTCATGCCGTGTTTTGAGGTGGTATAAGCAGAGGCATGACCAAAAGCTGACTTAGAAGCTTGAGAACCAATATTGATGATTTTTCCGCCATGGCCTTGTTTAACCATTTGTGTAGCGGCGTATTTCACTCCCAGGAAAGCACCACGTAAGTTAACTCCAAGTACCGCATCCCATTCATCCACTTGCATATCTAAAATGGATTTCATCAAATAACCAATACCGGCATTGTTAACCCAGATGTCCAAGGAACCATAAGTTTCTACCGCAAAATCAACGGCTGCTTGTACATCCTGTTCATTTAATACGTTACACACAAAAGCACTGGCTTCACCGCCAGCTTGTTTGATTTCTGAGACGATCTGATTCATTTCATCAGTGTGACCAATAGCGCTATCAGGCGTGTGTTCGTTAACGGATTTACCGATATCGGTAATTACCACCTTACAGCCTTCAGCGACCAATCGTTTTGCCATAGCTTCACCGAGACCGGCTTGACGCCCTGCTCCGGTAATAACAGCTACTTTGCCCTTTAGTTCTGGATATTGAGACATAACGTCCTCTAAAGTTTTGAAGTCATGATGAAGATAGGGTTATCAGCAAATTTCTGAAATTCACTGGCGACTTTTTGCATAGTTGTACTGGAAACATCTTGACCGAATAGGTCCATGTCATTGATTTTTAATATTTCGATATATTGGTAAGGTGGAGTCGCCTCACTCATCAATACACCTTCAGTTTTGAGCACTTCAAAGGAATCAACCGACGCAAGGCCGCCTGCAGTGGGAATATCTGTTTCTTTGGCCCATTGATGATAAACACTTGCATCAACACCAGCCTGTAGATTGAATAACACAACTATAGTGGTCATTAGTTAGCTCAACTCGATTAATTTGTACGGACAAATTTAGAGTGACTCACTAAACAAGTCAATCATTGCTGAAATTAGCTCTGAGGTATTTGACAAAAGGCAATTGTGGTTGGAATAGCAGCGCAGAAAACACCTAATTCAAGATGAAGTCCAGTTAGAAAATCCCCGAAGAGTGAACAATAGCCCCCACAAAATTAGGGATAACGGGCATAACAATGCAGAATTTATTACACCATCATAAATTCTAAAGATGAAAAACTTGGGTTAGCCAAATAATTTACTGGATTTGAGCTGGTCATACGCAGGTCAACGCGATAGTTTTGCTAAAGAACATATTAATTTAAAAACTAAATAAGAAGAATTGATGGAAACATTCATGTCTGGAAAGTTACTAAGGCCAAAAATGACAAAAGCCAGAGTGAGTGCTTTTAGCGGTTTCAAACTCTCGATCCCACTTTTATTTACCTCGCTTATGATCAATTTCAGTACTGTAGCTCATGACGAGCAAACAACATTAGCCAATGCTACTTATTGCGCAGAAGGTGCAGACCAAGTGCAATTAGATCTAAGCCAAGTTAGCTTAACGCGCCAGCAAGGTATTCCACTCATGTATCAAGGAACTAACAATATTGAAGGCCCACTGTGGCATGACGGTGCCTTGTATTATACCAATATGGGATCACATCAAGCCGACGAACAGGGCTTTGTTTTATCTAACCAAAGTACCATTTGGCGCTGGATCCCGGGATCAAAACCTGAAGTATGGCTAGATGATACTGTGGCTGGTACTAATGGACTGGCAGTCGATAATAATGGAAATTTAGTGGCCACTCGGCAGCTCGATGGCTCGCTCGTTTCTATCGATTGGCAAACTAAAAAAATCACTCCTATTGTGACCCATTATGAAGATAAACGATTTAACTCTCCTAACGACCTGACTATTGCGTCTGACAACAGCATATATTTCACAGATCCAAACTGGAATACTCCCTCTAATATTGACCCGTCTAAGACTCAAGGTGGTGGAGCTCCTGGCTCTAAAATTCCTGGCCAACGAATTTACCGTGTTAGTGCTGATGGAAAGGTTAATCCAACCTTAGTGACCGAGTTGGTTCCCGCTTTGCGTGATAAACCCAATGGTATTACTTTGTCACTTGATCAAAAACAATTGATAGTTGGAGGCATGGCTGGTCTGTGGGCATTTGAACTAAAATCAGGGCGAGTTTCTAATCCTAAACAAATTCTCACAACTCCTATTGATGGCTTAGGCAAAGATTGCAGCGGCAATATTTATGTGACTACCACACGTAAATCATCCACTCGCAATGACGAACAATTGGTCGTGGTCTTAAATAAGGAGCATCAAGAAATAGGTGCAATCACAGTTCCGAGGATCCACATAGTGACTAACATAGCCTTCGGCGGTAAAGATGGTCGCACCTTGTTTGTGACGGGCTTAACCGACCCAATGGATGGTGACAAACCACGCCAATGCGGCGAAATGGCCTGTTTAAGTGCCAGTATTTACAGCACCCAACTCAATGTTCAAGGTTTCCCTTATTAATTTATTGTAGCGGCTTTAGCTGTGCAGCCACCTGCACAGCTAAAGCAATTATTTTGTCAATTCATCCTGCACACTTTGCATATCAGGATCATTGCCTTCTAACTCTTCTTTATCCTGCTGCATAATACGCAGTACTCTTGCCAAATACGCCTGTGTTTCCAAGCTGCGTTTTGCAACTTCTTCCTTACTCGGTTGGTAGTGATCAAGTTCATCTTCGGCAATAAGGCCCTTATCTACCAAGATACATTCAAGAGAAGCTAAACGCTCTTTGGTCACTGACAATTCCATTGCTAAGGTCATAGCCACAGACAAGGCTTGCTCAGTTTGTTTGTCGGCTAAAAAATACGGCCGTTGGCCTTTGGCTTTAGTACCAGCCAAGTTGACTTTTTCGGCATCTGACAGCTGTTTTTTAAGTTCACTCATGCTGCATTCTCACTCAATTTTGCGTTTTTCCCTTTCCATAAACCCAAAGCATTCCAAACTGGAGAACGACCGTAATCTTCACCATCAGTTTTTGGCTTACCAAATATTTTTTCGTCCACTTTAGAAACTACGCCCACATCAAACATGTCTTTAGGATCAAAACCACAATCTGCAAACACTTGCTTTAAGTCCAACTCATGCATGGGGCCCCAATAGGGTTCATTGTTAAAGTAGGTATCCCAGTCTCGAATAAACTGCTGATAAACATCCATGCCAGCATATTGAGGTTGCTCAAGATGTAAATTCAGACCTCCATCTGCTAAGAGACGATTGATGTTCTTTAATATTTTTGGCATGGATTGATGTGACAACTCATGTAAAAACATCGAAGTGGTTATCAAGTCGAATGAGCCATCAGTGTATTGACTTAAGTCTTCGGCATTGGCCTGCACAAATTGAATATTGGTTAAACCTAATGACTTAGCGCGAGCATGGGCATAGCGTAAACTTGGCCGTGCAACATCAACCGCGATGACTTGAGCATTAGGAAAATGTTCAGCCAAAGGCAAAGCGTTGTGACCAACAGTACAGCCTAGGTCCAAAATACGTTTAGGTGAAAAGTCCGGATGCTGAGTCTTAAGCCAATTAGCAATACCTTGACCACCACCGTCACTAAGTGCACCTAATAAGCCGGCAGTAGTAACAAATAAACCTAGATCATAACTGGCCGCAACAGTTACATCATTTTCGAAATACTCTTGATAATAACAACCTGGCTGACAATGAATATCTACCGAGCCTACATTGGGCGGTATTGTCACGGCATTATCAAGTTGCAAATTAGTATCGTTATCACAAGCCTGATTAACCTTGTCGACTATGTTTTCAATTTGCCCCAGCACTTGAGCACGAGCTGCTTGGTGGCGCATTTCCATAGTATTGCGACGCAGTGCACTCCACATCTGAAAATAGCCGTTTTCTAACATGTGTTCGCGTATTACATGGCGAGAGCTAGGCTCTTTGCCGGTTTGAGCAATAATTTCAGGCTTAACTTGTTTCTCGTAAGCGGTTTTTACACCAGGTAAAATCTGGCTACTTAAATGTACATTCAAGTGAGTTAAAAAATTTAGACGGGCAACTTCATCATGACTAGCCACAGGGAACACATGGTGTTTAGTCAGTACATCCCATGAAGGTAAAGCGCTGCTGTTACTCATGACTGGTCTCCAATGATTTGGTATTCAGTTAATTCATAATGGGTTTGCATATAACCGTCGACACCGGCTTTGAGCAACAGGTAATCGTCATCTGCTGTGACCCACAAGTTATAGGGAGGATGTTCTTCGGGTAAATTACCTGCGGTATCAACCACTTGGAAATGTCGCGCGGTAAACTTGCCTGCTTTAACAACTATTTCTTCTTCGCCTACATATTGAATACCTAAGCCATTCATTTTAAACAATAAAGGGCCAGTAGCGCCGCGGTGATCTGGTGAAGTCAGCATAATATCTGGAAAGAATGTTTTACCTGGACCTTTGGATAAATCATACAATTTCATCAATAAGCCATCGCCCACTATAGGGTGCGCCTGTAACCACTTAACGGGCTGCTCAAGCTCGATGCGCTGACTAATGCGGCCATCTCGTTGGTTATGTGTTTCACATTCCCCGTAGCTATCAGTAAAACGGATCCAGCCACTGCCTTCGTATTTGTCTCCAACTGTAAGACGTACACTGCAGTCAATTGGACTGCAATCTTGACGCATAGATTGCACCACATCCCGTATTACATTCGGTTCATCGTCAATTTCACAGTGAGCATGCATCACTTGCACCCCATCAGATTGAGTTGTGAGGGTGAAGAACTCGCGCCCTCTTTCTTGATCCAATCGTTCAGGTTTTTTGCTGGTATATTGAATTATTCCGCGGATTGTTCTGTGCTTCATTTATTGGACCGCCTTATTTGTGTCTGGAAATCTGGGGTAATCAAGTCTGCTATTTATCTTTTTGGGCAATTTAACATTAAGCAAATTGTCGCTATTTTTATTTGCAAGCAATGTTGGAATTGCGATATAACTAAATTGTTATATCAATAGCACATTACAAATTAACTGCTATAAAAGGTTAAGTGTTTCAAGGTTAAATTGTGGTCACAATCCATTAAAGAACCTATGACAATTATCAAATATTTGAAGGAAACCCAATGCAAACAAGCTCTAAAACTGCAAAAGAAATTTACAATGACATAAAAAACAATCCGGCTCGTAAGCGCTTTGGATTTGGAAATAAGGCGGTCTTGGTCAATATCGATCCACAAAAAGCGTATACCTGTAAAGACGAATTCGCTACTGCCTATGAAACTGACCCGCGCCAAATGGAATACATCAACGAGATGTCTAAAACCTTTCGTACCTTAGGTTGGCCAGTAGTGTGGACGCATGTTGCCTACATGGAAAGTGCTGAAGACGCAGGTATTTGGGGAACCCGCACTGATACGCCAGATTCATTACAAAATATTAAATTTGATTCACGGCGCAGCGAGTTTGATGACCGCCTAGAGATCGACTATGTCAAAGACGTGGTGTACTTAAAAAAGATGCCATCGGCATTTTTTGAAACCCAATTGCAGTCGTTGTTAGTTTGGCATCAAGTCGATACCGTTATTCTTACAGGTGGATCTACTTCAGGTTGTATTCGTGCCACAGCAGTTGATTCATTGTCTCGCGGGTATCGCACTATAGTGCCAGAAGAGTGTGTGGCGGATAAACATGAAAGTTATCATTATGCCAACTTGACTGATTTGTCTTTGAAATATGCTGATGTACTGACTCTTAATGAAGTGAATCAATGGTTAACACAACAAAAAACTAAATAGTCAATAAGCAGCAAAGAGGTAAGGTTAGATGAAAAGTGATCCTGGTTTCTACGATTATTGGCCCTATGAAAATCGTCCCAAAATTCGCTGGCCCGATGGCAAAAAGATGGCCTTCTGGGTGGCACCAAACATAGAGTTTTACGAGCTTAACCCACCAGCCAATCCATCACGTAAAGCTTGGCCCCAGCCTTATCCGGCAACACAGGGCTACAGTATTCGTGATTATGGTAATCGCGTGGGACACAAAAGACAGATGGATTTACTGGATAAATACGGGATACGCGGTTCAATTTCGTTGTCTACAGCACTTTGTGACCACCACCCAGAAATCATTCAAATGTGCAAAGAGCGAAACTGGGAATTTTTCAGCCACGGAATTTACAATACGCGATACACCTACGGCATGTCAGAACAGCAAGAGCGAGACATGATAAAAGATTCCATGGAGACTATTTATAAGCACACCGGACAAAAATGTGCGGGTTATTTAGCCCCTGCTTTATCACATTCTGAGCTGACCCTCGATTTATTCGCCGAAGTGGGCACTGAATTGTTTGGTAATCAAGGTGGTATTTACACCTGCGATTTATTTCACGATGATCAACCCACACCAATACACACACGTAGCAATAAACCTTTCGTGTCTATCCCCTATTCACTCGAAATGAATGACACCATAGCTTTTGTGGTGAATAAAATTGAGCCAAGACGTTACGGTCAGATGCTTAAAAACAACTTTGATCGACTTTACGCTGAAGGTGACGAGTCTGGCACCATCATGTGTATTCCCACCCATAATTATCAAGTGTCTTGCCCACATCGTATGAAAGCCTACGAAGAAGCCCTTGATTACATCACTAGTCACGACGATGTCTGGGTAACCACAGGCAAAGAGATTGCTGATTATTATCTTGAGCACTACTACGAACAAGCAAAAGTGGATATCGCTCTCAAAGGGGCCGCACATATAGGGAGGGATAAATAATGGCACTGGATAAATCATACCTTGAATACGCCCATCGTAGCCACGGCATGGATCATGACAGATACGACTGGTCGATGCTCAGTGACAGGCCTAAAGTCACTTGGCCTGGAAGTAAAAAGTTGGCGCTGTGGATAAATGTGCCTTTGCAGTTTTTCCCCCTTGACCAAAAAGGCGAACCTTTCAAAATCCAAGGTGGCATGACAATGCCTTACCCTGATTTACGGCATTTTAGTTTGCGTGATTATGGTAATCGCGTGGGTATTTTTCGGTTTTTAAAGGCTTTTGATAAATATAAGGTTACCCCTACCTTTGCAATGAACACCGAACTGGCGAAGCGTAATCCATATTTACTTAACGCCATAAAAGAGCGCGGTAACGAAGTAATGTGCCATGGCATGCACATGGATGCCTTGCACTTTGGTGGACAAGACAAACAAGCAGAAACGCAGTTGGTACAAGATTCATTATCACAATTACGTGATTTAACAGATCAGAAGGTCACAGGCTGGTTAAGCCCTGGCCGTAACGAGAGTGAAAATACCCCTGAGTTATTAGCAGCAAACGGCATTGAATATTTTTGTGATTGGGTAAACGACGACATGCCTTACACCTTTAATACTCAGCAAGGTAATTTATGGGCCATGCCCTTATCCAATGAATTGGACGATACCTTTATTATGCTCAATAACCTGCACAGTGAAGATGCCTATGCCGAACAAATCATCGATGCTTGTGACTATCTGCTCAAGGAAGCCAATGAACAGGGCGGACGAATTCTAAGCCTAAATATACACCCTTGGATGTTAGGGCAACCCCACCGTATTGCAGCCCTTGAACGGGTACTGGAATATGTTATGGATCAAGATGTATATTGTGCAAGCGCCAGTGAAATCCTTAGTGCCTATACCTCGCAACTCCCAGAAACTTAGCTAACTTAATAAAAGCTCGAGTAGTGCAACTAGTTCTGCTCTTTTTAGTTTTAATTACTCATAAAAAAAGGTTAGCAAGTTTGCTAACCTTTTTATTTAAACGTCTAAACCAAACGCTTTAGATAATGCTTACTTAACGAGTTTTATTGCGCTCGTTGACGTTTGAATGTTTCACCTTTAACCACTTTTTTATAACCTGTCCAACTTGTTTCATTGGGACGGTCATCGTTAGTGGGTGGTGGTGTTTTGTATTTAGGCGCATGTTCGTTAATAAAGGTTTTCATCACTTCACCCATACCCTCGAAATTGTCTACTTTACGCCCTGCTGTATGAATATAAATAGAACCTTCACGACCACTCATTATCATCCAGGGAAGCCAATCGGAGATACGAACCCAACCTACATGCACATCGGCAGTATCTTTATCGTTACTGGTTAAACTCTCTAAATCACCAGAAAAGTTAAATAACTCAGATGCGTGGTAAACCCCACCTACTTGTTTTTGGTACTCGCCACCTAAATCATTGTGGTAAAAAAGCGGCACGGGGAATGTCATCCACCAATAATCTCCACTGATGTCGCCACCAAATTTTTGTTTCCATGGCGATACACTACCGTCTTCGTTTCGTGGAAAACTAGGCGGCTGATTAACAGGATCATTAAGCACATGGTGAACATCTAAGGTTTCATTAGTCCAAGGGTTTTCCCATGTATCTAGTGGCTTGCCAGTCTTTTTGTCGGTATATAGCAAAATCTCACGGGTAACTAAACGATACGCCTTGCCTTTTTTGCCACCATCAACTGTGCCACAGGTACGTACGTTCATGCCTTCAACATTAAAAATATGTTTGTCGACTTCTCCCTGGCGTCGCGAAAACACTTTACCTTTCCACCAGTAAAAAACCGGCTTATCATCAATGGTTGAACATTGAATTTTACGCATCGCCATATTGGCGCCTTCTGGGGTATTGATATCAAGTTTGCTCGCTGCAAACGCACTATTAAAAGACGCCCCTGCAAGCAATAACAACGAAGCCAGTTTGAGTTTTATCATTTATTTCATTCTCTTATTTTTGACATTATGTAGACTAAATGATCGCCGTAAGGCTGCATTGAGAATTATCAATTTACACCTATGATCTTCCACACTCCACTAGCATGTAAAATTGTGTTTTTATTGGTAAATATCCGCCCTTCGGCGAAAATTATACTTTTGGTTTTACGTACTACATTACCTACCCCAAACAATATATCGCCTTCTTTCGCAGCAGCTACCAAATTACTGTTTAAGTTGATTGTGGCAAAACGTATATCATGACCTATTTCATCTCCAATGGCGCGATAGATAATATAGTCGACCAGTGTTAACGTCACACCGCCATGCACAACACCTTCTGGGTTGAGGTGATGTGCCTCGATTTTTAATGCCCGGTGCATAATGCCATCAATATTTTTTTCAAAAAATGGCCCGATGTGTGCCGAAAACCCTTGCTGTTTATGGCATTGGGTGAAACTATTATCAAATGAAATATCCGTCATTATAAAAACTTCGCGGGACGTTTTTCGATAAATGCCGCCGCACCTTCTTTAAAGTCATCACCATGAAACGCCTCATCAAAGAGGCATTGAATAGCTGTTTCTTGGGTTTTGTTTGGGCTAGTATTACTTAGATGATCTAAAGTGCGTTTGGTACCACTAACAGAGTAACCACTGACATTTAGTATGGATTGAACCAAAGTATCTGTTGCTGTTTGTAAGTCGGCTATTGCCACTATTTGGTTAACCAACGTCCATTTTTCTGCGGTGGCTGCATCAATTTTTTTACCTAAATAAAGTAACTCTTTAGCTCGAGGTAAGCCGACGAGTTCCACTAACCTATTGGTATCAGCCAAGCTATATAACAACCCCAGTTTTGACGGAGTAATCGCAAAACTAGCCTCATTGACGGAAATTCTAAAATCACAACACATCGCCAGTCCCATCCCACCTCCGACACACACACCGTTTATTTTGGCTATGGTGGCAAAAGGCAGTGCCGCTAATTTTTGCTGCGCTAATTGCACAATTTTATTGCTAGCGGCGAAGGTGTCTGGATGAGTTAACATGCCATGTAGTTCTGCAATATCAGCACCAGCACAGAAGGCTTTTTCACCGGCAGCGCTGAGTACTAAAACCCGCACAACTTTGTTTGTTGCAAGGGTATCGCAAGCATCCGCAATGGCTTGCCACATTTGTTGCGTTAACGCGTTGTACTTTTCTGGTCTGTTAAGAGTCAAATAAGCTACTTTTCCCTTAATATTCAAGGTGATCGTTGACATAAATCAATAAGCTCCAGTGTTGGTTTAGCACAAGGTTGCGTTGTGAACGGCGTTACGCCAAATTATCACCTATTCGTCGCGACTTTAAATTGCGATTTAGCAATCTACTGAGAAAACAATATGAGCGACCCCCTCTTAGGTCCAATAGTTGGCGCAACACTATTAACGCCCAATCTACAATATGCCAGCCAAGCTTACCAATCAGGCATGGGTTACGCTTTAGTTCGCGAAGAAGTAGTGTCTCAAGAAATGTGCGATCTGTGGAACACACCTAAACTCTTGAATAACCCCATGCATATATTATCCGCCGATAACGGCCACGCTTGGCTGCGTATTGTAGAAGATAAAAACTGCGCTTCGACTACCCCTTTAAAAACCCAAGGATGGATGGCCCTTGAGGTGAACGTCGCTGATGTGGATGTTATCCGCAAGGAAATCGACAGCACAAGATTCAAAATCATAGGCGAACCCGCCTACCTACAAATTAGTGATGCAATTAAAGCAATGCAAGTCATCGGCCCTTGTGATGAAGTCAGTTACATCACACAAATCGACAAAGCTGTGCCACCCTTTAATCTGCCTATGACCCAATCACGCACCGGCAGTCTGTTTATTCCAGTACTTTGTACCCAAGATCGTGATCTAAGCCTAAGCTTTTACGAAATGTTAAACCAAGTCACTGGTTTAAAATTTGATACTAAAGTGACTGTACTCAATAATGCATGGGGCAATAATATTGAACACCAATACCCTGTAGCTACTTTACAGCTAGCTGGTAATTGTTTGTTTGAAATTGATCAAGTAGTAGATGCTCAACCTAGTGTGCTTAATGCAGGTTCGTTACCCTCTGGTATTGCGATGGTCACCTGTATAGTGGATAACATTGACATTGCTGCTACTCACCTAAATCAAAAGGTGAGTCACATTAACAATTCTTATTATCCTGGCCAAAAAGTACTAGTGGTAAAAGGTCCATCTGGCGAATTAATCGAATTGCTTGAGCACCCAAAAATCTGACTGCAGTAAAACCCAATTTGGCTAATGCACATTTATAGGGATTGATATTAGTGGTGATTTAGGTATTACACCTTTACCACTGCTTTCCCCATATTTTCGCCACGCATTAGTCGACAGAAAGCTTCTGGTGCAGCGGCCAAACCATCGGCAATATCTTCGCGTACAATGATCTTTCCTTCTTTTATATAATCCAAGACAGCGTTTACAAACTCTTCTCTGCGAGGCTCAAAGTCATAAACAACTAAACCATAAACAATGGCTCGTGCCTTAATCCACATCGCTGGAGGAGGCCCCATGCTGCGAGTTGTTTTATTGTAATCTGCCATTAATCCACACAATATAACTCTTGCTCCAATGGCCAAGCGCTCGGATACAGTATTGAGCATATCGCCACCGACTAAATCAAAAAAGATATCAATACCATTAGGGCAAAGTGCATCAAGTTGCTCACCTAAATCACCTTTTTTACGATTGATACAGGCATCGTAGCCAAGGTTTTTGACTGCGTAATCGCACTTTTCATCTGTGCCTGCTATACCAATTACTGTGCAGCCATATATTTTAGCCAATTGCCCGGCTATCGAGCCTACTCCGCCAATAGCTGCGGGGATAACCACCACATCACCATGTTTAGGCTGAGCTTGCCATACCAAACCCGCATAGGCAGTCAACCCAGGCATTCCTAAAGCTGATAATGCATAAGATGGGTTTTCTATTTCTTTTTTGACTTTAAAGACACTGCTGCCGTCATGTGCAGAATAATTTTGCCAACCACCAAAACAACGCACCACATCCCCAACTTGAAACTCAGGATGCTTACTCTCAATCACTTTACTGACAGTTTCACCACGCATCACATCGCCAGGATCCACCGCGCCTGACATATGACGTCCGGCAATTTGACTTCGCATATATGGATCTAAAGATAGGTACATAGTTTCACACAACACCTGCTTGTCAGCAGCTTTCGGCATAGGGCCTTTTACTAAGTTGAAGTGCTCTGGCTGAGGCTCTAGCTCCGGTGTTGATACAAGTTGAACCTGCATATTGTCTTTCATCAAACTCTTCCCATTATGCTTTTCTAAATAACCAAACTGGTATTACAATAAAATACACAGTATGAAGCTGTATCTTTTACCTAATGATTGCACTCTATTACGCCCTCTGAAACCCTTTAGGCAAACCCGCATCAGGGGTAAAACCGTATAAGGGTTCATTTGGTAATAACTTGGCTAAAATTTTACGAGCTGCGAACATTTTTTCAAAATTAACACCCGTTTTTAACCCCATGGCTTCTAACATAAACACTAAATCTTCAGTAACAATATTACCACTTGCACCAGGAGCAGCCGGACATCCACCTAAGCCCCCCATAGAAGAATCAACTGTGGTAATACCTACTTCCACAGCTGCCAGTGCATTTGCTAAACCCTGCCCCCGAGTATTATGTAAATGAATACCGGTGAGGTTTTCTTTACCAACAGCCGCCCATACTTTTTTAACTAAGCGCCGAACCTGAGTGGGGTTAGCGTAACCTGTGGTATCTGAAAGACCCACTTCATCACAGCCGGCTTCCATTAAAGCTACAGCCAACTCAACTACTTTGTCTTCGCTGACGACCCCTTCTAACGTACAACCGAACGCAGTGGCCAAGCCTCCTTCAAATTTAGGGCGCTGCGCTTTTGGTAAACTTTTTACCAACTCTGCGATACGTTTAACTTCTTCGAGCATTTGCTGATGATTACGCTTAACATTGCGTAAACTATGGGTTTCACTGACTGAAAACGGAATACTCATTTTGGTCGGCATTACTTCGATAGCATTTTGAGCACCACGGAAATTAGGGACCAAAACCGCCACAGATAAACCCGCTATTTCTTTAGCGTAACGTGCCACTTCAGCGGTGTCAGCCAATTGCGGCAATACACTGGCAGGCACAAAAGAACCCACTTCAATTTCTGGGATCCCCGCTGCAGCTAAGGCATCTATCCACGCCAATTTGTCTTTAGTCGGCATAATAGTGTTAATACTTTGCAAACCATCTCTTGGCCCTACTTCACTGATTTCAATATCAAACTTTGCCATACTTTTTCCAATTTATGCCTTGTGGTGCCTTAAGGCTGAATAATGAGTTCCTAGATTTATCAGGAAAGTGCAACATTAAAATACGCGGACTAAGTTGTCCTATGCAATGCCTAAGCTCGCTGTACTGCCCCTAAATTGACAAATGTTAATTCGCTTCTTTTACATTTAAAACCTATTGTTATAATCTTATATCATAAGAGCGTAAAATAATCTCTCATAAAATCATCATGTGTGTTTTCAATAGAGTTGGGGAATAAAAGAATGACAAATTCAGAACGATTGCCGTTAACAGGCATTAAAGTAATTGAATTCACGCACATGGTAATGGGGCCAACGGCAGGGGTTATTTTAGCCGATTTAGGCGCTGAAGTGATAAAAGTAGAACCACTTGGTGGAGACAATACCCGGCGCTTAAAAGGTTCGGGATCTGGTTATTTTTCAATGTATAACCGCAACAAACAAAGCATTTGTTTAGATATCAAATCTCCCGAAGGAAAATCAGTAGCCCTGTCCTTGTTAAAAGACGCTGACATTCTGTTGGAAAACTTTCGTCCTGGCGCAATGGACAAATTAGGTCTGGGTTACGAGCAGTTAAAAAGTGTTAATCCACGCCTAATTTATTGTTCATTAAAAGGCTTTTTAAGTGGTCCATATGAACATCGCACAGCCCTAGATGAAGTCACCCAAATGATGGGTGGTTTAGCCTACATGACGGGATTGCCCGATAAACCCATGCGTGCAGGCTCATCTGTTATTGATATTACTGGCGGCATGTTTGGTGTCATAGGTATTTTGGCAGCTTTGGAAGAACGTCATCACACAAATGAAGGTAAAAGTGTGACTTGTTCCTTGTACGAAACTACCGCATTCATGGTGGGGCAACACATGGCTCAGCAAGCCGTTACCGGTGAAGCACCACCACCGATGTCAGTACGTCGCTCAGCTTGGGCCATTTACGACATATTTCAATGTGCTAACAATGAACAAGTATTTATTGGTGTGGTTAGCGATACCCAGTGGCGCATATTCTGTGAGGCATTTGACCTTAAAGAATTTGCACTGGACCAGTCCTTAGCCCTCAATAACGGCCGCGTGGCACAACGAGAACGTATTTTGGCGGTAATTAATGAGGTATTTGCCAACATAGGCAAAGTTGAATTGATGGCAAAATTAGAAAAGTCGGGCTTGCCTTTTGCGCCTATTAATAAGCCCTCTGACTTGTTTGACGACCCACATTTGAATGCCGGTGGTTTACTCGAGGTCACTCTGCCTGATGGTACTAAAACCAAATTACCGGGTTTGCCATTGGAAATGAATAATGAACGTATGCCGCTGCGTCACGATATTCCAAAAGACACGGGTAACTCAGTCGCCACATTAAAGGGCGCAGGTTTTAGTGATGATGACATAAAAAAATTACAATCACTTGGTATCATTGAGGCTTAGTGACCCTTAATTGAACTTCACGTTCTGGACCAAAATTGATTGTTTCTCCCATAAAAAAGCAAAGTACAAACTCTACTTTTTTATGTCATTTTGTGTAGCCTAGGAGTGTAATATTTTACGCTAAACGGCTCAAAAGTGCCAATTGCAGTCGATGAAATTTTGAACAATCAATATCACTGACCCTATCGATTTGCAAAACCAAATCCCGAGCGCGCCGCCAACTACATCACTCGTTCGCCATTTTTTAGGCTATGATTTGTCGATCAATATTTCAATCGTCTTGGACAGGTCTTGAAGTGCGGCAACTAAAGGAACGAGTGCCTGGTTTGGCACGTTAGGAATTGCGGGCAAACTCGAAAGCCCCTTTGCCGCACCTATCAGGCCATTGGTTACGTTCATTCTGGCTTTTAATTGCATCTTGGTCATCTGGTCCATTTTCTATTCCTTGTGATTAAAAAGATAAGTATAATTGCGAAATCAATTATTTAACAAGCCACCCAATGCGGCGAGATAAATCGGTAGAAGATCGGAGGTGCAAGTCCTCTACTTGGTAAGGTAAGCACGCAATGAAGTATTTAACAAGCCACCCAAAGTAAATATTTTTGATGAGTATACTTAGATTCTAATTGGAAGTGCACCACCTAGTTCATTATAGACTTCATTTGGTTCAAAGAAGAAGGGCATATTTAACAAATCATTATTCAAATATGACAAAGACAAGGATATTTATATTTGCCCTGCTGGTGAGGTGCTACCACACAGACGAAACACGTTTGAGAGTGGCTTAGAGCAGAAGGTGTATGTTAATCATATCGCCTGTAGGGATTGTCAAATTCGTGCTCAATGTACTCAATCAAAAGCCGACCCTCGGAAAATGCGTCGTTGGATACATGAAGCTGATATTGACGCGATGCAAGCAAGATTAGATGCTGCACCTGAAACCACCGTCATCAGAAAGCAAACAGTCGAGCATCCGTTTGGCACCATTAAAATGTGGATGGGAGCGTCCCACTTCTTAATGAAGCGAAAGAAAAATGTCAGTACCGAAATGAGCCTTCACGTGCTGGCTTACAATCTCAAACGAATGATGTCGATAGTCGGCATACCCACACTACTAGCCGCCATGCAGGAATAATGGCTAGTTGTCTCCAAATACCTCTCTAAAACCCAGCCATTACGCCTATTTATCATCAATTTTAGAAACACGACTTAAAAAACCGACATCATTTTTAGATAGTCCTAAACCTAAATAGCACGTCCAAATATTTTGAATCTGAGTCAAAAACGCAGAAGACTAAATCCGTGTCACGGAATTGGGTTTTCACACAGCCTGCGCTCAAAGCCGCCCGTCAGGTTTAATTTGGGTCTATTGTTCAGAAGATATAGATATTTATTTTTTCGGTGAATTCGTAATTTTATTTTCTCTGCGTACTCTGTGCTCTCAGTGGTGAGAAGCTTTAGTCTTTTGCTTTAAGCTAGTATCTATTTACTAACCACTGCTTTTAGCCCAAACCAGTCTAATCTAAGGTAAATCTAATTACTCACCAACTGTAAGGACTTCTTAATTATTGTTTAATATTAAAGCTGCATATGATCTTAAGTGCGTTGAGTTTTTTAAACGTAAAGCACCTAGCCGGTATATCTATATGAATTAACGAAGGATCTGAAAACCAAATCAATTCAAATTTTTACTTTAGGCAGACTTTATTGACTCAAAACACTCTTACGGGAAAATATTAACGGCTACCGGCAATCTTTTTTGTCGCTACATGCCTTTTTTATTAAGCTAAAACAGCCAAGGATAATGCTCTTGATAGGTTTGTTTAAATTCTTCGATTTTAGTCTTCAATTTAAGTGTCAAAGCAATTCCATCTAAACCTTCAAGTAACATTGCTTGCTGAGCGGGCAAAATCGCAAAAGTAAAACGCTGCACTTCAGCTGCATTCTTTATAGAAACGGCGCTGACATAACATTCAACTAAGTTGATGTTGAGCTGACAGTCTTGAGGATCTTGCTGAACATGTTTGGCTAACATCAACACCTCCTCGTTTTGCAGCACCACAGGTAAGATGCCATTTCTGATGCAGTTATTATAAAAAATCGAACCAAAACCCGGCGCAATAATTGCTTTGATACCATACTCTTTTAGCGCCCATACAGCGTGTTCACGAGATGAACCACAGCCAAAATTATCCCCCGCCAATAAAATGCTAGTGCCTTTGTACTGAAGTTGATTCAATACAAATTCAGGATTGGGTTCACGACCACTGGGTAAGGTGTAACGCCATCCCGCAAACAGTCCATTGCCTAGTCCTTGTTTAGATACTAACTTCATTTCCCGGGAAGGAATAATAGCATCGGTGTCGATATTAATTTGCAGCATGGGGGCTGCAACACCACAATGCACAGTGAATTTTTCCATTACAAATACTCCCTTACATCGGCAATACAACCGGCAATAGCTGATGCAGCAACTGTTGCTGGACTGGCAAGATGTGAACGCGTTTCTGGACCTTGACGGCTTTCAAAATTACGATTGGTGCTGGTCACTACACGTTGCCGATAGCCAAAACTTTCACCACCAGCAAAAAAGCACATCGAACAACCGGCTTCACGCCATTCAAAACCAGCAGCGATAAAAATTTTATCTAAACCTTCGGCTTCCGCTTCGCGTTTAACAGTAGTAGAGCCCGGAACACATATCGCATTAACACCTGGTGCTACCTTGCGCCCTTGTAACACTCTAGCGGCCAAACGTAAGTCAGACAGACGACTGTTAGTACAAGAACCGATAAATGCCGCGCCAATTGGCAGGCCTTTTAAGGCAGTGCCTGGCTGTAAATCCATATATTCATAGGCACGATGCATGGCTTTAAGTTGGTTTTCAGTGGCATTTTTGTCCACTTTGGGTACAACGGCATCCACCCCACAGGCATGTTGCGGACTATTTCCCCAAGTTATGGTCGGGCTGATCTTGGAACAGTCAATGTCGATTATTTTATCAAACACTGCTTGTTCATCACTAAACAACGACTGCCAAAACTTGACAGCTTGCTCCCGTAATTCACCTTTGGGAGCGTATTCACGCCCATCAAGGTAATCAATGGCTTTTTCATCAGGGGCAACCAAACCAGTAAAGGCCGAAAATTCAACCGCCATATTACATAGGGTTAAACGGGCTTCGATATCCAGTTCTTTAACAGCAGCACCACTGAATTCAATAACATAACCTGCGCCACCAGCTGCGCCATACGCGCCAATTAAGTGCAAAATCATGTCTTTGGCACTGACCCCAAAACCCAGTTCTCCGTTGAAGTTAACCAGCATGGTTTTCGGTTTACTTACCCGCAGCGTTTTGATGGCCAGTGCATGCTCCGCCTCACTTGATCCGATGCCCCAAGCCAATGCGCCTAACGCGCCTTGGGAACATGTATGGCTGTCAGGACAAACCAAGGTCGCGCCGGGTTGCACTATGCCAAGTTCAGGGGATATTACATGCACTATGCCTTGCTGCGGATCGTTAACATCAAATAATTTAATATTGGCATCCAGACAAGCTTGCCGTGTGGCTAAAATAAAGTTCTTACCACTAGGGACTTTGGTGTTATCACCCCTGCCAACAACCGTATCTACAATATGATCCATAGTACAAAACACATGCTCGGGTGACACCACTGCACGTTTGTCTGCTTCCAAACTTTTAAGGGCGATTGAGCCGGTACGTTCATGTAAAAACACCCTGTCGATATAGATCAATGCAGCACCGTCTTCGAGTTCTTCAACTAGGTGGTTCTGCCAAATTTTTTCAAATAATGTTTTATGCAAAATATTTACTCACTTGATGTTTTACAGAGGCTTTGCATTGACGCTTTAATTGCAGCAAAACGCCCTTCAATACCGGCCTGTGCTGTGCGCATTTGTATATTCGCTGGCAATTTAGCGTCATCTAATCTGTCAACGTATTGCTTTAATACACTCGAAGGCCAACGAATAATATGGGTGGGAACTGTGACTGAACGCAACTGTTCAGGGCGTTCATTCATAAAAGCAGCGCGATACGCCAGATGGTAATTGTCACCCGCAGTGAAATAGGCCATAAGGGTGTCTTGAATTGCTTCTGGAGGGATCTCTGCTTGACTAATACGGGCTTGTTCTGAGGTATCAAACCAAGGAAAATAATGGAATAACTGGCTCGCCATCTGCCACACCAAATCCAAATGAGAACCGTCTTTTTGCGCTTTAATATCTGGAAAATAGTGCTCTACTATGGCGCTACGTTCTTCGTCTTTAAACCAGGCCGCGTTTTCAAGCACTATACCATTGATATCTTTTGGGTAGGCTTTTGCGTATTCAATGGCAATTTGTGCCCCGGTTGCCGAGCCATAAATTAACGGCTGTTCTAGCTCAAGTGCATTGATAAAAGCATCTAATGCTTCAACGTAAGGCACTAGACTGCTATCAGCTTTATCAGCCAAATTCACATGGTTTAGCGGTAATGGATCTGATTGTCCATAACCTGGAGTATCCACAGCAATCACTCTAAACGAGTCAGCCAGTACATTCATCATAGGCACCATCATGGCAGACGACATAGGTGATGCATGCAGCAAAATGATCACCGGCAGTTGCTCTTGGCCTTGGCTACGATAATGCATTTGCCAAGGTTTATCAGCGCCCAAGGTCACATAATGTTTAAGTACCGGTATAGCATTCATTGTGCTTATTCCAAGTCCAAGGTTTGCGGATTAATCCGACCTTTAGGATCCACAAGATCTTTAATGCCCTGAATGAGTTTATAAGTCTCAGACTGTAAACCTGCTTTGAATTGATAGGTTTTACCCACTTGCAAGTGAACGCCGCCTAATTCACTAAAAAACACACTGAGTTCGTTACGAATATGATCAACTTTTTCTCTAGCAGGTAAGTTTTCAAGATGTTTGTTTAATTTCGCAAGATGATTAGATTCAACGGTTTTTTCATGGATTTCTGTATAGGCGTCTGGCCAGAAGAATACCGGCTCTATAACAAAACAGTGGGTTGAAACCACGGCAAATAAATAGCCAACACCTATATCGAATTTTTCCATAGCGGCGGCGTGCTTAGCAAAAATTGCTTCGACCCCTTCAAAAGCTTGTTGGATTTTCGAGTGGGGAAATAAACCATGTACTGGCACCCAACGCTCACCTTGTGGACCCAGTATAGTGTTGATGGGTCCAAAGGGGTTTGCACGGGTAATTTTAGGAATACTGTTTTCGATTTCGCTACCATTATATTGCTTAGCGATTGCTCGAATATCTTGCATACGGGCATCAACTGCAGCAGCAATGCGATCTTCCACAATAATCTGCACCGAGTAGGCCACGTCTTTCATGTAATTGCGTCCGGCCATAGCCAGTTTAGCGCCATCTTTTAAGGCGCCGAGAATGGAACCAGAGGATTTCATGACCCCAGCCAATGCTTGCACATCTTTGGCAAGACTTTCACGTTTCAAGCGCTGACTTTGTAAGAAGGGATCAAAACCAAAACATTCCATGGCTAAGCCTTGACGGGAAATCTCACTCATAGCGGCGAGGCAATCTTGGCCTTGCTTAAAGTCGAAAGCTAAAAACCCTTTGGCTGGTAATTCTGGGATCAAACGAAACGTTGCTGTGGCTTTAAACCCCAAGGCACCATTGTCACAGGTAAAAATTCCCGTTAAATCTGGCCCATAATGGCGAAAAAACGGCGTACTATTAACCTGAGCTCCAGAGCCAGTAGTGACTAAAGTGCCATCGGCTAAAACAACTTCTAACCCAATGACAGAGTCTGCAGCAGTGCCAAATTGACCTGAGCCCCAGAAAATAGCGTTTTGAGATAAGCCACCACCAATAGTGGCTTTGCTGCCTGATAATGTTCCCCAGTATGGAGTACGCACACCTTTGTTTTTAAGTGCTTGATGCAATTTTTGCCAAGTACATCCGCACTCCACAGTAACAAACATATCTTGAGTGTTAATTTCAATGACCTTATCCATGCGGCTCATATCCACCAAAACACTGTGTGCTTTTGCCGGCACATAACCTTTGGTATAAGACATACCGCCACCACGGGGCACAACTATCATCTCAAACTTTTCTGTAATCTTTAATATTTCGCCCAACTCATATTTATTGCTGGGACTCACTACCACTTCTGCGGGGATACCTTTGGTGAATATATCCTGTGCATACAAACTGGTGGAATAGTCATCGAACAACACATTATCTTTACCCAAAACAGTAATCAGGGCAGCTAACATTTCTTGATTAACTTGAGTATTGGTATTCAAGGTATTTTCCTCAGTACATTGATAAAAGAGCAACATGATATTTTAGCGCGCCACCAAGCCCTATTGACACATCATTATAACATTACAGCATTGATTTATCTCTGACAACAGATCATTGAGGTGGTTTTGAAGGTGATGACAAAAAAATATTAATGAAGGTATGTTAGCTTGTTATATTGATATATCATTTTATTACACTGCATCATTACTAAATGGAGATGAATCACCCATGTCATTTGATTCTAAGTTCGCGTCACTCAATCAGAGCAAGTTAAATGATGAATCACCCACTCCCTTGTATTTCCAGTTGTTCAGTTTACTTAAGAAAAATATTTTAAACGGCAGTTTAGAAGATGGTTCTCAGTTACCTACCGAATTGGGTTTATCCGAGGCATTTAGTATTTCGCGAATAACGGCAAAACGAGCATTAGATGAATTAGCTGCAGAAGGTTTAGTGGCAAGGCGACGGGCAAAAGGTACCCATGTCACCCACAAATATCAGCCTAAACCAGTTAAAGCCCCCTTAGTTGGCATGTTGCAAGAGCTGGAATTCATGGGGCAACATTCAGAAGCTAAAGTCATTGAACTGATCAACGCGCGTCCCCCTAGAGACATTGCTGAAGAGTTTGCCTTAGCTGAGGGTGAAGTGCTGCTTAAATTACTCCGTGTACGCAGCCGACAAAATGAAGCCTTTGGTTATTATACGAGCTGGAGCAAAGGGCTAGATAAATTCAATGAAAAAGACAGTTTAGAATCCACCACTCGGCTGGAAACTTTCCGTAAAAACGGCATTACAATCAAACATGTAAAACAAATACTCAGTGCATCGGCTGCCACTCCAGATGTGGCTAAAGAGCTAGGGGTTGAGATAGGCTTTCCTTTGCTTAGTCTTACTCGTCATTCTTATGATGAAAACGAAAATTTAGTGGATTATTTGTACGCTTTGTATCACCCAGAGCGTTTCCAATACAGGATGGACCTAACGCCAGAATCATCTAATTAAAAATCAGCACTTAATTAACTGCCTTTAATTTATAAAACAAAAAACGCCACATGTGGCGTTTTTTATCTATATGGCTTTTGCCGAATTCAGATTACATAGGTTTCACTGCACCAAAGAAAGCAACCGTTAGGATCAAAATCCAATACAGATAAGCAAGCTTACGGCCAAAACGAATGGAACTGTCTAGAGTTGCTTCAACCTCAGCATTCTCACCTTGAGCCAAAACACGAAACAGTTCGGTCCATTCCCGCATAATAAAACGTAATTTAAGGCCAATGATTAAGGTACACCCATAGAAGAACATTTTAATTGAAAACCACTTTTGTCCTGTCTCTGCCATTAATGGTCCGTCACCAAATAGTGACCAAAGACTAGTGATCAACAGCGCTGGAATAACGACAAAACGAATGCCTTCATCAATCTTTGTTAAACGAAGCCCCTTATCCGTATCTCGAAAATAATACGCGGACCAACACAAGCCTAACCACAACGCGAAGACAATCCACATGCCAGTTAGCCAATTGCCACCTAGTGGTTGTACGCCCCAAAAATGCCCCATATGCAAACCAAGCGGCAGCAACATAATAATGCCGGTACGTGCCAGTATATCTATGCGATAAGCCGTTTCCATATGGCGGCGACGTTCTTCCATCGACAATTTACGATTAATCACATTAAACGATGTTTGAAAAACACCCCACTCACCGCCTAACCAATACACCATGGCAACAATGTGCAACCATCTTAGAATAGGCAACTGATACATTTCCAAAAAAGACATAAACGGACCCTTGTAATATTTAATTATTCTTAGTGGGATATAGTGGGTAATTGATTAATAATTAGTTAATTACCGCCCCTGTATAAAACTTTACTCTAGGGACTATTAATGCAGAATGATGAATATCAATTTGTAGATGTAATTTACTTTAACCCTAGTAACTAACATGTATTTTGCTGCTGCCAATAACTGATTTTTCCAGTAAATAGTCAATTCAAAAATCCAACATCAACAGTAGCTAGTTAATCTTCAATAAAGTGCTTCGCTCAATTCAGTTTTATTGCAACCTAGATTGACTAAAAGGCCTTAGTTTAATGTAAAAAAAAAGGCTTATACCTAGGGTATAAACCTTTAAATACAACTCAACGTATAAAAAATCAGCCTAATTAACCTTTGGCAAAGTGCAGCGAAAAGCAGTGTGATTTTGCCAGCGCTCTGCAATATTTAGCAACTGACTATCACTTCCTAATGGTCCAACAATTTGCATACCAGCGGGCAAGGCATTGTCACTTAACATAGGCAATGACACAGCCGGTAAACCGGCCTGATTAGCAAAACTGGTTAAATCAGCTTGATTGGCAGGTACGGGATCATCAAACGAAAACGCCCGCTGTAAATTTGTTGGCATTAATATCACACTGCCCTGTTTAAACAACTGCCGTGCAAATACCGTTGCTTTATCCAATACTCGTTCGGATTGCATAATATCCATGGGAGACTTACTTTCGATATACGCCAACATTGCACGCATATAATCCGAAAATTTATGCTGATTATGTTGCCAATCATCTTGATGCTCAATTCGCATATCAGCCTCACACAACAATAAACCAGCGCGACGCGCAGCAGCAAAGTTGTAATCAGAAAAATCAAAGTATTCTAGGGTAAAGCCTAAATCTTTAAAGGCGCATAAATTTGCCTCAAAGTCAGCGATAATGTCAGGTGCCACACCTAACTCTTCAATATTTTGGGGTACTAACAATACTTTGTTAGAAGAATCGGGCAAGCGGCTAAATGCACTAAAATCCACAGACGATGCACAACCTTCATCAAATGCTTTCATTACATTCATAGCTAAACTTAAATCTTTAGCTGAACGAGCCATTGGACCAATATTGTCCATTAAACGGCTACAAATAACTGAACCATGGTTACTCACTGCACCTCGACTAGGTTTAAATCCAAAAATGCCACAGTAAGCTGCGGGAATACGTACCGACCCCATTGTATCTGTGCCCAAAGCTAGTCCAACCATACCAGATGCTACTGCGGCGGCGGAGCCTCCAGAAGAACCTCCCGGGGTATAACCTTGCTTATGAGGGTTATGACAATTACCAAAATGTTCATTACGATTAGTTGCCCCAAGTGCACCCTCATGCATATTGAGTTTGCCAATAAAATGCGCACCCGTTTGACGTAATCGATTCACCACAAAAGCATCTTGTTTTGCATTGCGCCCCACGCGAGTTGCCATGCCAGCAGTTGTAGCAAAACCTTGTACATCTATATTGTCTTTAATACCTAAACACACTCCTTGAAATAAGGATTTCGCATAGGAGGGTTCGTCTGCAAATTGCGGCATCTTGTAACTGATAAAAGCATTAATTTTCGGATTGAGTTTTTCAATCAACGCATATTGTTCAGTCGCCAACTCAAGTGCGGAAATTTGTTTATCCTTAATGAGCGCTATATGAGTGCTGACATCTTGGCTTAATAGTGCAATATCCATTATTTAAACCTGTTGTCGATTAAGCGAATGGGTTTTTGTCTAATATCCACTTGAGTTAAAGGGGTTAATTCTCCCTGACTTAGCAGCTCAACTTTTACCTCAATACCAATTTTACGTTTTAATAATTCAGTGTAAATGGGCAACAAGGCTTCACGCTCTGCTAATGGGCTCGACACTTCAGCCCTGACAATCATTTCATCTCTTCCGCTCTTCTCCCGAACGGCTTCACAAATAAACTCACCCAAAAACTCACTACGTTCATCCAGCATTGGACCTATGCCTTGAGGATAAATATTGATGCCTCTGAGTTTTACCATGTTGTCTGAACGCCCCATAAAACCTTTAATGCGTTTAAAGGGTAAATTCAGGGAATTGTCACCTAACACTTCTTGGCTAATATCATGGGTGTTAAAACGAATAATGGGGTACACATCATCTTTGTATAAACAAGTGACGACCATGTTGCCCGTTTGGCCAGGCGTTACTGGTTCATTAGAATCGGTATCAAGTAGTTCTAAATACTGGGCGTCTTCCCAAACATACATACCACTGTGATCAGGACCTTCAGCTGCAATGGTGCCTGTGTCACCTACTCCGTACCAATCGAATAACTCTGGGTTACCCCAAGTTTTAGCAATACTTTCTCGACTTTCCATACCTAGATGGCCGATGATCATATCGATTTTAATGTCTTTGCCAGGTATTAAACCTTCTTCCTTGGCGACGTCCGCCAAGCGTTTTATATAATCAACAAAACCAACCAGTACGTTCACCCCAAAGGTTTTCATTAGGTTTACTTGCTGCACTGAACGGGTTTCGACACCTGTACCGGCAGACAAAAACAGCGCGTTGGTGTATTTAGTCACTGCTTCTCGAATGTAATGCCCGCCATTGATCATCCCATGACCATAACAAGACTGAATAGTCGCAGCCGGCTTAAGTCCCATAAACCGATATGAACGCGCCACTAATAACGATTGAACTTCACGGCTTTTAGGTCCAAACAATAAAGGTTGCGGTGTACCTGTGGTGCCACTAGTAGTATGAAATACCAAAGGAGGACGTTGCTCTGGAGGAATGCCATCCAGTCCATGAAAATCACCAATAGGTGGAAATTTTTCAACACTTTCCATGATGTCTGATTTTGAAATCAAAGGTAACTTTTCAATATCATCAAGACTTTGTATATCTTCAGGTTTTACGCCTGCACCGCCCCAAATACGCTGATAAAAGGGGATCTCCCAAGCTCGCTTTACCACTTGCATAAACCGAATATTTTGTAATGTTTTTAAAGCATCAGAGCTCATTCCTTCAAATTCATCAAACACGGCATCACCCAAAGGGTAGTCTTGCAACATTTGGTTATAATCAAAAGATTCAAAATAGGTCGGGTATGTTTGTTTTTTTGTTTGAGTGGATGTTTTCTGTGTCATATCAACCATATTATTCACGTGATTACCTATTACTAACGAGCGATTCAACTAAGCTATTAATATTCGGTATTTGCTCGAGTTGGTCTATGCGATTTATCAAATGCTCAAGGTTAAGTTCATCAAATGGAAGAAATCCACTGTTACAAGCAGCTTTAAATTTGGCAATTTGCGCATTCCTACTCAAAGGATTTTTCGGACTGCCCAATACATAAGGCAAATCGATCTGTAGTTTAGTCCCTGATTTTAAGGATACGGTTACCTTTACCGGTACTAGAGCATTAAGATCCTGCACATCATTCAGATGTGAATACACCTTAGCACCCAGTTCCAGACGCTGGATATCATCGAGACAATCTTGCTCAAAATCTTCTATTTCCACACTTCCCGAAAGCAATACACAAGCAGCGATATAACCGTTACATAACTTGGCATAACTCGCATCCATGCCATGTTTAATGGGACGTCCCACCAGCTTGTTGATCAGCGGCGTAGCGTAGACATCAATTCTAGCTATGTCTTGCACACTAAACCCATGCTGTTTTTGTAATTGTTGTAAACCATCAACAGTGCCGTGACCTGCGCGGCCAGTGGGAAATGGTTTATGGCTCACCTGTTCAATCTGAAATTCATTGCCTAGTTTTTGTAACAAGGGGCTTAAGTCAAAACTGTCTTCGAATAAGTGAAAATATCCATAAGGCCCTTGCAAGATATCCTTGGGGCCAGAAAAACCCGCTTGAGCCATATCCACAGCACGAATTGCAGCTGCTGCGTTAATACCAATTTGCATGGCTAACATGGGAGAACCTTCGACATGGGATTGCATGGTGCCACTAAGTTGGCTGTAGGCAATGCCTAAGGCATTTTTAAGGGTTTCACCTTTGATGCCTTGCATAGTACAAATACCGGCAGTGGCACCTAAACAGCCACAAATTGACGGCCGGAAGAACTTTAAACTAGAGGTAACACACTGACCAATTAAGGTAGCCACATCTACCGCGATAACCACACCTAAAATAAGTTGCTGTCCAGATAAATTATGCTGCTGCGCATAGGCGACTAATGACGACAAGATCACTGCCATGGGATGCACAACCGCAGGTTCGTGGACACAATCCCATTCTTGGTTATGTATTTGATAGCCGTTTATCGCCGCAGCTGAAACCGCTGGTAACCATTCGCCTGTTACCCAGACTTGAGCTTGATGCCCCTCCCCCCATTGACTCACTGCCTGTTTGATTTTTGTCACATTAGGCACCCGTGAACCACTTATGCCTACACCTATTGAGTCTAGAATAAAGGTTTTACAGGCTGCCACTGCCGAAGCAGGCAAATCTTGATATGACGTATTTTCAATGTGCTTGATAAGTAAATTGATGGCATCTGGCGAATGGCTCATAGATTAATTACTCTGTGCTGGACGCAATAGCGCCGAAAATGTGGAAATAGGTGCTGTTTGCAACCAATCAAAAGTACACAGCTGCGCTATATTTTCATCACTCATGCCTGCATAACTCAGCAACATACGGGCTTTATTATGGCGTTGTTGTGGAGTAAGAGGTTTTTCAGGATCCCCTAAAGTATCCATTTGCCTATGCACAATGCGCTGACCACTTTTTAACACTAACGTACACTTAGCACCAAAGTGCTGAGGATAGTGGGATTCGATATCATCATTAACCTGTATACTAATACGTTGCCGCAATGCATGGCACGCAGGGTGTTCAAAGGCACTCGCTATATAATGTTCCAGTTTAGGCTCACCCCACAATAAAATGGCAGCCAGTGCATGCTGAATACTGAATTTAGCTTCGAGACTTGTTTCTGGTGTTAAGCGATCACAAAACACTTGAGCATCTTGATAAACACCTACATCTATACTCTCAATATCATCTGGATTAATCGTATTTTTTTGCAGAATTTCCAATAATACATCCATAGCACCATGGGCATGACGACAAGCAGGCCAAGGCTTAAAACTGCAATCGAACAGGCGCCAACTAGGATGTTTTTTAACGAATAAGTCAGGCGATGCGTCATCAGATAACGCATTAAATATACCCTGAGGTCCTTCAAGAATATATTCAGGCCCAGTTAAATTTTGTTTAGCCATAAATGCGGCCATTACACCCGAGCGGCAAGCTTCTGCGTTATGCCATTGTTTAGTTAGCACTTTTTCATTACGCATTTGCCACAAACCACCAGTGGTACTGCCGGCATTACCTAACGCCCATAAGGTTTGCTGCTGCGACAAATCAAACACAGTTGCAGCAGCCATTGCTGCACCTAAGGCGCCACAAGTAGCGGTGTTGTGAAAATAACGGTAATGACTACGACCAATGGCTTCACCCATGCGAATATTCACTTCGTAGCCTTTAATAATTGCCGTCAAAAACGTATCTAAAGAACAATCGGTTTGCTCTGCGGCGGCCAACGCTGCCGGAATAACCACTGGCCCAGGATGTAATATCGAACTGCGATGTATATCGTCCATCTCTAGCACATTACCTAAGGCACCATTGTGCTGTGCTGCATTTTGCATGCTCACTTGAAGGCCACCAATAGCCGTACATTTTCCTCCACCATCAAGTGACAATAATGCTTGATAGGCACGACCAGCATCCGACAACTTGCCGGAACTGGCGCAGGCTACCCAATCAAGCACATGTTCACCGGCACGAGCCAAGTCATGATGGGTAATGGGCTTTTGACTAATGTCAATTAACAGCTGTTTACTAAGTGAATGTGTGGTTGGCAACTTAACTTTATTCCTATACCCTTCGATTTGTCCGGACATATTTATAACAGGTATTTTTCTGTTATTCGACTAAGCATTGAGCATAAATGACTAAAATCAAATTGTTATCAACTAAAGATTCGCTGCCCAAATATCAAGGCATAGGTGAAACGTTAATTGAGCAGATATTATCTGGTGAATTTGCACTTAATACTTTATTACCTACCGAAAAACAGCTCTGTGAACAATTCATCATTAGTCGCCATACCGCCCGTGAAGCTCTGCGATACGTAGAGAAAACCGGCTTAGTGGAACGCAAACAAGGCTCTGGCACGTTAGTCAAACGCAGCACTATGCCTGAACAAATTAATCAATTTATCAACTCGGTTAAAGATCTTTTAGCCTTTGGGCAAAATACCCGTTTTGAAGTCCAAGTCAGCGACATGATTAGCCTTGAAGAGCCAATCGCTAAATTACTCAACACCGATAAAGGTCAAGAATGTATTCATTTAGGTGGTGTACGTTTTGAGCCTCACGACAAAAAGCCAATTTGTTACTCAAATATCTATCGTAGGCCACATCTAGACGAGGTCGACGAAAAATTAAAAGATACCAAAACCGCTATTTACGCGGTCATCGAAGCGCTTGACGATAGTAAAATAGGAAAGATTGAACAACAAATTTCTGCCTGTTTACTGACTAAACCATTAGCAGCGCAACTGGGTGCCCCGATTAATTCAGCGGCAATGAAGATCACTCGTCGCTATTTTGGATTAAAAGATGAAGAGTTAATCCTAGTGGCAGAAAGCATCTATCCAGCAAAACGTTTTAGTTTCAGCTCTGTTTTGTACCCAAATAAATAATTAGGAAATGCCATGTTAGTGCAATTTAACTGCCGCGATAAAAGTCCATCTACCCAAGAAACGCGAATGATCCATTTGAGCGAGCACCTTGCTTGGGTTGAAAACAACATGGCACATATCCGTGTTGCTGGCCCGCTCAAAGAAGACGCTAATATCATCGGTTCTTTATATATTTTTGAAGCAGATGACATTGAAATGGCTAAAACCATTTTACACGGTGATCCTTACTACCAAGCGCAAATTTGGGGAGCCATAGACGAGTTCGAATTTAACGCTTATGCGGGAAGTTGGGTTGGTGGTAAAAATTGGCCAACACAAATTCCTACTTAATTTCAAATCAATTTCCATATAACAACAATAACACCAGGAGTTCCCATGCAATCAGTACCAGTAACAAATGAAAGCCCAGTTTCCAAGGGCAAAAAAATGGGACATCCAATGCACTGGATAAGCGTTTTTATCGCCATGATGTGTTTATTTGTATCAAATGGCATGGTAATTACCGGTATCACTGCATTTGACAGCGCGATACTCACAGAGTTTAGTGATTGGTCACGAGGCGATTTAAAACTACGAGGATTTATTACTCTCGCCCTCACTGGTTTACTTGCTCCGCTGTTCGGCATATTGATTGACAAAATCGGTGTGAAATTTTTAGTCATAGTTGGCACTGTTGTGCTCGGCTTAAGTTTCTACGCTTATGGCAATATTCGTGATATTGCTGATTTATATATTATCCACGCGGGATTCGCCATAGTGTTATTGGCCTGCGGTCTGAATGTAGCGGTGATCTTAGTTTCAAATTGGTTTGTTAAATTGCGCGGCACTGCTATTGGTATTGCCGTAGTCGGCACCTCTTTGGGCGGCGCAGTATTAGCACCAGTGTTTGGCTCTTGGTTAGCAGATGGTATGTCTTGGCGTGAAGCCATGCAATTAGCGGCTTTGATCCCTTCAGGTCTGTTCTTATTGGCACTATTTTTACTAAGAAATCGCCCAACTGACATGGGACTTAAACCCTATGGATTTGAAGAAACTACAGATGCATCTAGTGCTGATTTGTCACAACACGGCTTAACTTATAAAGAAGCCATTAAAACCCGTTCATTTTGGTCAATAGCCTTTATTGCGATGTTTACTTTTTATACCATTATGGGCTTTCAGGCCAACTTAGTATTGCACTTAATGGACTTGGGATTTAACTTGCAAGACGCAGCTGCTGGATTAAGTGTGCTGTTTATCCCGGCATTAATTGGTAAGTTTATATTTGGCTTAGTGGCCGATAAAATCACTGGGAAACGGGTTCTGTATAGCAACTTATTACTGATGTTAGCGGGCGTAGCGGGTATGTTAGTGGCCGACAAAGACAATGTGCTAATCGCCGTTGGTTTGGTTGGATTTATGTGGGGCGGATTCTACACACTGTTGCAAATAAACGCGGTTAATAATTTTGGCTTAAAAGCATCAGGAAAACTCCTTGGTACTATTACTGTATTAGACGCTTTTGGTGGAGGTTTAGGCATTTGGGTAACCGGCGCTATTTATGATGCCTATGGCAGTTATAACAATGCATTTATGATCTTCTGTGTACTTGTAGCCTTGTCAGTAGTGCTGATCAGCCAAGTCAAAAAACACGTTTAATCTATCCACCCGCAGTGCTGACACTAAAAGCCCTGCGGGTTTTTACTCTATTCAAATTACTTTCGTATACTCGTATTAGCTGATTAAATAACACAAAAAAACGAGCCATCTTAATGCTCGTTTTTTTGTGGTTTATTGGCTACAGCCATGTTTTTCGAAGACTAGAACCACCAAGGTGATGGTACACCAGTATTGCGGATATAAGCCTTTTTACGGGTAAAGCGTCGAATTGATTCAGCCCCCATACGTGAGCCACCTAAGCCCGAATATTTGAACGATTGTTTTTCGGCTTCATGAACAAGGGCCGTTAACGAGGCATCATTAATGCTGATTGCTCCGGCTTCTAATTGACTCGCAATCTGTTTTGCATAATCGACATTTTGACTAAATACTGCCGCCGATAAGCCAAACTCAGAATCATTGGCCAAAACAATGGCTTGCTCGTCACTTTCAACTACAGTAACAGGCAAGATTGCAGCAAAGGTTTCTTGACTAACAATCAGCATTTGTGGGGTTAGGTCTGTTAATACTGTTGGCATGCAGTAACGACCACCGCCTAAATTAAGCACCTCGCCACCACATAAAATAGTCGCGCCTTTATCTTTGGCATCTTGCAATTGGGCTTCAACAATTTTTACTTGTTTGCTAGAAATAATCGGCCCAATTTGCCCTTGTTGAATATCGGGATAGTTATGTTTAAGTGCTTTAACGTTTTCCACCAGCTTGGCCAGAAAAACTGCTGCAATATCTTTGTGCACATATACGCGCTCAAGCGACATACAAGACTGCCCTGCATTGACCATACTGCCCCAACATAAGGCTTTAGCCGCGACTTCTGGGTCCGCGTCATGACAAACAATCGCCGGATCTTTGCCACCCAACTCTAAAAACGCCGGAATAAAACGCTGAGCGCATAACTGCCCTACCTGACGCCCCGTTGCTACGCTACCAGTGAAGCACAATGAATCAACAGCATTAATCACCCCTTGCCCTGTTTCTCCTGCGCCTGTTACTACCGCAAGCACTTTGTTCAAAATAGGAATATTTTTAAGCAACTGATTAAACGGTGCCACAAATCGAGATGTGACTTCACTGGGTTTTATTAATACTGCACTACCGGCTAATAACGCTGGTATAGCGTCTACTAAGGACAACAACAAGGGAAAATTCCACGGACTGATGATGCCCACCAGTGGGTAAGGTAAATAATCTTGCTGCAATTCAATGAAGGGAATTTCTGCCGACCAAGGCTCGCCTTTAGCCAGTAGCGCTGGCGCTTGTTTACACCATCGATGAATACCATTAATAGTCACATCAATTTCTAACGCAGATTCACTAGCACGCCCGGTATCGTTAATAAGCGCAGCCAGCAGTTGCGCTTTATGTTCTGCCAAGCTCTTGGCCAAATCCTGCATAGCAGAAATGCGACCATTTAGGCCTAAATCCCACCATTGTTTCTGGTGCTGTTTTAAGTCTTGAGCTAAATCTGCGATTTTCTGAGCATTAAAAAGTGCTAAATCAAAATCTTCGCAGCCAGTACGAGAGTTTATCACCGCCATAGTCTGCATGGTATTACTCATCTGTTTGCTCCGGCAAAATCACCCCGTTTTTCTTAAGATTTTGAATACTTTGCATTTGGATTTGCATAAAGTGGCTACGATCCGGCACTTTAACCTGTTGCGCGTCGTCTAACATGGTATTGGCTGGATAAACTGCTTGGCCATAATGTGCGCTAAATAGCTCATTGCGTTGACGAGATAGAATATTGCCCATACCGGGTTTATTGCGATAGCGACGTAGAGCTGTAATGTCCAGTTCGGCGTTAGCCACCATGCTTTCTCCCATGCCTGCTTCGGCCATCACCCGACCTTTAAAATCTACCAACTTAGACATGCCATCAGTAGATTCCGCAGGGAAATCAATATCAGCGATTCCCGCAGAATTGGCCGAAACCACATAAGCCAAGTTTTCAATCGCTCGAGCTCGTTTAGCAATGTCTTTAGGAGTTAATTCAAACGACCCCACTTCAGAGCTACTATGGAGCAGTACCTCAGCACCATTCATCACTAAACAACGGCTAATTTCTGGATATAGTATCTCTTCGGATGCCACACAAGCTAAATTACCCAACTCGGTTTTGGCTACTGGAAATAACGAGTCTTGCCCATAAACATCTACATATTTATCCAAAACATCATGGGGAGTTGGTGCAAACATTGATACCAAGCGACGATAGCGCAAAATACAATCACCAGTTGGGCTTAATATAAATGAGGTCTGAAAATACAAATCTTTAAAATGAGGATCGAGCTCATATACATTGCCAGATAAATAAATCTGATTTTTCTGGGCGATTTCACCAAGCATTTCATATTCTTTACCATTTTGTTCGATAGCGCCTTTCTCTTTCCATTCTGACAATGACTCGCCCATGGGAAAGCTGCTTAAGAAATACTCTGGCAACACCACCATTTTGACGCTGGGTCCTACAAATCCTTTGGTCCCTTGAATATGCCCCGATACTCGGCGAATGTTATCCAATATTTTCTGCCGGGCGTCGGCCAGGTTCAACTTGTTAACTGCAAAACAGCGAGTTTGTAGCGCAACTGCGGTATAGGCTATAGACATAAATTACTCCAAAGGTGTCTGGGACAGGCCGTCGATAAGCATGATATTGAATTGACCTGTGCCTTCGCGATATTTTTTAGCGGCAGCGTATTCGGCTGAATTCCAAAATACATGAGCGGCCTCGCAGTTAGGCCATTGGGAGATCACCAAACTTTTAGGCGCACACTCCCCTTCAATTAATTCAGGAGCGCCCATAACAATATATTCCCCACCGAATTTTTTAATCAAAGGAGGAACAGCTTGGGTGTATAAAGTAAATTTATCCCAATCATGGACTGTTGCTTGAATAATCAAATACGCACTCATAGTGGCGACTCAGTTATTGAATTTGGGATACTTTAGCAAATGACACAACATATTGAAGTGAAAGAAATTTTAGTTCACTGCTTGTTTGATATTTAGCAATGTCCTTGCTAAGTCGTCTAGGCATAAATTATATTGGACATACCACAAAAAATGCCAAATTGAAGCTGCTGTTAATTTCTAGCGGCAACATGCTTTTGTCACCAAACATTAACCTTTTTATAATCCTATGTTGAGTTAAATTAGGCGTCTATGTAATTCCGAAAATACATGGAAATACATATTGTATAGATATAGCGATCCCAGCATTTAATTCACCTGTTCTAAATAAACGCCAGTTGCATAGGTCAGTTATAGCGCTTACTCTTCCCGCACTGCTCCCCTCAAAAAAACTATTCGTCACCATGTTGTTGTTATTCATTCCCTGCCGGTACTCCATTATACAAGTCTGCAAAACACAAAAAGCTCATAGAATTCATGCTTAATTACCTAATTATTCTGGTGGCTGTCGCCACAGCTGCATTGTTACTTTATCCCAAAGTAGCCAATTCCTTGCTTTGGCGCGCGGCGATTACCCCCTTAGCCTCAATTATCGGTAGTGGATTTTTAGTACTTGGTCCTATTCTGGTAGCGTCGTTCGGACAATATGCGCCGCTAGTTATGGTTGCCTTATGTATTTTTGCTTACCTTTTTGGCGCGGCGATCCGCTTCAATATCGCAAGGCTTGCTGCATATAGCGGTTTAAGGAGTGTTTTCGAGGAGAAACTTGAAACACTCTC
>TARA_R110002167_G_scaffold117068_2_pt1 | contig 51114 bp, 34 predicted proteins | sample TARA_R110002167 | Tara Oceans TARA_R110002167 (sample SAMEA4398238) | marine metagenome | biome: Polar Biome; feature: [MES] marine water layer (ENVO:01000295) within the mesopelagic zone...; material: water (ENVO:00002006), including particulate matter (ENVO:01000060) such...
GGCAGTTAGAAATAATACGAGCTCTATATTTTCTTTGTCCTGTAATCCCCACCCCCGAGACCGGAGGGCATGTCTGCCAGTTTCATCATCCTACAGTATATATCAGTAATTAAACTTCCGTTCATTACCCAAAGACCTTTTGTCTTTGTTTGATATATCAAAGGTAATAAAAAGATTACTAAATTAAAATTTCATTAATAAAAACATTTAATTATTACATTATTTTTAATGTAATTACGTATTCAATACATTATTGTTAAAACAAGACAGGCTACACCATTCATTTTTAGGGAAATGGCAAAAAAAAATTGTCATTTTAGAAAAATAGCATCCCAAAACACCCTATAAATCATTTTTTAACGTAAAAAACTGATTTTATGGTTTAAAATTACACCTATGTATTGATTTTATACAAAACACGCTTATTCATCTGGGTGGGTTTTTGAGGAATCCTTGACCAAGTACTTCAATTCCTCAAGTTCATTTGGGGTTAAATCACGCCATTTTCCTCTTGGCAGGTCCAGCTTAATATTCATGATTCGCACCCGCTTAAGGGCAACAACATTATATCCCAAATAATCGCACATCCTTCGGATCTGTCGGTTTAAACCTTGAGTAAGGATAATCCTAAATGTATCCTTTTTCATTTGCCTTACTTGACACTTTTGCGTTACAACTCCTAAAATAGGAACGCCATTACCCATTTTTTCTAAGAAATCTCCCTCAATGGGTTTGTTAACTTTTACGATGTATTCTTTTTCATGCGAATTCCCAGCCCTCAAAATCTTATTGACAATATCACCATCACTCGTGAGTAAAATCAGCCCTTCACTAGGTTTATCTAATCTACCAATATGAAAAATTCTTTGAGGATGATTAATATAATCTACTATATTATCTTTTTGACTGGTGTCAGTCGTACAAACGATCCCAACCGGCTTGTTGAAAGCAATATATACAGGCTGTTCTTTGGGAGCGCTTACCAGCTCGCCATCCACATGCACCTCATCACCCGGACTGATTTTGGTGCCCATTTCAGGCACTTTACCATTGATAGTCACCCTATCTGCAGCAATCATCCGATCCGCTTCTCTTCTAGAGCAATAACCAATTTCACTTAAGTACTTGTTAATCCTGACTTCATTTTTCACTATCCTTCGGTTTATATTAACGCCACATTTCTTCTATCAACTCCGTATAGAACGTTTTAAGGCTCATCCCTACTGCCTTCACCTGCTGGGAAATCAGACTTGTTTCGGTTTGTCCAGGCACCGTATTAATTTCAATAAAATAGAATTTATCCGTCTTGGTCTCCAAGAAATAATCCATTCTCACTGCACCTTTACAATTCAATGTTTGGTAAACCTTTTCTGCTATTTTCTTCACCTGAACTGCATCTCTTTCATCCATTCTGCCCGGGGTAATTTCTTCTGAAACTCCAGGCTGGTACTTGGCTTCAAAGTCAAAAAATTCTTTTGAACTGATAATTTCAGTGGAAGGAAGAACCATGATCTTGCCATTGGTTTTATATATTCCAATAGAAAATTCTCTGCCACTTACAAATTCCTCTACCATCACCTGAGTATCTTCTTTAAAAGCCAAGTCCAAGGCATGAGATAATTCCTCAGCACTTTTCACTTTGCTCATACCGATACTACTGCCTCCATTGTTTGGCTTAACAAATATGGGCAACCTTAACTCTTCAAGCAGTTCGTTGGCTAGCCCGGATTTATTGGCAAATAACTGAACCGACTTTGCCACATGTAAATCAGGAATTTCAGAGACAATCTTTTTTGTATAGGCCTTGTTCATGGTAATGGAAGATGTCAATGCATCACAAGTTGTATAAGGTATGCCGAGCATATCAAAATACCCTACCAATTTACCATCCTCTCCCGGAGAACCATGAATTATATTAAACACTCCGTCAAAAGTGAGTTTTTTTCCGTTCTTTACGACAAAGAATCCATTCAAGTCTAAGGGTAATTTTGTACCATCCTCTTCCTCCAAGTACCAATTATTGGGATAAATATGGATTTTATGCACCTCAAAACGATCCTTATCAAGGTGTTGAGCAACAACAGCAGCACTTTTTTCTGACACCACAGACTCCCCTGTATAGCCACCCATCACTAATGCAATTTGCTTTTTATTCATTTTAAAAGATTATAATTTATGCGAATTACAAGATTATTATGTAAAGAAAATGATAAATATTTTATTTGATGAACAATTCAACACGGAATTGTTTCACTTCAATGATTCGACTGAATCAAGTCCTGCAATCTTTTTCCTATTTCAGCTGAAGACCAGCACTAAAAATGGAAAAAGTTGCTAAAATTAGGTTCATGTAATAATTTTTTAATTATATTTCGTGCATTGTTTCAAAGCTTAAAGCTTTTATTTTTCTTAAATTTTTGAATCATTTTTAATTTTTTAGCTGATTTAATTGAATGAACGCTTTCAATCAAATTTTTACTGGGAAATTCATCTCCTTTATTTTGATGGGCTTGTTTTTTTGGCTGGCAGTCCCCTTTTTAGGAAATGCACAAAACGACAACAGAATCCCCTTTAAACATAGAGTAGGCAACTCCGCCCCCGACGACAATATTTTCCACATCAGAGGTGATTTTACCTTGATAGGAAACACCAATATCACAATGGCTAACTACTCCACTTCTTCGGAAAACTCTCTGAATGACATGAGATTTGTAGACATTGATGGAGATCCTCACACCTTTAATTCTTCAGAAGCAACCCTGTTCTTCTCCGGTGAAAATGGGGCCGATCCCAATTGTACTGAAATTGTATATGCAGGCCTTTACTGGGCCGGAAAATCCAACATCGGGCAAGGACTTAGCTTCGACCTTACAGAAAATATTACCTCAACTGAACTTACTGAAGTGGATCAGGAGCAACTTATTTTACCGGAGGAAACCATTGAACACAGCTCCTATACCATGTCTTATTACATGGACTTTGATGAAAAAGGAATGCTATTTCCTTACTATTACTTTGGCTCCCCGGAATCTCAACCGCTTACCTTTGCCTACCTCAATGATTCTTTAGGCAAAATACTTTATCGTTTTGGCAATGAAGAATGGAATGAAGTGGAAAATATATCCACAACTGACTCAGCCGGCTTATCTAAAGCTACCTTTGACCCCATTGAATTTGAAGAGAATGGGGTAACTTTCTCTATCCATACTTTACATCGCTCAATGACTTCAGACATGGATGACATTGGTCCAAAAGATTTTAATGTTGGCTTAAAATCTTTTGGAAGTTATTATCCTATTTATCCCCATACAGTAAATTTTGACAAACGTAAAGTAAAATTCAAAGGGCCGGGTGCGAGCGAGTACACTGAAATAACCGCTCAGGGAAACAGCATCCTCTATCCACATAATGAATTGGAAGACATCTATGTTGGCTATGCTGATGTAACTGATCTTGTTAAAAAGCATGGCGCGGGGAACTATACCTTGGCTGATTTGGCATTGGTGGAAGGGGTGGGAAACCAAACAGGCTATACCGGCAACTGGGGAATGGTGGTAATCTACCAAAACTCAAAAATGGACTGGCGGGACATCAGTGTTTTTGACGGGTATTCTTTTGTCCAGTCTTTGGATGGAGAAGAACATATCGGAGAAGTTGAAATTACAGGCTTTGAAACCATTAATCAAGGGCCGGTTCGGTTAAAATTAGGCATAATGGCTGCAGAGGGTGACAAATCAATTAAAGGAGATTTTCTACAAATTAGAAATCAGGAAAACAAATGGGCTCCATTGTACCACCCCAAATCTGTCAGTTCAAATTTCTTCAATTCCTCCATTTACAGCCCGGTTCCAGACCAAGAGGGCAATTTAGTAGAGAGTCCTAGAAACCCAAATTTGGAGCACAATACCGGTGCCGATATACTTCAATGGGAGGTTCCCAATCCCAACAATTCCATTATTACCAATAAACAGAATTCCTTTCGCTTTCGCTATGGCACCAATCAGGATGTATATGCCATTTATGCATTTGCTTTCTCAGTACCCTCTTACGTACCGGAAATTCAAGCATACAATCACATAAAATCCATCGACGGGAATCCTCCTGAGGAAGAACCTACGATAGAACCTGGTCAAGAGATAACCTATACCTTGAATATCAATAACTATGGCACAGAAAATTCGCATGACAATAAGGTTATCATCCCATTGCCTCCCACTGCCACCTTCGTAAATGCTGGTCAGGTACCTCAAGATGTTGGCACCGTCACCTTTGACCCAGAAATGGGATTAGCAGGAGCCATCATTTGGGAAATCGATGAGCTTCCATTGCTAGAAAACCCAAGTGAAATAATTGCAACGCTGGAATACACCTTAAAACTTTCAGAAGACTGTTTTTTTTGGGCCAATAACAACTGTGAAATCAGGATGGCTATTGATGGAAGCCTGTCTGGAGTGGGTGCGATATCAAATAACAACTATTCAAATATCCCTTTTATTCAAGGATTTATGGAGAACAATTGCTCTGGAGAAGCCATTTATGGGCCTTTGGAAATCCCAATAACAGGCAAAGCGGAATTTGCTGCAACACATTGTAATTCTCAAGTTGATTTTCCAAGTTTAGGTCCAATTGAACTTCCTGATTTCTGCCAAGGTGATGCTCCGGTAGATTTAAATTCATTTGTCTCTCCCAGTCAAAAGGGTTATTCTATTTATTATTTTATGGAAGAAGAAGGTGGAGAAGCCATTCCTTCCTATCAGGTCAATACCGCTCATGTTGGTTCAGAGCAAATTTGGGTTGCCGAAGGCCCTTCAAAAAACTGCACCGGAATACGCAGCCTCTTAACCATAAATGTAGTAAAAAAAGCAAGTCCTCCAGGCGTTCGGAACCAGACAATTTGCCAATTTTCAACTACCAATACATTTGAGATATTTAATATTAATGAACATGAGCTCCACTATTATCCTGACAATGATCCCTCAAGTGATCCATTAACTGAAGTTCCTGTTATTGATCCTGATAAGATAGGAGTTTACACTGTTTGGGTAAGTCATTCAAAGGAGGGGGTATGTGATAGCCCACGCGTGCCGGTAAGTATCACAGTGGAAGATTGTAGCTACCAACCAGACATAAACCTAGATAAATCTGTTGACAAGGAGCATTACAGTCAAGTAAACGACACCATTACTATTTCTTTGGTAGTCAGCAACCCACGTAAAGTACCTCTGGTAGATGTAAAAGTTCATGATGACCTTACCAACGAGGTTTGGACCATTCCCTACCTCGACATTATGGAAAGCCAAACTTTTACTGTAAGTTACGTTACCACACAGCAGGATATTGATAGAGGATATATTAACAGTATCTCCAGCGTTACGGCCAATCCAATAATTGGAGGGTTTGTGCATGATACTGAAATTGAAAAAATAGAAGCCTTGATTTATGCGGACGGCTTTCTTTTCAATGAAATCACCACTACACCAGAACCTTGCCCACCTCCTGATGAGGCAATGGGCACCCTTCATATACGGTTCCCGGGATATATCCCCCAAACAGGCCGCTATTTATTGGTAAAGAAAGAAAATAATCAGGAGTATACAGGTAATTTTCAAAACCTAATTCACATAAAGGTGGCAGTTCCACATGGGCAGTATTCTGTCAAAATATGGGATGTTAACGAAAATTTACTAGAGGTAAAAGGAAGTTTTACAGTAGAAAAAAAAGCCTTTGTAGCCTTCAATGTACCGGCAGAAATCAATGCCTGTTTCCCATACGAACTAATTCCTGAAAGCGCATTCCAACTAGATTACTTTCTAGAAGATCCAGATGGAAAACCTGTTAACCAAAACAATCAGGGAGGCTTTCCTCTTTCCGCATCAGGTACTTACGAAATTACAGGTACTGATCCTAGTGGTCAACTTTGCCCTATAGTGAAGCGTTTTGATGCCAATATCACCATGCCTTTGGATGTGGAAATGGAACTGGCTCCTTTTTGTAAGGAAGATGTTTTCACAACCCTTATTTTGCGAAAGGACATAACCGGGCAGGAAGTAAAATGGTACAGGCTCCTTTCGGAGGAGTCAATTCACTTGCAAACATATGACAACAACACAACCCTGACCATTCAGGAAGCGGGCTTATACACCGTTACCTTAACCAATAAAGAAGGTTGCATGGTAGGCCGTGGACAAATGGAAGTCAGCAAGTCATTTTCGGAGATGCCCCAGTTGGAGAAACTGTATTCAATTTGCCCGGAAAACAATAGAGAGGTATTAATCGATATCGGCCAAGGATTTTCAGCCAGTCAATGGTACTTAAACGAAAAATTTGTTGGCACAGGGGATGTGTTTTCTCCAAATATTGCCGGGTTTTATAACCTTTTGGCCATTGATGAACAGGGATGTACTTTTTCGGTAGATTTTGAAGTAGAGGAAGTATGTGAAGCCAAAGTTCATTTTCCCAATGCCATGCTTCCCGGTGACCCTGAGAAGCCTTTTACTGTTTTTGCGAATAACCTTATCTCCGAAATTGAGGTTTTCATACACAACCGATGGGGAGCGTTGATTTATTATTGTGAAGACAAAAACCTTCAAGGGAATCAGGCCTCCACCTGCCTATGGAATGGATACTACAACAACCAAAAAGTCCCGGGAGGAGGCTATTCCGTAACGATCCAATATGTAACTAAAAAAGAGAAAGAAGCACATACAGTAAATGGCATAATTACGGTTATTGAGTAGTATAATGCTAGCTGTGGTAGTATGAGAAAAAATCTACACGACATAGGAAAGGTGCTCATCCCTCGATCACACGATCACTAAATCACACGATCACCTCATCACCCCATCACAACATCACAACATCACTAAATCACACGATCACCCCATCATCCCATCTTGAAAAACTTATCAATAATGTTTAAGTAATATAATTTAGATGGTAACTTTGAACCTTTCAGCTATTTCTTAGCTAAAATTTTAAACCTACCTTATTTTAAACCCATGAAGCAATTCCTACTGATAGGCTTTTTTTCCTTTTTATTCACTTCATTTGTTTGGGCAGTTCAAGGAGACACCTTAGAAATTATTAGTCATGATGCCATCACTGTAGTGACGAACCCATCAAAAGGAGCCAATACTTATACAGAGTGGGCCGTATTTCCCGACAAGGAGGTGCCTATTCGAAAAATCGTTATGAAAATCAAATTTGCATGTCCTGACGATATGCGTTGTGCAGACTGGGATTACCTGGACCATATTACCATTAAAAGAACAGGGGGAATAGCAGGAGAGTTACAGGATTTTGAAATAGGAAGAATGCTAACACCCTATGGCGGTGCATTCGGGGAAGATTGGGAATTTGATTGGCAAGTGGATGTTACAGATTTTTCCCTATTATTAAGAGATAGCGTTGAACTGGAATACAAGCACACCGGCTATGAGCCCAATAATGACCGAGGATGGAAAGTCACAGTAGCCTTTGATCTTATCAGAGGTCAACCTTCCATGGAACCTATTTCCATTACCAAAATATACGATGGCTCATTTGCTTATGGAGACAAGGAAAAACCTATTGAAAAAGCTTTGATACCCGTGCAATTTACTTCAGAAAAAGAAGCCGCTATGGGAAGGTTACGAATCCTTCAAACCGGCCATGGAATGGATAGACCTGATGGATGTGGAGAGTTTTGCAATAAATACAGGGATTTCATTTTGGATGAAAAACTTATCGCCAGTCGCCAAATCTGGAAACAATGCGGTAATAACCCTCTCTACCCTCAAGCAGGAACATGGATTTTCGACCGTGCTAACTGGTGTCCCGGAGACCTTATACAGCCTGATTTATATGATTTCCCCATTACAAAACCTCAACATACCGTTCAGTTAAAAATGGAGGATTACAGCTCTCCTAAACCCAGTGCCAATGAACTAATTGCTGCCTACCTCATACAATACAAAGCTTACAGAAAGAAAAATGATGTTACCATTGAGGACGTTATTATCCCTTCAAACAAAGCCATTTATAGCAGGTTAAACCCTGCCGCCTTTGGTCCTACCATAGTAATCAAAAATAACGGGGCAGAACCTTTAACTCAGCTAAGCATTAATCACGGGCAAAAAGGACAAGAAAATAATAAGTATTTCTGGAAAGGCATGCTCATGCCGGGAGGAATGGACACAGTCAAAATGCCGGGACTTATCCCTCAAAAAGGCACACTGACCTATCAATTTGAACTCAAAAAACCGAATGGGAGAAAAGATGCTTCAAGACAGGACAATTTTATTTATGCTTCCTATAGTCAAACTCCCGTCCATGACTCTACTTTAATTTTTCATTTGGAAACCAACAAGAAGCCCGAAGACAATGCCTATAAACTCATAGATGCTGAAGGAAATATCCTTTACCAAAGAGAGGTGGGCACTTTGGTTGCTGACACCATTTACAAAGACACCTTACAATTGAGCAAAGGGGCTTATCAATTGTTGCTCAAGGACGTGAGTGGAGACGGCCTGGAATTTTGGTATAAAACAAAGGCGGGAAGAGGCAAGTCCATCTTACTTAATGCGCAGGGAGAAATTGTCAAAAGCTTTAATTCTGATTTCGGAAGCAGCATCACTTATAACTTTACAGTGGGGGATACACCTGACCCTATTATGGAAAATGAAATTTCCCTAGGTGTATTCCCTACCCGAACAAAAGATTTTACTTACTTCGATTTTTTATCAAACAATCCTGAAGAGGTCCTTATCAAGCTGATAAGAGATCCCGGAGGGGAGGTGGTGGAAGAGCATCTTTACAGAGATTTCAAAGAAGGCAGGCTCACCTTTGATCTAAGCAGGTATCCAAAAAGCAGGTATTTTTTCCGTGTTTTTGTAAATGACAAGGTAGTCTATAATAAAAGGCTAAGGGTGAAGGAGTAATATAATTGGTCCTCATCTGCCCGAAGACCAAAGTTATTTAATTTAGTTAAATACGAAAAGGCCATCTTTTAACATGGATGGCCTTTCTATTTACTTATGAAAAATCCTCTGTTAAATCCTTTCCAGCTTTACCGGATAGGTTTTTTGGGAGGCCCATTGAGGAACATAAATGTTTTCATCCCTGTCTACACATACATCATGGGGGTGCATAAAACCTTGGAAACTCATGTCTTTTCGCTGTTCCTGAAGTTCACCATTGACATATTCAGGAGCTGTTCCTCCCGGAGTGGAGACTACCCGGTCATTATTATCCAAGACGGTGATATAACCAGAGTTGGGATAAGCCTGTGTGGTACTTCTATACACCGCAGCATAAACGTTATCTCCTCTCAAAACAGGTCTACAAACAAATGAGCCTGGAGTAGGGATGGTCTTGATGTACTTCCCATCCAAAGTAAAACGCTTGTACTGCATATTCCCCCTGTCAGTAATAAGCAAGGTAGGGTTGTTTTTATCTCTGGTATCTACCAATATACCATGGCAACAGTTGAAGGTTTCATTGGTCTCTCCCTTTCCTCCAAACTGTCGGATCAATTCACCCTTGGCATTGTACTGAGTAACGTAATTTTTGCCATAGCCATCCACAATATAGATGTCTCCATTGGCAGGATTGATGGCTGTTTCTGTAGGAACAAATTGTTTGGGATACTCATAATTACCTGTTTCTCGTGGGTAATCCATCACCATAATTTCTCTGCCTTTTAGGTCAGTTTTGATCACCTGACTTCGGGTATTGTCGGCAATATAAAGAAACTCTTCTCCTCCTTCATCACTGATAGTAAGTCCATGCGCACCGGGATAAGTACTTCCCCATGTTTCCAGCAACTTTCCGGACTTGTCATAAATAATCACATTGTTTTTGGTCTCATTGGTCAAAAGGATTAACCTTCCTTTTGCATCTTCTACCATTTCATGGCAGTCATTGACAGGGTTATTGGCGGGATCTAAATTGCCCCATCCTTCTATGACCTTATATTGATGAGAGCCATGCCCCAGTATGGTTTCTTTTTTCATGCCGTAGCTTTTATTTACAATAATATTGGGAACCACTGCTCCTGCAAACAGCGTCAGTCCCGATTTCTTTAAGAATTCTCTTCTTGGATTTGGGTTTTCTTTCATGGGTGTAATTTAAGCGAATAAATCCATTTCAGCTTCTCCATGCCCATCTGGAGTGGTATAAAATGGTCGTTTTTCTATTTCGTAATTCGTTTCAGGATCCATCCCTAGGGCATGGTAAATGGTCTGGTGTAATGCCGCAATTTTAATCGGCTTTTCTATACTTTTACATGGCCTCTCATCGGCAGTTTTACCATAAACATAGCCTTTTTTGATTCCTCCTCCAAACATCAACACCGAACAACCGTCTGTAAAATGCCTGTGCATTCCATAATTTTTCATGTCTTCAATAATATCCGGAACCTCCACTTGGTCTTTTACTTTGGCACCGGGTCTTCCTTCTGTCAACATATCTCTGCTAAATTCGCTGGCCAACACCACCAAAGTCCTGTCAAGCCTTCCACTTTCATCCAAATCTTTAATTAACTGAGCAATAGGCGCATCGATCAATTTTTTCATACCTTTAAGCCTGGTATGTCCGTTTTCATGGGTATCCCAACCTACGAAGGGTTCATACTCTGAGGTAACACTTATAAATCTGGCCCCCTGATCCACCAGTCGCTTGGCCATTAAACAGCCCAAGCCAAATTTACCCGTATTGTAAATATCATATTTCTCCTTGGGCTCCTGACTTAAATCAAAAGCCTTTGCTTCGGGACTATTCAACAACATATAGGCTTGCTCCATGGATCGCTTTAGCGATTCTTTTTGGTAATCACTCCCAAATTCTCCCATGGCACTTTCTTTTATCAAATTCTCATAAAGCTGATTCCTGGCTTCAAATCGCTTGTTTGACATGCCAACCGGAGGGCGCACACTATCTAAACCGGAACTAGGATCAGGAATCAAAAAAGGACCATACTCACTTCCTAAAAACCCCGCACTGTGAAACGCCTTCAATTCCTCCCCTTCTCCTACAGTAAACCGCTGCCCAATGTTAATAAAAGGCGGAATAACCGGATTAACAGGTCCTAACTCTTTGGCCATCCACGAACCCATATGCGGTACAGCTACAGACTGAGGAGGCTCATAGCAAGTATGCCAATGAAATTGATGCCGGGTATGCAATATATGCCCTAAATCTGCTGCTACATAGGAGCGAATCAAACTGCCTTTATCCATCACCCCACCTATTTTTTCAAGGCCTTCAGAAAAATTAACCCCATCTAACACCGTTGGGACTGCTTTAAAGGTACTCAACACCTCCTTGGACTCCATTCCCTTTCTAAAAGGGGTATATTTTTTTGGGTCAAAAGTCTCAGTATGAGCCATTCCACCTGCCATATAAAGCAAAATCACGGTATCCGCAGTGCTTTCAATCTTCTCCTTAGGGGAGCATGCGTTTAATAAGGCTGAAATTGGAGCTCCTGCAGCCATGGCTGCAATAGAAGCAGCACTTGTCTTTTTTAAGAAATCTCTTCTTCTCCAATTATAATTCATTGCTTAAGCTTTTTATTAGTAAATTAATTGAAATTCAGGAAGTAATAAAACCGCCCAAAACAAATCTTGTATGGCTTCGGGCTCCGGTTGATCTCCCAAAGCTGCCATGGCAATATTGAATTCCTTTTCCTGAGGCGCTCTTCCCAAAAGTTGCTGGTAGACTTCCTCAACAATAATTTCCCCTGCCTCATACTTTTCTTTCCATTTAACCGCTCCTTCTTTTAGGGTATTGTTAAGCTTTTCACCATTGGTTAATTCTAATGCTTGTAATAAACTGGCTTGACTGTCTCTGCTTGTCATTACCACTTCCCGATTTGTGCGTCCCAAAGCTTTCAATAAACCATTATTTGCCACCAATGCAGCACGAACGAAGCCAATGTCGGATTGCTCGGAAACGGCCAGCTGATTGGGATCATACTTCATTTCCTCCTCCGTAAATAGGGGATGAATTTTTTGACTTACCCCATCAGTAAATTGTTCTGCTGTCATCCTTCGAATAACAGCCCCTTCAAAAACAAAATCGTCTTCAGCAAGAAACAATGGGCTCTCTACTCCTACTGCCGGCTGTTGATAAGCTTTGGATATAGCAATTTTATATATCAGTTGCTTCAAGTCGTAACCATCTTCTTCAAAATCTGTGGCTAGCCAATCCAATAAATCCTGACTCCAAGGTACATTATCCATTTCATCAGCAGGTTCCACCAATCCCCTACCCATCATTTGTTTCCATATTCTATTTACTATGGTGCGGTAAAGCCTGCCATTGGCGGGTTGCACCAAGTATTCGGCCAGCTGTTCCAACTTTTTGGACCTGCTGGCAGTACTGTCAATTTCACCCAGTTCTTCCCATAAAATCTTAGTCCCTGCCTTCTCTCCTGTAGGAATATCACATCGGCTTACAACCAAGGATGAATCTGAAAAAATATTGGCAAAGGCATAGGCTTCTTTAAGTTTCCAATCACTGATAAAGCTGTCATGACAGGAAGCACATTTCAGGTTAAGGCCTAAAATCACTTGGCCAACATTTTGTGCAGCTTGCATTTCAGTAACCTGACTGGCGTTGACATCCCCTCTCCAGCGTATCCCTTCAATAAAACCCTTTGACTTTTCATCAGGATTCAATAACTGTTTCACAAATTGGTCATAGGGTTTATTGTCACGCAATGAATTGTACAGCCAATCGGTAATGGCATACCGCCCTTTGGTAATATAACCTGTGCCGGTATAGTCATTTCTCAGGGCATCATTCCAGAAAGTTAACCAATGGGTCGCATAATCGTCATCTCTATCCAGCAGTTCACTTACCCATATGGCCCTCTTATCAGGCCTGCTGTCATTTATAAAAGCCGAATATTCTTCCGGCGAAGGCTGTAAACCTACTATATCCAAATATATCCTTCTTAGATAAACCTTGTCATCCACAGGTTCTTTCCAGGCTATTTTTTGTTTTTCGAAATATTCATCTACCCAAATGTCGATGGCTTGGGTCAATCCTTTTCTTTGGGCCGGTAAGTTAGGTCGTCTTGGAGCAAGTTCGGCTACCCTGAACACACTCACCTCTTCAGCAGCATCCGGCCAAGGAGCTCCTTTGTTCACCCAAAAAGTAATCAAGGCTATCTCATCATCGGAAAGCACCTTCCCCTTAGAAGGCATTGCCTCTTTGTGATCCTTTGGAAGCTTTATCCTTCGCACCAATTCACTTTTATCAGCATTCCCCGGAATAATAACAGGACCTGACTCACCTCCGGCAAAAGTAAACGCTTTGGAGTCAAGCCTTAATTCTCCTTTAATCTTGGCATCACTGTGACATTTATAGCAATTGTGGGCTAAAACAGCCCTTACCTTACCTACCAATTCTATTTGCTTTTGTTCACTTAATGCACCTTCTTCCTCAAAGGCCACCAAATCAATGTTTAGGTCTTCAGGTGTATAGGAAGATTCATTCCAAGGTAAAGTCTCTGTTAAGTATTCCTCCCCATGTGTCAATGAGGCACCAAAATGCCCGGCAATTGAAACGCCCAGAGCAGTAATAAATAACACTATTCTAAAAGTTTTTATGGCTTGCTTGGGAGTTCCATTTTTAATTTTTCCCAATAAAAAAAGTAATAACACCCCTAAAACAGCTGTTATGATTCCTGTCCACTGATGAATATCCAATAACTCCCCTCCATATTCTTCAATATTTGCCAGTAGCAATCCCAAAACAACAGCCACAAGTGCACCTATGGCCCCTGTCCATACCAAGGCATTAATACCCGGTCTCAGTTTATGGTTAAATTCCTTAAGCGTAAACAACTCCAACAAGGCGGCCAATAAAAGAAAGCTTACAGGAAAGTGAACAGCTAATGGATGCAAACGCCCTAAAAACTTCCACAACCAAAAGGTAGTTTCAGCCTCAGCTAACTGAAATACCATGACTGCTTCAAGTGCACTCACCTCTGTGGTAATACCTAATGCCATGAAAAAAAACACAGCCGGGAGGATTAACAGGTTACCTTTACTTATCCTTTTCATTCGATTACTTTTTTCCGGGTCTAAAGCTTTATGCGTGTAAGTTTTGAAATTGACTAAACCAAATAGCAACACCAACAAAGAATACCTACCCCTCATCACAAGGTTCAGTTCCCAATCTCACTGCAAAACCTCGTTTACCCTTAATTAATTACTATTGCTGTTTAACACAATACTATTAAAATTTTGTGATACAACCACCCTGTACTATCCTGTTTGGTTTATAAAAGTTACTTCTTGATTTACAAATTTGCAAGATTTATTATACAAGAGGAGGTGGAATGTACAGGATTGAGCTTTGAAAGTAAAGTATTTATTACTTACATTTAATGCTACTATTAGCATAACTACCCAAAATGAAAAGCCGATTCCTCCTCTTCATACTGCCTGTATTACTCCTCCTAACTTTTTGGTTATGGCCGCGGCAAGAAAAGATAAGCTATAATCGCCAAATCCGCCCCATTATCAATAACAAATGCATTTCATGTCATGGTGGTGTCAAACAATCCGGAGGGTTTTCCTTGCTATTTGAAGAGGAAGCAAAAATGGACACTGAATCAGGGAAACCGGCAATAATCCCCGGAGATGCTGAAGCCTCAGAAATGGTCACACGACTTACACACCACGATCCCGAACTAAGAATGCCTTTGGGCAAAGATCCTTTGTCCAATGAAGAAATAAACCTGATCAAAGAATGGATCAATCAAGGTGCAAACTGGGAAAAGCACTGGGCCTATATTCCCCCAGCAAAGGATATAGAAGTACCTACTGTGGATATGGAAATACCGGCCCAAAATGAAATTGACCATTTTATTTTTAGGCAATTGGCCAAGATGGAGCTAAGTCCTAATGAAGAGGCCCCAAAGGAACTGCTACTCCGAAGGCTCACATTGGACATTACCGGCTTGCCACCCGACATCCAGGCCTATGATGATTTTATTGCGGATACTTCTCCTAATGCTTATGAAAACAAAGTTGATCAACTTTTGGCTTCTCCTCATTTTGGAGAGAAATGGGCGGCCTTTTGGATGGATCTGGCTCGTTATTCTGATTCCAAAGGCTATGAAAAAGATTTGCATAGGGAAATTTGGAAGTACAGAGATTGGCTGATTGAAGCATTTAATCAAGACATGCCTTTCGACCAATTTACCATTGCACAACTGGCCGGAGATTTAATGCCTGATCCTACCGAATCTGATTTATTGGCCACAGCTTTTCACAGAAACACCATGGCAAACGATGAAGGAGGAACGAATGATGAGGAGTTTAGGGTGGCAGCAGTGATGGAAAGGGTAGGTACTACCTTTGAGGTATGGCAAGGTACAACCATGGCATGCGTTCAATGTCATAGCCATCCTTATGATCCTATCAGACACGAAGAGTTTTATAAAAGTCAGGCGTTTTTTAACAATACCCAAGACAAAGACCTTTACAATGAACAACCCAAAGTATTTACTTATGAAAAAGAGGATGAACAAAAGGTCAAAGAACTGCTTTCTTGGGTAAACGAAAACTTGAGGCCTTCAGAAAAGCTCCCAAAAATAACAGATCGCTTTTTACATAAGCAAAAGCAAGAACTTTTATATTCTTTAGGCTTCAGAAAGGTTGAAGCCGAAGAGTTTCAAGACAAGAGCCGATTCATCGAATTGGTAGCGCATGATCAGGAATCAATTTGGCAGGTACAAGACAGCTCATGGATCATGTTTGAAAATGTAGACCTGACAGATATTAGTGCCATTTCTTTGGGTTATGCCTCTCTCTATGGTGCTAAGGTGGAAATAAGACTAGACTCAGTACTTGGGGAAAAAATCGGAGAAGGAACTTTTAGGATTACAGACAAAAATTTTCCCGGCAACCGCCCCACAGACTGGGAAACACTAAAAGTCTCGATTAAACCGGTTTCAGGCACACGAGATATCTTTTATTATTTTAAAAAAGACCAAACTTTTGCACAGGACCTTATCCGAGTAGACTGGGTTTTCTATCATGAAAAGGCTCCTTTGAAGGATAAGTATCCGCCAAGTTTACAGGCAAAGTTGGAAGAATTATCCAATACAAAAGCAATAGAAACTCCAATTTTAAAGGATTTACCAAAATCGCGTTCAAGAAAAACTCATGTATTTGAAAGGGGCGACTGGCGCTCAAAGGGGGAAGAGGTTAGAGCAAACACCCCTGAAATCATGGGAACAATCAACAAGGACAATCCCACTAGGCTGGATTTTGCCAAATGGTTGGTGAATGGTGAAAACTCCCTAACCTCTCGCGTAATTGTCAATCGCATTTGGGAACAAATATTTGGTTTTGGTATCGTCGAAAGCATGGAGGATTTTGGTAGCCAAGGCATTCCTGCAAGTCATCCCGAACTATTGGATTGGTTGGCGGTAAACTTTCAGGATGACATGAATTGGTCAATGAAAAAATTGATCAAGAAAATCGTGATGTCTCAGAGTTACAGACAAAATTCGGCTACAGACGAGCACAAAATAAAAAAGGACCCATATAACAAGTTCTTATCCAGAGGCTCAAGGACAAGATTACCTGCAGAAACCATAAGAGACCAAGCCCTGGCCATCAGTGGGTTATTGAATGAAAAACAACTGGGGCCAAGTGTAATGCCTTACCAGCCTGAGAACATCATCAGCTTTGGAGGAAAGTTTTGGTTTCCAAGTGAGGGAGAAGAAAAATACCGAAGAGCAGTGTACACTTACTGGAAAAGAACCCACCCTTATCCTTCCTTTGTCACTTTTGATAGTCCATCTAGGGAAGTATGTACTTCCAGAAGGATAAGAACGAACACCCCCCTCCAATCACTCGTTTTATTAAATGACCCTGTATACATAGAAGCGGCAGATGCCTGGGCAAAGCGGATATTGAAAGAGAGCGGTAACAATATAAAAAATGGCATTGAAAAAAATCTAAGGCTAGTTACTGCCAAAGTGCCTGAGCCGGAAAAAGTAGAAGTTCTTCATCAGCTTTATTTGGAGTCCCTTTCTTACTATCAAAAGGAAGGCAAAGAACTGGATAAAAATGCAGAACTAGCAGCCATGCGTATGGTTAGCAATGCCATGTTGAATTTAGATGAATTTGTAACAAGAAGATAAAATGAATATTTGGGAAGAAGCATTTATCCGTAAAGCTCAGTACAACAGCAGGAGGCATTTCTTAAAGAAATGTACGTCGGGCCTAGGTGCACTGGCCATGGGTTCACTGATGGGCTGTGGAAATAATACGGGGGCTAAGCACACAGCCGCCTCATTAATAGACAAGAAAGCCTCTCATTTTGCTCCCAAGGCAAAAAGTGTGATATTCCTTCACATGGCAGGGGGACCTTCACATCTGGAGCTTTTTGATTTCAAGCCCACACTTCAAGAATTAAATGGTCAGGATACTCCCCAGTCCCTGATGGAGGGTAAAGAATTTGCTTTCTTAAAAGGCACCCCAAAACTTCTCGGACCTCAGGCAAATTTTGGTCAGCATGGACAATCCGGTGCTTATGTATCAGATTATATGCCTGAATTTTCGAAAGTGGTTGATGAAGTTAGCTTCTTAAAGGCCATGCATACGAATGAATTTAACCATGCTCCCGCACAATTATTCATGCACACCGGAAGTCCACGACTGGGCAAACCGAGTATAGGAGCATGGTCTGTTTATGGACTTGGATCAGAGAATGAAGACCTACCTGGCTATGTAGTACTCACTTCTGGCGGGGGAGCCATAAGTGCTGGCAAAAGTGCTTGGGGAAGTGGTTTTTTACCCACCATTTATCAAGGAGTCCAATGTCGTTCGGAAGGAGATCCTGTTTTGTTTTTGTCTAACCCAAAATCTATCGACAGTCACCTGAGAAAAAAATCCATTGATGCCATCAACCAAATCAATGAAATGGAATTTAAGGAATCAAATGATCCTGAAATTCTAACACGAATTTCCCAATACGAGCTGGCATTTCGCATGCAGACTTCCGTCCCGGAAACCATGAACATCAACGATGAGCCGGATTACATCCATCAAATGTATGGCACCAATCCGGGAAAAGCTTCTTTTGCCAACAATTGCTTACTGGCAAGAAGGTTGGTTGAAAAAGGGGTACGCTTTGTTCAACTCTTTGACAACCGCTGGGACACCCACGGGGTTGGAGCCGGGAATGGAGTGGGTGAAGGAATGCGCAGATCATGCAAAACCATAGACCAACCCATTGCTGCCTTGCTAAGGGATCTCAAGCAAAGAGGCCTATTGGATGACACCCTCGTGGTATGGGGAGGGGAATTTGGGAGAACCCCAATGATGGAATCCAGAACTGGAGAAGGTTTTGATGGTAGAGACCATCACTTAGAGGCATTCACCATGTGGATGGCTGGAGCGGGCGTAAAAAAAGGCCATATTCATGGAGCTACCGATGAAATAGGCTACTATGGTATAGAAGGCCGAACCCATGTTCATGATTTACAAGCTACTATCTTGGAAAGATTGGGCTTTGATCATGAAAAACTTACCTATGAGTTTCAAGGAAGGGATTTCAGATTGACCGATGTCCATGGAAAAGTAATCAATGAAGTGCTGACTTAATCAGAAAGTTTTCAAACTTACCTTGGTTCTAAAACAGTTAATTCTAAACAGTTTTTTTACGTTTAATTCAAGGTCAGAAGTTGGACTTAATCAAGGCTATACCCAAGCTTTAGCAAGCTGTCCTTAACCCGAGGATAAAGTCGCATGGCATTTTTATAGTAGATCTTCTCCAGTACTTCTTTGGGCAACTCCAAACCCATCGTTACCGGTCCACCAAAAAAGCCCCCATTTACCTTATCTCCGGTTTCTAAAATCTGAAAAGCCCGTGAATACTGCTCCGCCCTTTCGCTTATTTCTTCGTTTTTAACATTGCCTATATCTGTTCCAAAAACAATTCTATCCGCCCATTCAATCATAAAAGATCGTAGATTTTCTCGATCTACCAAATGAAAGTATTGAAAAGTTGCAGCCAAATCGATGTTTAGGTTGGGAAAGGTGGCCAACATATTGCGCAAATAGTCTATTTGAGCATCCTGGCAAATCAGCCAATTGGCATGAGCCATAACCACGCGCAGATCCGGATGTTTCTCAAGCACATTTCTCCAGGCATTTATCTGTGTCCAATATTCTATGGGGTCTTCCAGCCAAGCTGTCCTATTACCAAAAGGCCCATTGGGGTCAGCAACATGGATAGAGGCACCCATAAACCCTATCCGCTCCATTTCTGCAAAGGTCGCTTCATGGGCAGGATCATCAATATATGGATAGCCATCTTCTTTCTTCGCCAGTGTCCTATACCAAGGTCCGGACCAAATCTTATAACCAACAAACCCTTGTTCCTGGAATTTCTTCAGGGATTCAGGAGCATAACTTAATCCATCATGTGCCTTAAAATCCGCAATACCACACAACATCCTTCCCTTCCCGGCCTGCTCTATTTCTTCAATATTTAATAGGGGAGTATTTCGATTCCCCAAGTTAATCCATAATGCCATTTCTATGTTTTTCTTCTCTCTTAAGAAGTCACCTAGGCTAAGGTAATTTGAAATACCGGAAATATCTCCGGCAACATGGGTATGTACATCAACCCTCGGAATATCAGGATAATTGGACTTAAACTGAGCGTATAACTGTGTAATGGAGACCATCGCACAAAAAACCAGTAAAATTGATTGTTTCATAAGTGAAGGAATAAGGTAGACAAGAAAATAAAATAAAACAATGGAGAGTAAACGTTTTACCAAGTTACAAAAGAAAATTATTTTACAACTGGCAAATCCTGTGCATCCTTGAAAATGCCGATCTAGATTGGTTGAAAAAGTTAATCCCTACTGGAACAAGCTGAAAATTAATGGTCTTATCAACAATTAGTTTGGTTTTTTTCAAGATATTTTTCACTTTTACTTTTGACTTTGAGGACGTAGAAGACCTAGTGAATATTTCGGTTTGCACAAACGGATTAAAGTTAATTGAAATGCCTATTTATTAATCTCCCCTATAAAAAAACTTGTTCATTTAGCAACCGGATTTCCGCAAAAAGCGAAAGAAATTCAAGGCATAGCCCTATCAAATTCGAAAAGAAAACCCAAACAACAGTATTTCCTATATGTTAGAAAAAACAACTACCTACGCCATTAAAACCCACCAAGCCGTTAACCATAAATATGGAGAAAATGGATACGAATATCACCTTCAAATGGTACATGAAGTGGCTGAAAAATTCATTTACTTGGTAGCAGAGGAAGAGCGCGAAAATGTTTTATGTGCTTGCTGGGTGCATGACATTATAGAGGATGCAAGAGAAACCTATAATGACGTCAAGAAAAACACCAATGAAACAGTGGCAGAATTGGCTTTTGCACTAACCAATGAAAAAGGGAAAAACCGAGATGAAAGGGCCAATGATAAATATTACCAGGAAATGCAAGAAATGCCCAATGCTGTTTTTATCAAATATTGTGACCGGATCGCCAATATTATGTATTCAAAAAAACAGGGCTCCGGTATGTTTGAAAAATACAAAAAAGAAAATGACAACTTTATTCGTAAGACTTACCGTCCCGAATTAAAAGATATGGTCAATTACATTGAGGTTTTACTTGAGAATGAATAATTGTTGTATGTAGGGTTTGCAGAAATAAATAAATCAAACATATGTATTTGTGGGGAGCAAAGACGAGTCATTATGCCTACTCCTTCGGATCCGCTCTGGAACCGGCCCGAAAACCACCTTACTCAATTAGTAAGTCAATTTAAACAAAAACAAGTGCATATTTTACATTTCAAGGAACCTTATACGACCTTACTAAGGTTGACCTTTCATGACTTTTAGCCATAACATCAGCCGATTAAAAAACAAGAGTAGCAACCAATGGTTGGTTTTGGGGATCCTACTTGTATCATTTAATTTACGACCCTCCATTACGGCTGTAGGTCCATTAATCCCCTATATCAGAGAAGAAATGTCAATCTCTAATGGATTGGCTGGTTTTCTTACTACTTTACCTTTACTAAGCTTTGCAATCTTCTCCCTTTTCTCAGCTGCAATAGGAGACTATTTTGGGAAAGCCAAAGCTATTTTTCTTGGATTAGTTGTGCTCGGAATAGGCTCAATTATTAGAGTGTCAGCAGGTCCTTATATGCTTTTTTTTGGCACTGCCCTCACCGGTATAGGAATTGTAATTTGTAATGTTTTGCTGATCCCTTTGGTGAAAGCTCGAATGCCTATGAAAACCGGAGCTGTTACCGGAATGTACAGCACAGGCATGTCATTAATGGCCGCGATTGCCACTGCATTGAGTGTTCCACTCGCTATTGACTTAAATTGGGGATGGAGAGGTTCTCTGTTATTCTGGAGTTCTCTGCTTTTACTCGCCTTGATCGTCTGGTGGCCTCAATTAAAACTCAGCCCCAAACCAAAAATCAAACCGGAAAAACCCGGAAAGTCTGTATGGCGTTCAAGATTGGCCTGGCAGGTCACCTTATTTATGGGTTTACAATCCTTTCTTTTCTTTACCCTTGTTACTTGGCTTCCTGACATGATGATCGACAGGGGCTTGTCTCCTGTTGAAGCAGGCTTAACCGCTTCCCTGATGCAAGTCGTCGGACTTTCAGGCACCTTTGTGGCACCGTTTATTGCAGTCAGATACCAGCAACAATCGATCTTTAACACCATCATAGGACTAATATATGTTATCGGCTTTAGTAGTTTGTTTATCTCCATACTATGGCTTAACATTATTAGCATAGGACTTATAGGCCTTGGCATGGGAGCAAGCATCAGTTTGGCCTATACCCTTATTGCCCTTCGAACAGATGGGGATAACTACACTTCTGCTTTATCAGGTATGGCCCAGTCTGCCGGGTATTTCCTTGCTGCGTTCGGCCCCATGTTATTTGGTGTCGCTTTTGATATTTGGCAGGATTGGGACTTATTGATTTACCTGATGATTATTGCCTCCACTTTATTCACTTATTTTGGATATCATGCAGGTAAAAACAGAACAATTTAGGTTTTCAATTTGAAGCAAATTTAATTGGTAAATTGACTTGATCTACATTCATAAATTCCGGACAAATATTTTTGATTACCAATAGTTTAGACTTGAAGAAAGCTATTTAATCTGATTTACTTTGCTTACTTTTGCGTTTTCAAAAATTCATTAATCTCATGCAGGAATTTATAGCGTCTTTTGGTATTTCCGAAACGTTTTTTGACTACTTGGTAATGCCGTTATTGATCTTCTTTGCCAGGGTGGTGGATGTTTCTATCAATACCCTGAGAATAATGTTTGTACTCAATGGCAAAAAAACAATAGCGCCCATACTTGGCTTTTTCGAGGCCTTTATTTGGCTCTTAGCCATAGGTCAAATTTTTCAAAATATTAGCAACCCAATGTCTTATATTGCTTATGCAGGCGGTTTCGCTACAGGTACTTATGTGGGAATGGTCATTGAGGAACGATTGGCTTTGGGAAGAGTGCTGGTTCGAATCATTACCCCTGAGCCACTTCCTCAATTGGTTGAATACATGAAGGAAAGAGGCTTTAGATTCACCTCTGTAGGTGCAGAGGGTAGGTATGGGAAAGTAATTTTGATGTTTACTGTGATCAAGAGGGAAATGCTTCCGGGTTTGATAAATAAACTAAAAGAAAGCGATGAAAAAGCTTTCTATACCATTGAAAGCGTAAAGCGTATTTCAGAAGATGACTTGAATGTCATGGAAGACAAACCAAGGTTTACAACTCGACTTAGAAGTATCATTAGAAAATAATGAGCTCTTAATTTTCAAATTTTAGCTCCCCTAGGTTATTCATGTTTTTCAGTATCCACGCTTGTCTCTTTTTAATATAGCCTGTGGGGCGGTCAGCTCGCCATTGGATAGGATTGGGAAGTATCGCTGCAATCAACGCCGCTTCTTGTCGGGAAAGTTTGGAGGCCGGTTTGTTAAAGTACTTTTGAGCAGCCGCCTCAGCACCATACAGGCCATCCCCCATTTCTATTACATTCAGGTAGACTTCAAGTATTCTTTGTTTGCTCCAAGTCAATTCGATTAACACAGTAAAATAGGCTTCCAGAGCTTTTCTGACAAAATTCCTTCCGGGCCAGAGAAAAACATTTTTAGCTGTTTGATTGGAAATAGTACTTCCTCCTCTCAACCGCTTTCCTGATCTATAGTCTGCCATGGCACCTTCCAAGGCCTCCCAATCAAAGCCATTATGGTTTAAAAATTTTTGGTCCTCTGAGGCAATCACCGCCATATACAAGTGAGGAGATATTTCTTCTATAGGAACCCATTTTTTATTAAGCACCACCTTTTCTTCAGAGAATACCTGATGTATGGTCCGAATACCAATCAAGGGTGTGAAATAAACCGGCAATACCTTAAGTGCCAAGACCATTAGCACCGATATACCCCAAAAGACTAATAAAACCCTTCCAAGCCAAGCTACTAACCTTTTCAATGTATTTATAATTAAAATATAAATTGAATATTAATTCGATAACAGGCATTGTACACACCAAATACCTACAGGAAAAAATAGTACATCAGCCTATAATGGAAAGCTTTATCCTACAAAAAACGTGGTGAATGAATGCCATTGGCTTAATTTAATTCGTTAATACGGCCAAACTTTTTCCCAAATCAGTTAAACCAACTCACTCAAGAAAAAGCTTGGCCGGACTTAAGCACCGCTAGGCTAAAATTGTTTATTCCTCATCGGAATATTGAGAAAAATCTACAACTTCATCTTCAAGGTAATGTGGATACATTTTCTTATGAATTTTCTTCACTTCCTCTATGATAGTTTTTCTTAATTCATCAATATTGGTACCATCACCTGCTGCCATAAAAACCGGATTAATGGCTGATTTTTTCGCATAACTTACTTTCAGTTTTTCAAAATCGATGAAATTTGCCTCTTCCACTTCAAATTCTGACATTTCCATCAATTCTTCTTCAGAAGGCATTTTGGGAGCGATGTCAATTTTATTGAAAACCATGATCATTGGCTTATCACCTGCGCCCAATTCTCTTAGCGTTTGGTTTACCACAGCTATTTGATCTTCAAATCCTGGGTGGGCAATGTCCACCACATGCACCAAAAGGTCTGCTTCTTCAATTTCAGACAAAGTAGATTTAAAAGACTCAATAAGGTGAGTCGGAAGCTTTCTAATAAAACCAACTGTATCTGAGATTAGAAAAGGTATATTTTCCAAAACAACCTTTCTAACCGTGGAGTCTACTGTTGCAAAAAGTTTGTTTTCTGCTAAAATATTTTCCTTGGTCAAAAGATTCATTAAGGTACTTTTACCCACATTGGTGTATCCCACTAGGGCAACTCTCACAATCCCTTGTCTGCCTTTTCGTTGAGTTTGGCCTTGTTTCTCAATTTTCTTGAGCTTATCCTTAAGAATATCAATTTTTCTCCTGATATCCCTTTTATCTGTTTCTATTTCCTTTTCACCTGCTCCTCCACGAGTGGCAGTACCACCTCTTTGTCGCTCTAGGTGAGTCCACATTCGAGTAAGCCTTGGCAATAGGTATTGAAACCTAGCCAATTCAACTTGGGTTTTGGCTTGGGCAGTTTGGGCCCTGTTTAGAAAGATATCCAAGATTAACATGGATCGGTCATAAACCTTAATCTTCAACTCATTTTCCAGAATTTTAACTTGAGAAGGGCTTAGGTCTTCATCAAAGATGACCATGTCTACATCAAAGTATTCGACATAGGCCTTTATTTCTTCAAGTTTACCGGTTCCAACAAAAGACCTAGTGTCCGGTTTGTCCATCCTTTGGGTAAACCGGTGAATGGCTTTCGCCCCTAAAGTCTCCGTTAAAAACGCCAGTTCGTCCAAATGATCTTGCACCAATTTTTCCGTTTCATTTTGATGGATAAGTGCTACCAATATGGCCGTTTCTTCTTTGGGAGAAGTATCTACTAATTTTGCTAATTTTCTACTATGTTTACTCATTCAGAAAGTTTAAATCAATCTTTTTTAACTCAGAAAATTATAACATATTGTGTTAATAATAGATTCATTATCAGTTAAATTAAATCCGGGTATTTGGATATAAATTCCGGTACAAAAACATTTAAGAACCAATCTTTAAACCACAACTGTACAATTTCGTTTCAAATTTATATATCTTCATAACATAATTGTCAAATTGCAACGTTTTTAGAGATATAAATCCAAAGGTATGGAAATCAGGGAAACACCTATTAAAGATGTATATGAAATCTACCCAAAAGTATTTAAAGATGCAAGGGGTTATTTTTTAGAAAGTTACCGACAAGATAGTTTTGAAAAGAAGGGATTAAACACCACATGGGTCCAAGACAATCAATCCTATTCTGAAGCCGGAATTGTTCGTGGTCTCCACTTTCAAAAGGGCGAACATGCGCAAGCAAAGCTAGTAAGGGTCATTAGTGGCAAAGTCTTGGATGTTTGTGTAGACCTAAGAAAAGGCTCAGCCACCTATGGGAAATTCCATTCTGTGGTCCTTGATGAAAAATTACAAAATATGTTATATGTTCCTAAAGGTTTTGCTCATGGCTTTGCCGTCTGGGAAGATGCTGTATTTACTTATAAATGTTCTAACCTTTACAACAAAGAAAGTGAAGGTGGAATTATTTGGAATGATAAACAGTTAAGCATTGATTGGGGAGTGGATGAACCACTACTGTCAGAAAAAGACCAGTTATGGCCTGATGTTGAAAAATTCACAGAAATAAGCAAAGGAGGACTTTAATGTCTATCATTAAACTATTTAAAAAATTTAATCAATCACCAAAAAACAAACCCCTAGACCTCAGCTGGCTTAGGGCAGATATGCACAGTCACCTGATACCTGGCATAGATGACGGCTCACAAAGTATGGAAGAGTCCATAGAGCTAATTAGCAGGCTTTCAGGTTATGGGTTGAAAAAATTAATTATCACCCCACATATCATGAGTGAGTTTTTCAAAAACACCCCTGAAATCATTGGGGCAGGATTAGAAAAACTTAGAATGGCAGTAAAGGAAGCCGGAATTGACATTGAACTGGACGCTGCAGCGGAATATTACTTGGATGAAGTTTTCTACGAAAAAATTGAAAACAAAGAACCCATTCTCTCTTTTGGGAGCAATAAAATGGTACTTGTAGAAACCGGATTTATGAGTAAGCCTCACATTCTTTTGGATACTTTCTTTAAGATGGAAATGTTGGGCTACCAGCCGGTATTTGCACATCCGGAAAGATACATTTATTTACATCAAGAGGTGGAAACTCTCGATGCATTGATAGACAGAAACATTCCGTTTCAGCTTAACTTACTTTCACTGACGGGTTATTACTCAAAAGGAGTAAAAAAATTTGCCGAGAAATTAATAGACAGAAACTTGGTAAAATTGGCAGGAACAGACTGCCACAATGAAAAGTACCTCAATGCCATGGAAAGGTTACCCCATAGCAAATACTATGATAAATTACAGGAAATGGATTTGTGGAATAAAGAATTATAACAACCTGTAAGCTTTATTGCGTGTGAAAAAAATATTAATTACCGGCATTACCGGATTATTGGGAAGCTATCTGGCAAAAAGCTATGCCGGAAAAGCTCAAATCTCCGGGCTCAAAAGAAAAAACAGTAGCACCCGGCTTCTGGGAAATCTCGCTTCCCAAATCAATTGGTATGAGGGTGAGATCAATGATGTGGAATTGCTTATTGAAGCCTGCGAAAATCAGGATTTAGTGATCCATGCAGCCGGTATGGTCTCATTTGATGAGTCTAAAAAAGAAGCCTTACTGGAAACAAACACCCAAGGTACGGCCTGTTTGGTCAATGCCATGCTATCTTCAAATTGCAACAAATTGGTCTTTATAAGCTCTATTGCTGCACTCGGGAAGGATGCCAGTCCGCTAATCAATGAAGATCAGAAATGGGTCAATTCACCTCTCAATACTCCCTATGCCATTTCAAAGCATCTTGCAGAACTTGAAGTTTGGCGTGGGGCACAAGAAGGACTTGAGGTAATGGTTTTCAATCCTTCAATTTTATTGGCCAAAATTGGCGATGAAAGGAGTTCCAGCCAAATCTACAGGTATGTACTGGAAGGAAACCGGTATTTTCCAATTGGAGACATTAATTATATAGACATTAGGGATGCTGTTTCCCTGATCAATACCTTGATCGAATCCGGAACCTGGGGGCAACGGTACATCATCAATAAAGAAGCCATACCTTATGAAACCTTCTTTAAAGAAATGGCCAAAGAATTTAAATTAACCCCACCCAAAAAACCTTTGAATAATTGGATGGCCAGAATGGTAATCAACTGGTCCATGCTTTATAATTATTTTGCAAAAAATAAAATACCTGTTACACGACAGACGATTAAATCTGCTCAAAGCAAAATCAGGTATGATAACCAAAAAATTAATACAATTACAAAATATACCTATACCCCTTTAACAGACACCTTTAAATGGGCAATATCAATTAATTAACCTCCTTCTAAAGTCGTTAATTAATCATAAAAACTTGAATGGTTTAGGCCATCTCAAGAATAAAATTGGTACATTAAGTTTAAAAATTAAATCAAACCTATGACAGAAGATTTTGATAATCATTCAGATCAAGAGAAAGAGTTGGTTAAGAGGTTTGAGGACTCACTTAGCGCTAACTTAAATTTGTTCTTCGGAGAAGAAGAGCTAGAAGATATCATTAGATATTACCATGATCATTTTAAATATAGAAAAGCATTAAAAACCAGCGAATGGGCTTTGTCTAAGTTTCCATTTTCAATTGAAATAAAATTGTTGATGGCTCAATCGCATATATTTCTCGATGAGGTTGAAGAAGGTTTAGAGATTCTTGAAAATCTAAACAATATTTCCCCCAATAACGAAGACATAGTGCTGACTTTGGCCAATGCCATGTCCATATTGGACCAGAATTCAGATGCCATTCAATTGCTACAAAACTTCATCCCCTTGGCTGAAGATAAGGCCGAGGTATTTTACCTTTTGGGTAATTTTTACAGGATTGAAAATAAAAACAGGGAGGCCATTGAATGCCTTAAAGAGGCCGTAAAGCTTAAAATCAATCATGAAGACGCCTTGTTTCAGCTGGCCATGCTTACTGACGAAGAAGGTTCATTCGATGAAATCCTGAATTTCTATCAAGAATTTATCGACCAAGACCCTTACAATGCCAACGCCTGGTATAACCTTGGAGTGGTTTATAATCGCTTGGGTAAGTTTGAGGATGCCATCGCTGCCTATGACTATGCATTATTGATTGATGACACTTTCTCCTCTGCGTACTTCAATCTCGGCAATGCCTTGATGAATACCAACCAGTATGAAAAAGCACTAGAAGCCTATCTAAATACAATCAATTGTGAAGGAAGCAATGCCGAAAATTGCTGTTATCTCGCGGCTTCTTATGAAAAGCTGGATCAAATAGACATGGCATTCAAGTATTTTAAAAAATCCGCTAAGCTGGATTCAGAATATGATGATGCGTGGTTTGGGTTAGGTATGTGTATGATCAAAAAGAAAAAATATTTTGAAGCCATACATTATTTCAAAAAGGCCATCAAATTAACTGCAGAAAATGCCAACTATTGGGTGGGGCTGGCTGATGCAGAATATGAACTGGGCAACCTACAGTCAAGTTCTGAAGCCTACGAAGAGGCCATTAACCTGGAACCCGGTATTTTAGAAACCTATGTCAACCTTTCATTGATCTACTTTGATCAAAATCGATTTGAGGAGGCGGAAGATGTAATAATGGAAGGCTTGGAAGAGCTCCCTGAGGAAGCGAGCCTGTATTACCGACTAGTAGTATACATGATTAAAACAGGTAAATACAAAGAAGCCTTTTCAATTTTGGAAAATGCATTAACTTTGGACTTTGAAAAACACACTTTGCTTTATGAGTTGATGCCTGAACTGGAACAACAAAAAGCAATCTATAAAATAATCAATCAGTATAGAGAGGGTTTTAAAGAATAAGACTCCTATTTATCTTTTATATCAAAATCATATTGAATGAATTACATCCTGAACAGCATCCCATCCAGAACACAAAAGCCAAGAAATTCGGGATTTACCATGGCTATGGACAAGGGTTTAAGTCTAAGAGAAGTGGAAGACTTCATAGAAGCTAATGGAGATTACGTAGATATTGTCAAATTAGGCTGGGCCACTTCTTATGTCACTACCAAACTAAAAGAAAAAATTGATATTTATAGGGCCGCAGGCATCCCTGTTTATTTTGGAGGCACCTTATTTGAAGCTTTTATCATAAGGGATCAATTTGAAGATTATAGGCGACTTTTAGACAAGTACCAACTTTCTTTTGTAGAAGTTTCAGATGGTTCCATCACCTTGGACCATGACACAAAATGTGAATACATTCAAACCCTAGCAAAGGATGTAACTGTACTTTCAGAAGTAGGTTCAAAAGATGCTGCCAAAATCATTCCTCCGTATAAATGGATTGATCAAATGCAAAAGGAACTTAGTGCCGGTGCATGGAAGGTAATCGGCGAAGCTAGAGAGGGAGGTACTGTAGGACTATTCAGAGATTCAGGAGAAGTAAGACAGGGGCTGGTTGAAGAAATTTTAACCCAGGTTCCGGAAGAGAGGATTATTTGGGAAGCACCACAGAAGGAGCAACAAGTTTGGTTTATCAAACTTCTGGGTACCAATGTGAATTTAGGAAATATTGCCCCCAATGAAATCATTCCATTGGAAACGCTAAGACTTGGACTAAGAGGAGATACTTTCGATTTCTTTTTAAACAAATAATTTTCAATCTCATTATTTAAAAGTCCATTCAATGAATAAGTTTCGTGAGAAGGCATTGCTTTTCTTAAAAGGCATGGGTATGGGAAGTGCCGATATTGTCCCCGGAGTTTCCGGTGGTTCAATAGCACTGGTAACAAAGATTTATGAGGAGCTTCTGGCCAGCATCAATTCCTTTGACCTTACCGCCATAAAGCTATTGGCAAAATTTGAGGTTGTGGCTTTTTGGAAACATGTAAATGCAGGTTTCCTACTGACCTTGTTTTCAGGAATCCTTACCAGTATTTTTGCTTTCTCAAAAGTTATAACTTTTTTGATTGATAAATACCCCATACCATTGTGGTCTTTTTTCTGTGGATTGATACTTATTAGTGCCATCATTATTCTTCGGGATATCAAACGATGGACCATTGTCGCTATTCTGATGTTTCCTATAGGAGCGCTCATTGCTTATTTTATCACTGAGCTTCCGATGATTTCTTCACCAAATAACATTTGGTTTACTTTCGCAGCAGGAGCCATTGCCATTTGTGCCATGATACTTCCGGGAATTTCCGGTAGTTTCTTATTGCTTATCTTGGGAAAATATGAGTTTATCCTCAACGCTGTCAATGAAAAGGATGTTTTGGTCCTGATGGTCTTTGCTTTGGGATGTATCACCGGTTTATTATTGTTTAGTAGGGTGATTTCTTGGTTTTTGAAAAACTATCACGCCCTTACCTTGTCCTTCTTGTCAGGCTTTATGATAGGATCTATCAATAAAATTTGGCCTTGGAAAAAAATCCTAAGCTATAGGGTATCTAGTTCGGGTGCTCAAAAGCCATTTTTAACAGAAAATATTTTGCCCCATGTGTACCTTGCTGAAACCGGACAGGAACCTGTCTTTCTAATCGCTATTTTGGCATTTTTAATTGGTGTTGTGCTGGTCGTTGGGCTTGAAAGGCTGGCTTATAATTTTAGAAAAGAATGAAAAAATACGGTTTAATAGGTTATCCGCTTACCCATTCGTTTTCAAAAAAGTATTTCTCTGATAAATTCAATAGAGAAGGAAAAAAAGATTGCCGGTATGATTTATATGAAATCCCAACGATCCAAGATCTACCGGAAATCATTTCCTCACAGGACGGGTTAATCGGACTTAATGTGACCATACCTTATAAAGAGCAAGTCATTCCCTTTTTGGACAATTTAGACCCTGCCTGTAAAGCCATCGGTGCAGTTAATTGCATCAAACTAACGAAAAAAGGTTTAATAGGATACAATACTGATTACTATGGATTCAAAACCTCCCTGACCAACTGGATTGGAAAGGAAAAACCCCAAGCCTTGGTATTGGGAACAGGTGGTGCATCTAAGGCTGTTTGCCAGGCCTTAAAAGATCTGGAAATCTCCTATTTAAAAGTCTCTAGAAAGCCTGATGCTTCCACCAAAAAGGTTACTAGCTACGAAGAAATCCTTGCTTCACCGAGCTTACTTCAAGAATACCCACTGATCATTAACAGCACCCCTCTGGGTACTTTCCCGAATACCTCAGCCATGCCGGATTTGCCGGTGGAGCACTTAACAGCCAATAATTGGTATTATGATTTGGTGTATAACCCCACTGAAACGGCCATGATGAAGGCTGCAGCTAAAATGGGAGCGAAAACAAAAAATGGAATAGAAATGCTCCATCTCCAAGCAGAAGCTGCTTGGGATATATGGAATAAATAAAAAATCAACAAAAAGGCCATGAGAGTATTTCATGGCCTTTTTAATTAAAAGGGTTGGTATAAGCCCTTAAGAAGGGTCTAATATTTTATTAACTCTCTCAAGACAATCTTTCAAATGAATTTTGCTCATAGGGTCTGAAGTTTTAGGAATAGCTCTTTTGATCTCCGTCTGTATTACATTCAGCGAAGCACGTGCCACTGAGGGAATATCTGATTGCGAGGCATTTAAAGAGGAAGCTGATCGACCACTTGCATCCTTGGTCATCAACTCTTCAAGTTTTTCCAAATGTGCCTTTTGCAGACTTCTTCGATTGACATCAATGGATTTTCCAGAAGGCAATTCCTCCCAAATTCCTTTTCTCAAATCAGTCATCATTTCCAACAAATCATAAGCTTCAGCTCCATTTAGGGCTTCATTCTCTATAATTCTTCCAAGACGACCCCAATCTAAAATACCATTGAGGGTACCCACTTGCAATTTCCTTATCCTATCTAGAACCCCAAAATCCTCAATCCTAGCAGTAATATTATCATCAATTAACCAATCCTGAGTCAAAAACAGCTCCTTTTGAATGAATGCCATGGCTTCCTTTTGCTTGGCTTTATCCACATGAATATAAACAGGCTCATCCTGACCTATGGCTTTATATATTTCATAAACCCCACCAATATTTGTTCTTACATGTCCCATATAGCGGTTGTACTGAGTAAGTACTTGCCCATATAGTTCTTTTAGGTCATCATAATCTTTATAGGGTTTATCCAATTCTCCCGTCCATTCAATCAGGTTAGGAAGGATTCGTTTAAGGTTTTGGATTCCATAATCCGATGCTTTCATTGCATCATTGCCCAAGTCTTCACTTTGTGCACTTGGGTCATAAGGATTACCTTGCCTTCCATAGCGGTAAATGGGGTCACCTTTTTTTGCCAAGATCCATTGGTCAAGGATCTCTTGTTCATCTTCCGGCCTTGCAGCATCTGGAAGAGGCCTATAGCCCCAGGAGATGGCAAATTTATCATAAGGCCCTACCTCAGGGAACAAATGCACCCCTTCGTCTTCCGGCTGGGCAATATAGTTGAAACGTGCATAATCCATAAGTGAAGGAGCTGTTCCATACTTAGCGGTAAAGGTAGCAGAGCGCAAAGAATCTACAGGATAAGCAAAAGATGAAGCAAAGTTATGTGGCAAGCCAAGGGTATGTCCCACTTCATGAGATGAAACAAATCGAATTAACCTTCCCATCACTTCATCGTCAAATTGTACCGCCCTGGAGTCAGGGTTGATTGCTGCTGTTTGCACAAAGAACCAATTGCGTAACAGGTTCATAACATTGTGGTACCAGCCTATATCAGATTCAATAATTTCTCCCGATCGTGGATCTGAAACATGGGGACCATAGGCATTTTGAATATTTGAAGCAAAATACCTGATCACCGAATACCTGGCATCTTCCGGATTCCAATCGGGATCCTCTTCCGGGCTAGGTGCTTCTTTGGCTGTAATGGCATTTTTAAAACCGGCTTCTTCAAAAGCCGCATTCCAATCTTCCACACCTGCAATCAAATAGGGAACCCATTGTGAAGGAGTAGCCGGATCTATATAATAGACAATTTGCTTTTTAGGCTTCACCAGTTCTCCGGCCTTAAACTTTTCCATGTCCTCCTCTTTTACTTCGAGTCTCCATCGATCCAGGTAGATGCGTTGACTTGCTTTATGGGCGTCCAGGCCATAATCTGTTACCCTCGTATTGAACCAGCCTACCCTTCGGTCAGCGAGTCTTTGCTTCATGGGTTCTTCCGGGAGCAAGACCATGCTGCTGTTCATTTCCACCGTGATAAGTCCTGTTGAAGCATTGGAAGGTGGAGCAGAGGCTGCATAAGTTAACACATATCGGGCTTCAATATTGGTGGGATAAGGACTGATCCTTTCTATATAGGACCTGTCCGTGTCTAGCCGCGTCACTTTGTAGCTTTTTCTGCGCCTTTGTTGCAAACCAAGAGCATGTATATCTTTGGAGAATAGGTCTGACACTTCAATCAACCAACCTTTTTCATTTTTGCCTTTGGCCTCTATATCAAATCGGTATAAAATAGGTTCCAGGTTGGAGTTTTTTACCGCTTGATAAATCGGAAGCGAGTCCGCAGCAGTATTGGCATAAGAAACCACCTTCAATAAGATATTCTTGTCTTTCTTTTCCCATTTGAGCATTTGGGTATTGGTGCGCTCTCCACCATAGCCTATACCATTGGCCGTCTTTGCGATGGTGGTAACCATAAGCATTTCCCTACCGAGCATTTCTTCAGGGATTTCATAATAGTATTTCTCTTCCACCTTATGAACAGTAAAAAGCCCTGCTTTGCTTTGGGTACTGTCTTTAATTATTTCACCATAAGATTTTAATCCATCTTTAGGTTTTGCAGGTTTCTTTTCGGTATCTTTTTCTTCTTGCTTGTCCTTTTTTTTCTTTCTTCGCTGCGCCTCTGCCAAATCCGGTGAAATGAGATTTAGCCCAAATCCGACTAGCAGCAAAATCAAAAGGCTTACCTTTGACTTCAACATATTGGGTTATTTAATTAAGTTAGGAATAATAGAAAGTAAAATTAAAATTTTAATTTGTATTCCGGCACATGCTTCAGTAATAGTTACAAACCATTACGCATTCAAGTTGTTAATAAAACAGATGAACCAAAACCGAATTACAATCATAGGCGGAGGGCTTTCCGGATTAATTGCGGCTTACCTTTTGGCAAAGAATGGTAAAGAGGTCCTTCTCATTGAAAAAAAGAGCTACCCCTTTCATAGGGTTTGCGGGGAATATATCTCCAACGAAGTAAGGGATTTTTTAATCAAGGAAAATTTATTTCCATCCTGCTTTAACCCTGCAGAGATCAATACTTTTAGGTTAAGTGCAGTCAATGGCGCTTTGGCAGAAGTTCCGCTGGACTTGGGAGGTTTTGGCATTAGCAGATACAACTTTGACCATTTCCTTTACCAAAAATGCCAGGAAGTAGGCGTAAAGTTTCTATTAAAGACACAAATAGCCACTATAGATTATATTGCCAAAAAAAAGCTCTTCGACCTTAGTACCAATCATGGTGAACAATTGGTTTCTCCAATTGTTTTGGCAGCATATGGCAAAAGATCAAAGATAGACAAGTACCTCAAGCGACCTTATTTACAACAGCGGAGCCCTTATATAGGTATCAAACACCATATCAAAATAACCCAAGCAGACCATATTGTTGCTCTGCACAATTATGAGGGAGGCTATCTGGGCATCAATCGCGTGGAGAATGGACATTTTAACCTATGTTATCTTGGGAGCAGGGCCCAATTAAAAGCGGCAGGAAATATCCCTGCCATGGAAGAACAACATTTGTTTAAAAACCCTCATATTAAAGCGATTTACGAAAGTGCTGAATTTCTTTGGGATAAACCCGAAGTCATCAATGAGATCAGTTTTGCAACTAAATCTCCTGTAGAAAATCAGGTGATCATGATTGGCGATGCTGCCGGGATGATCACACCTTTGTGTGGCAATGGTATGGCCATAGCCATTCACACCGGAAAATTAGCAGCAGAAGCTATCTTAAGACACAAGAAACTCAAGGCTATTCAGGAAGATTATACGAAGGCTTGGAATTATTATTTCTCCAGGCGCTTGCGTAACGGCAGGGCGGTACAGCGGCTATTTGGGGCTCCTTTCGTCTCCAAATTAGCCGTCAATGTACTCAAAAACTCTCCTTTTCTGGCAAAAAAACTTATCCTCCAAACCCACGGAACTCCCATAAAATAAAATCTCTCCCCGGTCAAAACCAAGGAGAGATTCCTTTAAAATAAAATTACTTTTCCTTATTATTAAAAGCGGATGGATATTCCTGCCATAAAGTTGGTGCCTGCCATGGGGTAATAATAATTCTCAGCTACTCTTTGCATCCCCTGTCCTTCACTGTTGGGGACAAAATAGCCAAAGGTGTAGCCATTGGGTTCGTAAAGTTTATCGAATACATTATTCACCTTCCCGGAAAATACCACCTCCTTTAAAAATCCGGGATTCCAGGTATAAACAAACCTGAAGTCAGTCGTCCAATAAGCATCAAGGCTTCTATCCTCTTGCTGGGCATTGTCCAGAAATTGCTGGCCTACATATTTATTAAGCAGGCTCAATTCAAGATTTTTTATAGGCTTGAAATCAATAATAGCACTTCCGACTACATCAGGAGAAAAGGCGATGTCAGTATTGGTATAGGTGATGCTTTCCTGACCGGTAAAAGCCCAGTTTTCATCATACACATCGCTGTATTCCGTATAACTATCAATTTTATTCCGACTGAATGCAACATTACCACCCAAAGTCCATTGTGGAGAAAGCACCACTGCTGCATCAAGTTCTATTCCTGCTCTATAGCTACTGGCAACATTTTCTCTGATATAAGCTCCTACATCGTTTAGTTGACCTGTCAGTACCAACTGGTCTTTATAGCCCATATAGTAAAAATTGGCATTGTACTGAAAGTTAGATTGCTTAACCCTTATTCCGGCTTCCACATTATTTAACTTTTCAGGCCTTGGAATTTCAGATATTGGAGAATCAGTAAAATCACTTCTTACAGGTTCTCTATTGGCTACGGCATAGGAGGCATATAAGGTTTTTCCATTGCCACTTTCATATGAAAGTCCAAATTTAGGATTAAAAAAAGTATAAGATTGCTGTCCACTTACATCTCTTTGGTCATTATTTTTTCCATTAAAAGAATAATCAATCCCTCTCACTTGAAGGTCTCCAAATAGGTAAAGTCTTTCCCTCACTTCATAAGTGGCTTTCATATAAACGTTTCGATCATCTTTTACCGCCACATTGTTATAATACTTGTCGCGAATATTGGTATTCCCAGCAATGTCCATCCAAATAATTTCACCAAAGTGATCTCCATCATAGCGATTGGCTCCTCCACCTAGAATGGCATCCAACCTTCCGTCTGATGACACATAATTTAAGGAGAAAACAGCGCCATAAAAGTCATTGTCTAACCATCTCCTTCGGATAATATCCGTACTATTAATTTGTTGATCGCCTATTTGTATTGGGTTAATACCATAATCTGCCAAGTCATCATCTTCTCTATATTGCTCATAATAACCCTGACCGGCAGTATAATGCAAAGCAAAATTCGCTTTTAAGTTGTCCGATAGTGTTCCGGCATAAATGAACTGATAATGATTTTGCTGGTAATTGTCTGTTTCGTTATCGTAGGTATATCCATTGTAAGTTCGGTTGGTAGCCAGCAAATTTTCCGGAACCCCATTCCAAGCTTGGTAGGTTTTTTCTGCACCGGCAAAGATATTTACTTTGACCACATGCTTGTCTCCGTAATATCCTCCGGAAACAAAATAGGATTTGAGGTTAGAAAAAGCCCTGTCAATATACCCATCAGAGGTTACCTGCGAAAGCCGGGCATCCACAGCCCATTTGTCATTGATCAGACCCGTACCTGCTTTTATGGTATGCTTGCGGGTATTGAAAGAACCGTAGGAGTTGTCTGTTTCTGCATAAGCCTCCTCTCTTTTTGTATCGGTCTGTATGTTAAGACTGGCACCAAAGGTAGCCGCTCCGTTGGTAGAGGTTCCAACTCCCCTTTGGATTTGTATATTGTCTACTGAGGAAGCAAAGTCAGGCATATTTACCCAAAACACGCCATGGGATTCGGCATCATTCAATGGGATTCCATTTACGGTAACATTGATCCTAGTCTGATCTGTCCCTCTTATTCGCAATCCGGTATAGCCTACTCCAGTTCCGGCATCGGAATGGGTTACAATTGATGGGGTATAATTTAGCAATAAAGGTAAATCTTGTCCTAAATTATCCTTTCCAATGGTCTCCTTGTCTATCACCTGGAAAGTCGTTGGGGTGGTTTCTGAAGCCCTGGTTCCCGACACAATAAATTCCTCGGCCGTAAGGGCTATGGGCTCAAGTGCCACCACAAGTTTTTCTTCCTGAGGCAGGGAAACGCTTATCGTCTGGGAAGAAAACCCTATAAATGAAATGCGAAGACTTGCGGTGTTTTGCTTTAGGTTCATTAATTGAAAGGCACCATTTTCATCAGTAACTGCCCCTTTGGAGGTACCTTGTAAGTAGATGGTCGCACCTTCTAGAGGCGCATTACTTTCAGCGTCAGTAACTAAACCCTGAATATTATTTTGGGCAATAACCCAGTGGCTCAGCAATATAAATATTGCTGAAATACAAATACGAATCATGTTGATATTTTATTCTGGTTAAACATAGAAGAAATGAGGGGACAAATCTCCTTTTCTTGTTTACCCAATAGCATTACGTACGATTAGCTATTTTTCATTTCCCTGCGCCGGCATTATCCGTGTCAGGTGATATGGGTATGATCTCAGCCCGTTATATTAAGGCACCCCTAATGATCTTGCCACAAATGTAGCAGGTATTATTTAAAATATCAAACTTCCAATTTTAGATTATGCAGTTCCCAAAATTTTCAAATGACGAAAATGAGACCTAAAAGCCCACCTTAATTTTTGATGTTCAAGGTATTGGATATTGTAATCTTTACAGGTTTCCTTAATGATCTTACTTAATGCCGGATAATGAATATGGGAGACTTTGGGAAACAAATGGTGCTCAATTTGGTAATTCAAGCCACCCAAAAACCATGTCAATAATTTATACCCTGTGGCAAAATTAGCAGTAGTTCTGATTTGATGTATCATCCATTCGTCCTCCAGGCAATTGGACACGGGTTCAGGAACAGGGAAGGCCGTTTCTTCAAGGCTATGAGCCAATTGGAAAACCAAGGTCAACAATAAACCTGCAAAAAGACTGTAGACCAAAAAGCCAATTAACCATGGCACCCAACCCATCATATATACCGGAATGGCAATAAACAGTACCAAATGAAGGGCCTTAAAACCCCAAAAACTGATATGGTCAGATAATTTCATTTTCTGAATTGGCACTACTCCAACCTTTCTGGTTACATATTTTTTATAATCTGTGAAAAACACCCAATAAAGGTATAACAGGGAATATGTTAAAATAAAATAGTAATGTTGAAACTGATGGATTTTAAATTTCTTTTGACTAGGTGAAAGGCGTAAAAATGGCCTTGCATTCAAGTCATCATCAACCCCATCCACATTGGTATAGGAATGATGAACCACATTGTGTTTGGTTTTCCACATGAAAACATTGGCACCTAGAAAATTAATGGACATTCCTGCTAAAGAATTGAGCCATGGCTTATCGCTAAAGCTCCCATGAGCACCATCATGCATTACATTAAAACCAATAAAAGCAGTCAAAGCACCCAATATTAAGCACTCTATAAGACCTAATACCCAATGTGGTGTAAAAAACACCAAATGAACGTAAAGCAATAGAAAAGACACAACCATGATACCTGCCTTTATGAAAAGGTCAATATTCCCTGATCGGGCAATGTTTTGAGTTTTAAAATATTCTCCAACTCTTTGTTTTAAGTCTTGGTGAAAGGTTATTTTAGGTCTAGAAAATTTAGGCGTAGCCATATAGGTAAATAAATGTTTTTTAAAATTGGAAAGGTTACTAGGCGCTAGTAAATATAAAAAGTAGCTGATGGTAGGTACACATATAATTTTAAATATACTACTTTAATCTGACATTTTCAAATGAAAGTGTATTCATCAAATGCATCATATCAACTTTGATGTATTCAATTATGGGTGCCAGTGAATCATTTTTCACTGCTGTCTGGAAGTATAACGCTCCCCTTAAAAAATGTTGTGTAGAATCAGTAACAAAAAATTGAAACTGAGTAGGCACTTCCCCACTTAGCTCTGAGACAAAGCCGCTATAACCTTTGGGCGTCAATAAAACAGCTTCATCTATTCCATAAGCTTTGACCTGATGCTTGAAGGTCAAACTCATGGCATCATTCAGATAAGTTTTGAGCAAATCCTCATCACCATTGATTTCCTTATAGGTAAGGTGCACTCGGGCATCTAGTCCTGCGTAATGTACGTTGGTCCAGGTTTCTTCATCAAGGTTAAAGGAATCTCTTTCAATCTGCGCATAGGCGGAATGTTCAAACCTATAAGGTAAATTTTTATTTAATGAAACAAAATCCCGCTCTGGCAAATCAATGCGGTTATAGCCCGTAGGTTTGGGAAGGTAGTCTTCACTACATGCTCCCATCACCAACAAGACCAGCCAACAAAAGGCCAAAGCAGGATTTTGATATAGTTTTTTTAAAAAAACCATTGTTATTTTATCCAAGTCACTTTATCAGATATTGGGCTTCTCTTTCCTTCAGGCCAACCATCAGAGGAAGGCTTGGCCACAAAGAAAAAACCCATCAACATATCTTCTTCTCCCAGGCCAAAAAAGCCCTTTGCCTCCGGCCAAAATGTAGGAGCACCCGTACTCCAATAGCCGGCTAAGCCTCTAGCACTAGCTGTAAGGTACATGTTCTGAACAGCCATGGCTACGGAAGAAATCTCCTCCATTTCAGGAAGGTTTGCCCGCAGGTCTCTCTTCATGCCAATGGCAATTACATGAGACGCCTTTAAAGGGTTCTCTTTCAACTTATTGTATACAGGTTCTTTAAAAACGCCTGTCTTTTTACTACGCTCTTTGTATAAGTTAGACTGATAATCAGCTAATTTTTTTAAGCCCTCACCTGAAAAAACTACAAAGCGCCAAGGTTCTGTAAGCTTATGTGTAGGTGCCCAGTTGGCATTCTCCAATAGCTCCTTAATGACCCCGTCATCAACAGGATCATTTTCCTTGAACTGGGCCACAAATTGAGACCTCCTATTGCGTATAATTTTATTGACTTCTTCTATATTGAATACAGGCCTGTTGTTCATAAATAATTGCTTTTTTGAGATTGTTAATATCTTAGTCCAACCTTTATTCCGCCATAAAAGTTTCTTATCGCAGCTGGTTGAAAATACCTTCCCCCAAATGGGTTTAGGTCATTCCCTAAGCTATAGGTCGCATTGGTTAAATTCTGTACCCCAAAATACAACTCGAGATCAAGGGCATTTCCTACATCTCCTCTCCAGCCTACCCTTGAATTCATCAAGTGGTATGCTTCCTGAAAAACTGTATTGGCATCATTCAGGGGTATATCATCCACAAACTGGTGGGTAAAGTTCAGGTAAAAACCGGGTTTGGTCTTGATGTCCAATTGATTCACCAATGTATGTGGAGCCACACCTGTCAAGTCATTTCCGCTATAATCAGTGTCCCCTTTTACAAAGTCCACAAACTCAAAATAGTGACCTGTAAATGAATGAGTAATTTTAGCCTCCTGAACAAATCCCATTTGTTTCCTGATCAAGGCATAATCTACCATCAACTCTATCCCTTTCTGATTGGTGGCACCGGCATTCCTGAAGAGTACCACGCCTTGCTCATTCACAAAGGTGGTGATGGTTTCATCCAGTTTGAAATAGAAAACCGAGCCATCCACATTTACCCTTCCTTTATTGAAGCTGGAACGGTAACCCAGTTCATAATTCACTCCTTTTTCAGCTTCCAGATCCAAATTAATGGATCCCTCATTGGTTCTTACCTCATCTATGGTTGGTGGAGAAAAACCGGAGCTAATGCTAGCATGTAAGGCTGAATTGGGATTTAGTTTTGCAGACAAAGCTACCCTTGGTACAATTACAGGGTCAAATGTCCGCTTGGCATTGGAAGGTACCCCGTTGATCGCGTCAATATTTCTGGCGATATCAAAACTGGAAAAGTTCTCACTTAAACCTAGGGTCATAAGCAAGTTATCGGTAAGCTCTGCTTCTAATTGCTGAAATAGGAAGGCTGTGGTGGTCAGCAACTCATCCCCAAAGCGGACGGTATCAATCAGCCCTCCATTGTTCCCGAAATTCAGAGCAGAAGTCTTGGAAAGCTGGTATTCCCCACCTCCAATAAGTCTGACCGGAATATTGGCCCAGATTTCATCATAAGTAAAACTGGTTCTACCGCCATAGCTAAACTGCGTTTCTTTTTTATAATCCAGGTTAAAAGGATTCTCAAAATCTGTGGTATTGATATAAAGCGAGGTTTTGTTGTCCAGATTATGGTTAAACCTGTAGTCATGAGACAAGGTACCATACATGGATTTTTGTTTGATCGAAGCATTTTGGGCTGCAGAACCTGGTCTTGCCTGTTGTGGGTTTTCTGCCACCTGATCTGCTGTCAAAGCTCCCGGCAACTCATAGAAAAGGTCGGAATAAAGGATTTGTGTTGTAAGCTTCTGTTTCTTTGAAGGCTGATAGTAACCGGTTACTTGCACGACTTCTCTATCCATGGCAGTATGGTCTCTGTACCCATCCGATTTTTGGCTGGCATAGGCCACAGAAACCCCACCATTTTCCAATTTTTGATCAACTCCCAGGCGGTACCGAACCAGTCCAAAGTCACCTACAGATAGGGCAGCACTGATTCTGTTTTCATCTATGGACTCCTTACTGGTAAAGCTAATTACCCCTCCGTTTCCTGCACCATAGATACTCCCTGCAGGACCTTTGATTATTTCTGTATTTTGAATATTGGATAAGTCAAGCATGTTCAATGGCGTGGTGCCATCTGCTGCGGTAAAGGGCATGCCATTCCAGTAAACCTTCACATTTCTTACCCCAAAAGGAGCACGCAAAGAACTGCCTCGGATAGAAACCCGGTAACTGGCCGGAGCTCTTTCCTCTATCCGTATTCCGGGCTTTGTGTTGAAAGCCTGAACCAAGGAGGTTTCATTGAACCGATATAAATCCGATTCTGCAACCCTGGCGATTCCGGCAGCCTGCTCCAGCAATGGCCGTTCAGATTCAAAGGAGCTGACCAAAACTTCTGTCAAAGCATTTTCTCCTCTTTCCAAGTAAACCGTTACTTCACCTGAAGCCGGCACCAAAACTAATTGGTCAACAAAGGCAATATGTGAGAACAGCAAATTAGAAGGCTCAGTCAAGTCTACTGTCAATTCTCCCTGCTCATTGGCAGTCACCGCTTTTCGGGTGTCTACCTTTACGGTTACAAAAGATACAGGTTCTTGAGAATCAGCATCCAAAACCTTAATACTCGTCTGCGCCAAAAGCCCAAACGGAAGAAGCAGTATTACTATTACTTGTAGTGTTAATTTCATTTTTCGCTTTTTATAATAGTGGTGGTTAAGTTTCAACGGTAAAATTAACCCATTTTTAAGGGAAAGTACCACCAATGAAAAAAACCTTGGACTGTTAATCAAAAATTTAATAACTTGTTCGAGTATTTTCATTTTACTCAAAAAATATTATGGATAGAAGATCCGCTATGAAGCAATTAGCGATTCTTACCGGAGGGGCGGTCATGATGCCTGCCTGCAACTTCAGCGAGGAATCCATTTTGCAAGCCTATCAAAACCTAAAAGTTACTCAAAGCGATCATGCTTTGCTAAGCCAAGTGACCAATACCATATTTCCCGGCACCACACTTAAAAAAGCCGAAGAATTGATGATTCCGGACTTTGTGCTGCTTATGAGTAACGACTGTCTGAACCCCGATCAACAAAACGGTTTTGTAAAAGGGCTTAAAGGCTGGGATGATTTTTCAAAGAAAACCTATGGCAAGGCATTTTCTAAAATGGACCAAAAAGAAGCCGAAGAAGCCATAGTGAAAGGAATGGCCTTGGAAGGAGAAAATGACAGTGAAGCCGGAAATACCCGCCAATTCCTGAATACCACCAAACGTTTTGCCTTGCAGGGATATCTTAATTCTGAATATTTCATGACAGAAATAAAGCCATACGAACTGGTTCCTGCACGTTTTTATGGCAGTAAATTAATTGAAAACGCATAAATTAGATAGGACTCAATGGCCAATTTGAATATAAAAAGCAAAAAAGATAACAGCTATGACGCCATCGTCATCGGCTCCGGAATAAGTGGAGGCTGGGCTGCCAAAGAATTTTGTGAGAAAGGATTGAATACCCTGGTACTTGAAAGAGGCCGGGAAGTAAAGCATGTCAAAGATTATCCCACCACCAACAGCATGCCTTGGGAACTCGAGCATAGAGGTGCCATTCTCCAAAATGTGAAAGAGGAAAACCCGGTTGTAAGCAGGTGTTATGCCTATAAAGAAGATACACAGCATTTTTTCGTTAAAGATACCGAGCATCCTTATGTTCAAGAAAAACCATTTGATTGGATTCGCGGCTACCAAACCGGAGGAAAATCCCTGCTCTGGGCCAGACAAGTTCAACGGTGGAGCGATTTTGATTTTGAAGGCCCCGCCAGAGATGGATTTGCAGTTGACTGGCCCATACGCTACAAAGATCTGGCACCCTGGTACAGCCATGTAGAAAAATTCATTGGTGTATCCGGTAACAAAGACGGCAAGCCCAATTTGCCGGATGGGGAGTTTTTACCTCCCTTTGAACTAACTGCCGGAGAAAAATACTTTAAGGAGTTCCTGAAAAACAATTACCCTGAAAGAGAAATCGTAGTGGCACGCTGTGCCCATATCACCGGCAACCAAGAATTCTATGCCAAGCAGGGCAGAACCCTTTGCCAAAACAGGACCCTTTGCCAGCGTGGTTGTCCATTTGGCGGGTATTTTAGTAGCAATTCCTCCACCCTTCCTTGGGCTGCCAAAACAGGCAACCTTACCATGCATCACCATGCAGTGGTACACTCTATCATTTATGATGATGAAAAAGGAAAGGCCACAGGAGTAAGGGTGATCGATGCCCAAACCAAAGAGATGAAGGAGTTCTATGCAGAAGTCATCTTTGTCAATGCCAGTGCTTTGAATACCAATTTAATTTTGCTGAATTCTACTTCCAGCCGCTTTCCCAATGGTCTTGGCAATGACAGTGGTGTGCTAGGTAAATATGTTGCCTTCCACAATTACCGTGCAGGGATCTCTGCAGAATACGATGGGTTGAAGGAATACACTACCGAAGGAAGAAGACCTACCTCAGGTTATTTCCCCAGGTTCAGGAACCTCCACAAACAAGAAACAGACTTTTTAAGAGGCTATGCAGCGGGCTTTAGTTCCAGTAGGCGAACCATCAGTGATTATTCCGGCATAGGCGATGAGCTGGAAAAATCCATGGCAAAGGCACCGGAGTATGGTCCTTGGCGCATGGGCTCCCACATGATGGGGGAAACCATTCCTAAAGAAGAAAGTCAGGTAAGCCTGGACTCCGAACTAAAGGATGAATGGGGTATACCACAATTGAAAATTGCCATGGATTATGACGACAATGATGAGGCCATGATCAAGGATTATTTGGAGCAAATGTCGGAAATGTTTGAGGCGGCAGGTTTCACCAATATCCGCACTAGGGACGACAAACGTGCTCCGGGTCTGGACATCCACGAAATGGGAGGAGCCCGAATGGGCAAAGACCCAAAAACATCGGTACTTAATGAATGGAATCAAGTACATGCCTGCCCTAATGTATATGTCACGGATGGTTCCTGCATGACCTCCACCAGTACCCAAAACCCTTCCCTAACCTATATGGCCATTACTGCAAGGGCGGTAGACCATGCAGTGAAAAATAGAGGGTAAAAATCAGTTGTACTTTCGACCTTAAAGGTCCATTCAATAGGCCGGGACATTGTTCCGGCTTATTTTGGGAATGTAGGAAATAGGGGAATTATTTTGGCTGCGAAAAGCCAAATTCCATTCCGAAATGCAAACGCAGGTTAAGTTCAAACGCCAGAATTAAACGAAGCATTACCAGCTTATTGTGGCATAATTGTTGGGTCATCGTGTTTTTTTTTTGGTTAAGAAGTTCTATTTCTATTTAACCAATCCCCCTTCATTAAGCACAAATAGGAACATTATTCAAAACATCATATTGACGACGAAAAAATTAATTCTCCTTGGTAGGGTTTACCATGATGCATTGGTAGGTAAACACAGCAATGGATGATTTATATAATTTGGTTGAATACAAATTCCGAAATTCCTGATATAACTTTGTCCTCACATTCTTTTGCTTTAGCCATGACTTCTCTCAATTCTTCATTCCTAAGTTTTAATTTCTTAAGTCCAATAGCCAAAATAAATTCTAACAGGGCTTCACCATCTTCAGAGTCATAGTTCTCTATAATACTCAGCAAAAATTCCTTCATTTTCAAGCTAGACTCATTGTCTAAGTTGTATGAAAAATATTCTGTCTTGCCACATCTTAAAAGCGCTGCCTGTATTATCCCATCATTGAAACGATGGAAATTCCTTGGGCTCAAAATGTTTCTTACGTAGTTCGTCTGTTTAAGGGAAGGGTGAGAATTAATATCATTATTCTCTAAATTGGTTATGATTGCAGAAATGGTAAAATATACTTCTGATTGTGAAACATTTTCTTTCGAATAATCATTAAAACTCCAAAATGCAAAGTTTTTTCGCAAACAGAGTTTTTTACCATTGTATTGCTTTAGAAATACATTGTCGGTTAGTCCATTTGTATCTTTGTTCTTTCTTAAAATTTCTAAGCGATTATTAACAAAGTCATGTAATTCCTTGTTTTTTTCTTCATCAAGATCACCGAAAAGATTTCTTAAAAACACTTGTTCTTCCTCCCAAGATGTTCCTACTTGCTGGATTGAGCAATTAATGGTTTCCACTGCAACAAAAGGTCTTTCATCACTTTTGTCTTTCCCCTTTTTTAAGTCATTGATCAGATCTTTTGAAAAATTATCGTTAACTGGGCGGTAGATGCCTACAAAGTAAATTAAGTTTAAATTTTCACGATTACGCATCAAGCGACTTATCTGCAAAAATTTTTTACCTGTTGTAATACAAGAAGCTACTATTACAACCGAACCATTATTTTCAGTTATTTTATCTGTAAAGCCAGTTTCTAATTTGATAGGAATGGGTTTGATGCTACTCTGGATTTTGGACAGAATGTATTCAACTAATTTTTCAGAACCAATGTCTGGTAAATACAGAAGGTATTTTGTATTTGCCGGAATATATTTGTCAATATGCCGATTCAATGAATTTTCAAACTTTTCAAACTTTCCAATATTTTTAATTAGGTTAAAAAAGTCAAAATATATTTCATAATCAGCGTTTGCATTATTGCCTTTATAAAAAACTCTAATCACGCTGTCTTTTGAAGAATACCCCCGGAAACGTTGAAGAAATGGACTGATATGTCTTGGAACGTATTCAGGCCTAACTGTCAATAAATGCTTTTCAATTTTTGGCTGAACAGTAAGAAAAACATCACTTCTGATGTGGATTGGGCGTGAATTATTTTGACACAATTCACATTTGTCAAGATTGTCGAACGTGTCAAATTCAATTTCTCCCATTGGAAAGGATTCATTTTTCGTTAGGTTGCAAATGATATTCGCACTATGATTAAGATATTTATCAATGGGCCCTAAAAAATAAATTACCTTAATTTGAGATTTTTCAGCTCTCTTTTCCTTTAAAATTCTGTCAATAATGTTTCCTGATGTTGAAGACGATATAAGAACCAGTGAATCTGGAGGAAAGCTATCTGTATCAGACTCGAAAACTTCATAGGATTCGAAACTATTTACAGTGGGACACTCAAAAGAAATGTTGAACCTTCGAAGTATTTCAAACACTGCATATGGCAGAACATTTATAGATGAAGTATCACAATAAATCACATTTCTATTCTCAAAATGCTTTAGCAGCTGAATAGCAAGGAAAAATATTTCAGTTTGGTGAATAAGGACATTCCCTGTTCTAATAAATTTTGAACAGTGTTTATTAGACGGGAACACAAAATGATGGTCTGGTGTGGATTCAACTAAGCCTCCATTATCCTTGAAAATTATTGTTGCTCCACTCCTTAAGAGCTGGGATTTAAATTTATTCTCGTATTTGGCTTTTTCACCGAAGATTAATTCTAATTCACCATTTGCTTTAAATTGATAGACGATTAAGCACTTGTTGAAATATTCAACAGAGCGGCCCGGAACACGAATAAATGTCATATCCCTTTCTTCAAAAAAATATTTCAGGGACTCTTTACCTAGGTATTTTGGAAGAATAATAACGAACTTGTCCGTTATACTGTTTTCCTGAAAAAATGTGTTGATTTCTTGGGCTAGAGTATTTTGAGATTGAATTTTAGCCTGATGAATAAATATGACTGTTACTCTCAATTTATCATTTGAAGAAACTAGGTCTTCATATTGGTATATAAAGTAGTTCTTCATCACTGTTGAAATTCCGTATATTCTAATGGATAAAAAATAGAAATTAAAGTACCTTCGGCAGGTGGATGAACAGTAAAGTCAGTTGTGCTGTTATTTTGCCAATCGTTCAATTGTATATCAGATGCTTTGATGTGATGAACATAACGTTGATTTTTCATGTCCCTGAAAACATCTGCACGACCACTTTTAATTCGCACAAAACCCTTACCGTCTATGGTACGCAAAACTCGATCTAAACCTATTCCTTTTACTTCATTTTGCAAACCTTCTGCGGAAGTATTGTGCCTGTACAAACACTCTTTTATTATATCAATTTCTTCATTTATAGGGATGTTGTATTTCGATAGTCCTTTATACCGCTTCACTAAACCGGGACCACTATCTAATATTGATATCTCAACCAGATATAAATCACCTAACTCATTTACTTTGAATCCTGAATTAAAATAATCAACTATGCCCTTAAAATCATGGTATATCTCGATATAGTTTGCGATGCTCTTTGTGTGAAATTTCAATTGAATTGCTCGTATATTAGGATATAAGTTATGCCCTAATTCATTTGTTTTCGCGTGTTCATGGGTGTTAGCAAATAATTCATGAATAATGCCAATGAATGAATCAAAGTTTGATTTTATGCTATTTCTAAAAACAGACGGGTTGTGAGAGCCTATTTTTTGAAACGCTCTAAAAAGATTGAATCCTAAACTGTCTTCGGAAACTAATTCACGACTGATTTTATAAAAATGTTTTGAAAGTCCTCTGTTTGATTTGTCATGGTCAAAGCAAAAAATAGGAACTGACCTTCCTTTTAGCTCAAAGAAGTCCATTTTATCAAAATACCTTTTACTTGGTTTTTTTAAAGTACTTTTCAAAACCTTTCCTTCAGAATCTAAAATTTCCTTTTCCCAAGCAAGTACCAGCGAAGGATAGACAAATTCATTATCATCTAGGTAGGCTACCGCCTCTTCCGCAGTATTTACTGGAAGGTGCAACTTTCCAGATCTTTCATCTCTGATCCATGTTGCCAAAAATTGTAGATAGGAAAACAGAACTCCAAAATCTAATTTATCAATTTTTTTTGGAAGATAAAGGTCAAGAATATCAGTGCTAGTTGAATTAAGTGCGGTGTAAAGATTATTGATCTTCGGTATAGTGATATTTCTTTCTATTTTAATCATTCTTATCAATCATCCTTATTCTTTGATTTCTGTGGTTACGAATCATTGTCAATGTGCTCAATGTCTTTATTTGGTTGTCCCAGTAGGTTAGAACCTGATAACCTACTCTAATTTTTTACCTATAAAGATAATAATTAATCAATAAACTATCAGCACCATCTTCTTCAAATCACACCTCGAAAATACGGGCCAAAAAATGAAGCTTTCCCTTATTCACCTAACGGGTAGAATTCTGTGATTGCTTTTCAAATGAACCTACCCACCATATTTAATAACGACTAAAATTTCAGCCGAATAGGACTAAACAAGAAAAGTTTCCATTCTATATTCTCTTTACTAACGGAGGGCACCTATCCTAGGTATAGTTTGTTTACACTACAATCCTAAGTACTTTGGACTCCTTCGACTTCTTTCGTTTCATTGCTGAACTTCATTAGGCTTTTTCAACGAAATTAAGGTTCCCAACCTTGAAATTAAAAGGTCTCTAATCGCCTGCCTTGAATTTCAGGTTTCTATATTAATCCATCTATAACCACTCCCTCTATGACTCCGATAGACCATTGCCCTTCTCATTGCTGTTAATCCATGCAACGTTCCAAGGCGTGAGACCGTCAACACTCCTCCCCATCTAAAGACTCACTTCTCGAAGCTACTTTGGGTTCTAGCTTAAGGACTTTAGCTTGCACATTTAAATATTACGAGTTTCAGCGAAACCCTCACGGGTTTTACTTTCGGTAGCTCTTCTAAATGAACAGCAAATTACTTAAATAGGGTTTACACCTACTTGATTTCCAAAGCTATATGGCATTCTATCGGATGGTACTAATAGCCCGAGCTTTGTAGCACTAATCATACTACTTTTCTTAATTTTTGCTATTTTATTAAATGTTCATTTGCCTTTTTAGACCGAATTATTTTTAGCATATTTTGCCACCAAGTTTTCTTCAATAACTCCTATTTGAGTCCTTAAATCTTCTTTAAGTTTAAGTTTTAATGTTTGCATTTCTCCTTGTAAAACTTCTTTATACGCTTTATTCATTTCATTTCCTAATTTGACTCTCAATTCGCCACTGGTAGCATCTTCCATAAACTGTTTTTTTGAAAATGTGGACCAAACTTCAAAATAGCATTTTCTAATATTTTCTATTAATAATGATGTTTCTTCATTTAGTAGAATTTCATTTTCATCGAAATAATCAAAAAAATCATTTGCCTTTTCACCTACTTCCGAGGCAACTTCTTGATCTGTTTTTTTTGGATTAATTTTTATTGGCCGAATTAGGTATTCAAGCGGTTTCTCTGCTTGAATAAGTTTACTATAAATCTTTCTTATTATTTCAAATTGGTCAACATGTAATTTTGAGAGTTTGATTTGAAACTCCAAGTTTATTTTAGCTAAATCTGATCTATGCTTTTCAGCCTCTAACTCAAACTTATGTTTCGTTTTTAATTCTTCCTTTTGAAGTTCGTTTCTGTAATTTTCAATTCCCATTTTTCCTAAATAATTTATAATCCATTTAGAGAGGAAAATTAAAATTGCTGAGATTCCAGATGCACTTATTAAAAACTCTAGTATTTCCATATTATTTGTTCTTAAGTTTAAACCATTATACTACAATATTTAAACTCGTGCCAACAATTGGATAACTTTAATTCCCCCAAGAACTAAGGTTAACATCAACTTCAACCCCATTAAACTAACTAAATATTTATAAATTCGAAATCCTTTCAGGTCCTTAATCAGGATTTCCTAGATAAAGATGGCCTATATACTGATCTTCGATCTGGGTTTGCTATTAATTTATCACAAGGTTAATTTCAAGTAGCAATGTCCTACCATAGATTAGGGGCTACATTCAGAGAATTCTTGCTACTACACATTTCCACCATAAAAAAAACGGTAAAGCCCTTATAGAACTTTACCGCCTCTCTATTCCTTAAATTGAATACCTTTACTTCTCGTCTATAAATTGTTTTTGAACTTGGTCTTCTTTTTCTCCATGTTCCTCATTTTCTTCATCAAAGAAACGCTTCTGGAAAATTAGGATGATGCCAACTCCTACAAAAATGGAAGCATCTGCTATATTGAATATTGGCCATAGGGCAGTGTAGCCTCCTGTTTTGTGCGATGGGACACCCAAGCTAAATTTTCATGATTGCT